>Ga0136644_10001731_pt1 | contig 17135 bp, 13 predicted proteins | sample C_130820_EF_Meta_FD_94780 | JGI IMG/M metagenome (GOLD analysis project Ga0136644, IMG submission 94780) | Freshwater microbial communities from Lake Croche, Canada to study carbon cycling - C_130820_EF_MetaG (v2) (version 2) | ecosystem: Environmental > Aquatic > Freshwater > Lake | place... | reverse complement strand
TTTTCTTTTTTAGTATTTTGTTTAACCAACCCCGAGAGAATAACGGTCTCCCCATCCAACGAATTCATTTTGGTTTTAATACTTCTGCGATTCAGCGCTGGAATGCCGTCCATATTTTGAGATGAAATTAACTCTGAAATTTCCAAATTAATATCCGAACTGATATGAATTTTATCAATACTTTGGGGCAGAACTTTGGCAGTGAGCCCATATCCTTTCCATTCAATGTGACGATAAGCTTTTCCATAGTTTTCAACACTGGTGGCTACTGGAAACTCTCCGCCCGAATGGAATATAGCTTCTTCTCCCAACCTAACATAAAGCTCGGGATTAGCGACCACCCTCGCCCATCCCTCACGAACCAAATGGTGCAACCAACCTTGGGCCGTAACCAAAGCCATTTCATAGTTCAATCCCGTCATAGCTGCCGTGCTAACTAAATTAGCACCTCCCGAAAACTGAATAGACTCGGGCCATCGAAATCCACTCACTTGCCCGAAAGCTTCATCCAACTCTAAAAACTCCAAAGCCACTTTCACAATTTCTCTATCTTGGTTGACCGCAACATTTTCCGCTTCCGAAGCAATTACTCTTACTTCATATCGATTCTCTTCCCCTTTTTCATTCCAGACTCTTATCGTACTATTACCTCGGTTTTTTCCTATTAAAAGAAGCATGGAGTTTGAAATGGTTTGAGCTTTTAGAACTTTGCTATTTCCAATGGCCACTCGATTTATATTGGGAATCCGAAGAGTACGACTTGAATTTAGGCCCATCCGAATTATTTGATTAGGCCGATCCATGTCCGCATGTGAAAACATTTGAAAGTTAACAAACACAAAAACCAAGATAGAAAAACAACGCATATAAAAGCTTCGAAAGCAAAACCAACGCCAAAAGGCCAGCTGGGGTCAGCTGGCCTGGGGTTTAGGCTTAGGGGTTTTTATGGTCTTAGAGGACCATATTGAGAACCTTTTAGATTTTTAAAGACCTTGCATCCCTAGGTTATACTGGTTGTTTCTATCTCTTAACCAGTTTCTGTTATCAGAACGATTAGCGACATTAATGTATTCAGAGATAAGATCCTGACCCATCACTCCTCCAGCATGAGTCACTCCAACAATTTTCAATTCTCCATCTACTTCAGCAAAAGCAGGTCCCCCCGAATCTCCGAAGCAGCTTCCAGCGCGATTACTGGGCCCCAAAATTCCTCGGGAATAATTTCTAGGAGTTAAGAAGTTTATATAATCATCGACAAATGCCACTGCATTAGTTCCCGTTCTTTTCAATCCTGCTCCACGTCGGGTGTCTAGATCGTTACAACCCAGCCCTACCAAGCGAATGGTGTCTCCGTTAGCGACTTGATTTCCAAAGTTATAAATTTGATCGGCGCTTGCAGTACCAGGATCAAAAACCAAAATTCCGATATCGTTAGAATCATCTATCGCACCAGACCCCATAACTAGCTTGTTAGAGGTGTAAATGGTTCCTGCTGAAGTCACAAAGCTATAGCGCCCCGATTTTAAGAGGCAGTGTGCCGCAGTAAGAACAGCTCGATCGCTAACGAAACTACCGGTACAAATTCCAGCTCCATCAGGTAAAACCACCATCCCGACACCAGGGAAATCGGTAGTCATTTCGATCAAACTATTTGATGGAGTCGGTAAACTGTAGTTAGTGGCTTTTTTCCCGCAGGCCACTAAAGACAAACTAATAATAACAAGTGCGGCAAGGCGCACTAATCCACCAACGTACTGAAACATGTTTTTAACCCCTTGTTTATTTGGTCCCCACTAACGTCCTACAACCCCCAATGGAAACCTGTTTTTTCCTCTGTTTGGATTTACTGAATTGCAATGGAAGGGCCGTTTAAAAGACAATTTATTAAATGGTTAAATTTAAATAAAAAAATAGTGTATGCGTTTAGTATTCTTCCACTCGTCAGGTACTTAGTCACGAGACGAACTTTTTGACACGGAAAACGGTACTATCGATTTCTTCGACTTTTTTCAGCTAGTTAACTTCTCTATTTCTTCGACAGAAGCTTTTTTCAATTTTTAATGTTCGTGTAACCGACAAATAATGCAGTGATTTTTCTAAAATTCTTAAAATCAAATGTGTATTACGGAGACAAAAAACATAATCTCAAACAAAAAGAAATGATCTAAGAATGTTGCGATTTGTTCATTTTTATAAATGAACATTGCCCCCGACAGGAATCGAACCTGTAATTAGGGATTAGGAATCCCTCGTTATATCCATTTAACTACAGGGACAGAGTAGCCACGACTCTAACCACTGATTCCCAAACACGCAAGGGGATGAAACCTAGAAAATCGCCCCAAACTGAAGTCCGCTTTGACAGCCCCATCCAGTTCTCATAGGAATGAGGAGATGCGTAGACTATCAATTCTTAGGTTGTGGGGCTTTCTCATGATCCTCCCTCACCTCACGTGTTGGGCTCAGAACTATCCAGAGACGAGCTATATCCTTCCCATCCCCTCCTACCGACCCGTAGACACTTCAAATCCCCTTTCAAATATGACTCGGGATACACTGCTCTACATGATTAGCCTGTTTTTAAGTCCGACCCAAGGCTCTCTTAAGATTATCGAAAGCGGTTCAACCGACTTAAAAGATTGGGTTATGGTTCCGGCATCAGCGGTCTATCCTGGGAGTATCTCCAGTTTTAGAAAGGCAAGCCGAGAAGATTCTGAAATCAAGGTCTTTCAGATTTTTAAAGACTTATTAAAAGCCCCCGCTTATTTAAAAGTTAGATCCTGGCATCACTCCCGCTTTATTATTCCTCCAACTTTAGAGGAGCTTGAGAGGCTGTACTCTTTTAGAGGCTGGAGAAGAGAACTCGTGGAGAAAAGTGCGGTAAAGGGAACCAGGCGCGTTATCTACAGAAGCCCCAAACCTTGGCCTTATATTTCCATAGCACAAACTGAAACCGCACCTGACAATATTGTTAGAGAAACAGAAATCATTATTGCCCGAGAAGACTTAAGTGGTCAGTACGATTTTTATGCCTACAACAGTGAGGGGAAATTGGCGCAGACATCTTCTTTTCACACATCTCATGGCAAAGATATAACAGCTCCAGTGCCATTCACCTGTTTGGCTTGTCATTACAATGGCGCTCAAGGAGTTTTTCAGCGTTCACCAGATTCCTTCCATTCACCTAATCATGACTTGCAATTATTCCTCGAGAAAATTGAGTTCCACCCCGAAAGTCTCGGGAAGTTGAACTAAAGCTATCAAACTTAGCGCAGTAGCAATGACTGCGACTAATGAAGCTGAAGTGATCACGTTATATTTTATGCAAAAAGTTTCAAAAAGAAATGAAAGAGGAATGACAGAGGCACGAACCAAGTTGGGAACAACGGTCGTCACGGTCGCTCTTAGATTGGTTCCAAAATTTTCAGCGGTCATAGTCACGAGTAAAGCCCAATAACCCGCAAAAAATCCCAAAGAGCCACATAAGGAATAAAAATAAAGTTGAGAGCGCTGGTGAGCAGTTAAGTAAAAACACATGGACGTCGCCAATAATAAAATAAACCAAAGGACTATCGTTTTACGGGACTTTACCCACTGGCTTAGTGCCCCAGAAATGAAATCACCTATAGCGACTCCAAAATAGGAATATAAAACCGCTTTAGAAGCCGTAATCGGTTCGCCCTGAATCGCTAAAGCCTTTCCAAACTCAGGGGCAAAAACCATCAAAATACCACTATTAAACCAAATCGGAAGACCCATTAAAACCAGATTGGCAAGTCTTTGAATTCGCACTTTTGACGATATTAAAAGTCGGAGATCTCCTCTACGTTTATGCTCAGCGATCTCTTTAAATAACTCAGGCTCTGGTAAAGATATTCTCAGCAAAAGCAATCCCAGCCCAATGCATCCTCCGATGAGATAGCAAACTTTCCAAGTAAAAAACTCTGACAAGAGAGCAGCTAAAATTCCTCCCATCAAACCAAATCCAGATACGGTCATGGTGCCTAATCCCCGTTTTTTGGATTCCATACTTTCACTAACCAAAGTAATGGCAGCACCCAACTCGCCCGAAAGTCCGACTCCGGCCAAAAATCTTAGTAAAGCATATTGAGAAGTGTTGGTTACAAAGGCATTAAGAAGAGTGGCCACTGAATAAAGTAGTATAGAACCATAAAGGACCTTGACCCGCCCTTTTTTGTCCCCAAGAACTCCCCAAATAAAACTTCCCACAATGAGCCCTCCCATCTGCATATTCAGAAGGAAGATTCCTTGATTTAGCAGTTCGGAATCGGGAACTCCGATGGAGAGAAGACTAGTACGTCTCAAAACAGAAAAAAGAAACAAATCTAAAATGTCGACGAAATATCCCAGAGACGAGAGAATAATGACCCTCGAAATCATACTTTGTAATCTCCAGGTTTAGTTCCCTAAAAACTTATTTAGCTTCAGGAAACACTCTCAAATAAAACCGTTTTTTGGCTTGCGGCTTATTATTCTCACCTTGATTCCAGATTTGAACATAAACATAGTCGACACAACTTCCGTCGGGTCGATTAACTTCATCACATTTGCCATCAGTTCCAACGGTAAATTTAGCCACATCAGAATCTGAATTGAGAACATAAGTTAAGTTTCCAGCCTCTTCATTTAACCAATGAACACCGCCTTCCAGTGCACCACCGGAGTAGTTCACTTTTACAGTTACTGGAAATTTAAATTTATAAGTGGCAGAATTTTTAACTGAGATATCAAGATTAAACTCAGCCGATTTCTGTTCATTCAAACTAACCTTGATAGGATTGTTACGACTGCCAGGGCCGGAACTTGTAACCTCGCTCGACCCATTTTTCAAAGTCAAAAGAGCTGAAGCGCTTCCATCCATATTAAAGTTACGACCATTAAGAGCTTTAATAATCATCTCTTTAAGTTCGCCAGGTCCCCTCACCCCTTTTCTTCCCAGTTCATCGGCAAACAACATGTGTTGAAACCAATCGACTGCAGTCAACTCAGGGTGATTCCGAGTGAGTCGCATCGTTTCCATGGTGAGATCGGTGATTTTTTTCAAACCTTCCCTGCCATATTTGGCCATGGCACTTTGAAGAATATCATTCATGGATCCGCCATAGGATTCACCATCGTCATGAACTTCGTTGGTTAAGTAATAACCGGTGTTGTTGAAAATTCTCATGGCATATTTTCCAGGGAAGTCAGTACCCCCAGTGACATCATTTACAACAAGCTGAGCGACAAAATCGGCCATACCCTCACTAAGTCCTCCGGTATCCGCCAATTCAATATGATCTCCCATCATTCGATCCATCACTCCATGGCCTAGCTCGTGCCAAATAGTAGTATTATCGCGAGCCATGTTCGGACTTTTGGCCGAGTAGGTGGTGAAATTAATCGTGTCGTCGGTATAAAAAGCATTATCCCTATAGCTGATATCCGGGTTGTAGAGAAAAGCATGAAAGGGACGAGTAGAAAGTTCTGGATCAGTAAAACCTGATGCTCTTAAGGATTCAAACATCTGAGTTACAGCCCAATAAACTTGGATTTCGTCAAACCCATCGTTTAAGTACGTGGCCGGATCATTATCAGGTAATTTTTGAGCAATGCGATTCCAAGCTTCTTCGGGGTAAGATAGAGGTCTTCCGTAGATAGCTGTCGCGGGAATCATCTCCTCATGCTCAGAGTTGTCCACCATAGGCACAAACTCAGGTCTAAAATGGGCCGATAAAAATGGAGTGAAATTAATTTTTGGAAACTTTGCTGCTTCTGGATAAAGACTGACAGTCGCATATTTACCTTCGAGAAAAACTCCACCGTTTTCAAAGCTGTTATCTAAAGTAGGTAGAGCTGAGATTAACTGTTCAGCCTGATCCTTAATATAGGCCATCGCCCAATACCCTTTTTCTCGCCCTTCAAGTGTCAGACCTTTCAAAGGATCAAACATGTTATCAAGGTAATGTTGTTTTTTTAATGCGGCCAAGGGGTCGCCACCTGTGGAAACGTGAATTTTTCGATTCAAATATTTAAGCTCACTAGAAATGCGAGGAAGAAGAGTTGGGTTAACATCATCCCCTTCAGCCACTTCATAAATAGGATAAACTCTAACCGGAATACTGAAATCACCCGTTGAAGCTAAATCGGCCTGAGGGAACTCCTCATAAGATTGGGCAGTAACTTTCTTGGAAACCAATCCAATAACAATGGTGCTTTTCCCTCTTTTGCCATTTACTTTGACCACTCTGACGACTTGACCTTTTTCCCACATGTCCTGCCATTTAATTTTACGAATAAAGGGATCGTCTGTGTTTTTCAGTGCGGCTCGAACAATTTCCATAGTTTCAGTAGAGCTGATCGCAGCTCTAGCAGCTTTAGCACTCCATCCGGAGGTGTTAGGAGTCGCATCGATTCGAGCTTCAACTTGAATTGTTTCACTGTTAGCCAAAGAGGTCCAAACACGAAGGCTCAATCCTCTTAACGGAAGTCCGCCTGAGGTTTGGGCCAACATCAGGTAGTGACTAGTCGCCAACTTTCGACTTTCCACTAACATAAAGTCAGCGGCTGATAACTCGATGCCAGTTTTGGATTTGATCACATCTAGAATGTGAACCAAATTAGAGTTCTTATCTTCGATTCCGGTCCATCTTACTGTTTGTGGTTGAGCGATTGAAACGGCGTTCACCAATAGGAAATAAATAAATCCTAAAACTAGCTTTGTGTTTCTCATGAAGACCCCAAAATTTTAAAACAAGATGAAGTAGGAACCACCTCACCCAAACCTCTATTGAAATAGCCACACCGCAATATTTTTGTCAAAGACTGTTGCCAAGAGGGGGGTAATTTTGCTTTAACATAGCTTCTAAAAGGGGAACAGGCAAACATGACCAAATCTAAGTATTTGTTATTTTTATTATTTTTAACGATTCAAGTTTCTTCGTCCTTCGGCCATTACTTTGATTCCTCCGATTTCCTCCTGTCCCCGGGCGGTAAAATTAAGGTTTACGAGAATTTTCCCTTAAACTTCACCAATCCCGATATCGAACGAGCTATTATCTTCATCCATGGGGTAGCCCGAAATGCTGACGAATACTTTAAAGATGTGATCGATGCCTCAGCATTGGAAAAACTAGAAAACAAAACGTTGATTCTAGTTCCTCACTTCAAAATTGATTCTGATACGAAAGAATCAGATGAGCTTTATTGGACCGATAGTTGGAAATTTGGGGATAAAAGTGCAAAAAACGGAATGAGCTCCTACGAGGTCATAGACAGAATGATTGAAAACATTTGGTTAAAAGGCCATTTTCCAAACTTACGAAAAATTATCGTTGTGGGACATTCCGCTGGAGGCCAATTTGTGGCACGTTACGCAGCTGGTAGTCCAGTAGTGGACCGTTTTTCCATTCAAGTCTCTTACGTAATCGCTAATCCATCTGCTTATCTTTATTTTAACGATAAGAGAACTGATGGGAATAAGGGTTTCATTACACCCGATAACTCTTGCCCCGATTTTAATGTTTATCCCTACGGCGTCGAACAGATGAATAGCTATATGAGCCATGTTTCTACTTACGAACTTTCAAACCGCTTTAATCATCGCAACGTTACTCTACTACTAGGAGAAGCAGATACTTTGGATGACTATTTAGACACTAGTTGTGAGGCTAATCTCCAAGGTAAGAATAGATTAGAACGCGGATTGAACTACTACCAATTTATCAAAACTTTTTACCCTGACAGTCGACTGAAGCTAAAAACAGTCCCCAACGTAGGGCACTCCGGAAGGGAGATAATACAATCTCAAGTGGGTAGAGAGCTCCTATTCCACTAACGAAAGCTGAGAAATTAGAGCTATAATGAAACATGGCTCAAAATCGTTCAAAACTTATTAGTCCATTTACCAATCGTCGAATGGCGGTAACGTTATTGTTAATGTTCGCCTCATCGTTTCCATTACCGCTCACTTCATCGGGGTCGACTTTTCAAGTTTGGTTGAAACGCAACAATGTCGACATCAAAACCATAAGCGCACTCACTTTAGTTGGGATCCCCTACAGTATTAAATTTCTTTGGGCCCCTTTTTTAGACAGATTTGTCCCTCCCTTTTTAAATCGACGCACTGGCTGGATAGCCATTTTTCAAATTTTACTGATGGCTTGTATCGGAACTTTAGGTTTCTTAAACCCCATGTCTGACATGAGTTGGATTATATGTATTGCAACCTGCATCTCATTTTTTAGCGCAAGTGCCGATATTGTCATTGATGCCTACCGCGTCGACCTTTTACGACCTGAAGAAAGAGGAGCTGGAGCTTCAATGGTAATGATCGGTGGACGATTGGCTTTTTTAACATCCGGAGCTTTAGCTTTAGTGCTGTCCGATCATTTTCCGTGGCATACAGTTTTTCTCATCATGGCATCCTGTTTATCCATCGGCCTAATAACTGTTTTTTTTGCCCCTGCTCCGGAAATCATCGTTTCTCCTCCCAAAAGTTTAGAAGAAGCGATTGTGGAACCAATCGTAAGTTTTTTCAAAAAACCAGGGGCGGTTGAAATTTTATTGTTTGTCATTTTATTTAAGGCCGCAGACACAATGGCGACTTCTCTCCTCAGTCCATTTTTGGTTGAACTGGGCTTTACCAATACCGACATCGGCTCAGTGAATAAAGTTTGGGGTTTAATCGTTAGCCTTCTAGGAGGTTTAGTTGCCGGAGCGGTGATCCCTAAATGGGGAGTCTATAAAAGTTTATGGGTCTTTGGAATTATGCAGGCTCTTGGAAACTCTGTTTTCGTAGCACTTGCTATCCACGGAAAAAGCTACTTATTGATGGTGGCCTCTATTGGAGTTGAAAACTTCTGTGGCGGATTGGGCACAGCGGCTTTAGTTGCTTATTTAATGGGGCTTTGCGAGCAAAAATTTTCAGCGAGTCAATACGCTTTACTCTCTAGCTTAACGGCAGTGGCTAGAACCTTTTTGGCTTCGGGTTCAGGATTCTTAGTCTCTCAACTGGGTTGGCCTAGGTTTTTTATGTTCGCTGTATTATTGGCTACTCCGGGATTATTCCTTTTAAAAAGACTTGGAAGATTCGAAAAAGCGAATCTTCCAAGCTCTTGAAATCTTTTTTTACTTCATCTGATTTAAGTAGTTTAGAACTCTAAATTTCTCTTTTGTAAGAAGCGTAATTTCTTTTCCATTTTTCTCAATGAGTTCTGGAGTATTCATCAAATTTTCTGACCAAGTGTAAGCTGCGAAAGCAGTTCCGATGATGGGAATATGGTATTGCCAGTGGCTTTTCACAGCTAAAACATGATTAGCTGCCGAAGAAAGTCCAACAAGCCCTACATCAAAACCCACTTCTTTAAGCTTCTTAAGTCCTCCGTTAGCCAACCATTTTTTAACCGCTTCTCTAGACCATGTTTGAGCTTGGTTAGCTACAACTGCACCACCTTCGACGGTGGCTGGAATTGAAAGCCCTTGGAACCCTTTAACCAGCTGGCCTGAGCAATATCCGTCTACTGCTGCTTTACCAACAAAAGCTCCAATTTTCCAGTAACTGTAATCCACGTTACTTAACAAAGCTTCATTAGCTTTTTGTAATTGTGTCTTTCTGTCTTCGATTAAAGCGAGATAAACTCTGACTTCGTTTATTGTAAGGCTGTTTTTGTCAGTTTCATTGGTCTCACTATGAAACTCATTCGGATTGTTCTCGTTTGTTCTTAAAGTGTGTCTGACATCTGTTTCCGAAAAAGCCGCTACCGAGATACCAATTGTTAAAAGACTTAAAAACTGAATTGAACCTTTCATTGCTCCCCCTGATTAAGCACGCCCAGATAGATAATCTCTATCGGGAACACCGGAGTAGAATGCAAACGGCGTGCACAAGGTTTCGACACGCGATTAGGTTATTTACACTATTTTAAGACAAAAATAGTCACTTCAGACTTAAAGATTGCCGATTTTAGGCCGCTGAAACAGAAATTATTTTGAACTGCTCCACATCTACCAAACCCTTATCACTTAATTTAAGTGAGGGAATGACGGGGAGACTTAAGAACGCCAGTTGAAGAAAGGGTTCCGGCAAAACGCATCCTATCGACCGACTTGCTTCTCTGAGCCTCAAAAGGGAATCCGCAACTTTTTTGGGCTCCTCCTCAGACATCAGTCCTCCGAGAGGCAAAGCTAGTGAGGCTAAAACAGTCCCCTTTTGCACCACTACAAATCCGCCCTGGCTATCGATCAAACATTTTAGGGCGATTTGCATTTCAGAAGGATCTGACCCAACAACGATTAAGTTGTGACTATCATGCCCAACGCTTGATGCAATTGCCCCTTTGAAATTTTCTCCAAATCCTTTCACATAAGCGTTGGCAGGTTTTGAACCATGACCATATCGTTCCAAAACAGTTAAGTGGGCTACCCCTTTGCTGTCTGCATTTCCAATCTCACGATCGGTGATAATTTTTCCTAGCTTAACTACGATAATATGAACTCTACCCTCGGGGCCTTTCAGCTCATTTGTTTCGGGAACATTCGCTCTAACAGTTTTGTGGGCCGATGAGATGAGGCTGGGACTTTTACCTAACTCTTTTGTCCATTTTCCCTGAATCCAAACGTCTGAGACTCGGCAATCCTTTTTGTCGTCTAAAACAACTAGATCCGCGCTAAAACCAGGGGCCACAGCCCCTTTCCTCATAAAACCTCGATCTAAACCGTAATGTCTTGCCACACTCCACGAGGCGGATCGGTAACAAACTTCGGGAGAAACCCCTTTTTGAATAGCCGTACGTATTAAATAGTCGATGTGACCCTCTTGAGCGATATCTAAAGGATTCCTATCATCAGTACAAAATCCAATACTAGTAGAAGTGGCTAAAGTGAGAAGGGGAACCAACGTTTTGAGGTCCTTCGCCACACTACCCTCTCGAATCCAAACCTTAATTCCTTTAATTAATTTCTCTTGAGCCTCGCTCAGCTGCGAAGATTCATGACAAGTTGAAATCCCAGTTGAAGCGTATGCGGAAAGTTCTCTGCCACTTAACAGTGGGCAATGACCGTCAATATTGCTTTCGGAAAAATGAAGAATTTTTTTTAAAACTTCAGGATCGGAATCTAGCACCCCTGGAACATTCATCATTTCAGCAAGGCCTAAGGATTTGGGATGATGAGCCAGAGTAGCTAATTGATCAAGTAGAAGAGTTCCCGCTCCATTAGTTTCCATGTGAGTAGCGGGAACACAAGAACTCAACATCACTCGAAGATCCATATTCATTTTTTCAGATGAATCTAAAAAATATTGAATCCCTGATAATCCGCTCACATTCGCCAATTCATGTGGATCACAAATGGCAGTTGTCGTTCCTCTGGGTAAAACCACCGACTCAAAATGGGAGGGTGTTAAGCAAGAGCTTTCAATATGAACATGGGCGTCGATAAACCCAGGAACTAACCATTTATCCTTTAGATTAAATTCTCTTTTGGCAACGATGCCCGAATCCACAGCTACTACAGCACCATCAATGACACCGATATCTCCTTGCCTCCACTCGCATGAGAAGACGTCTAAATAAGTGGAGTTTCTGAAAACGGTATCGCAAGGGATGCGCCCCATGGCTGCGTCAATTCTTCTTTTCATTTTTTCATTAAGGACCATTTTTAGACCTCTTCTCAATTTTATCTATTCTAAAGTTTTCAAACCCGAAAGAAAATGCTCAAATGTGGCGCATGATTAACTTGAGATGTTTCATAATGTTTCTAATTGTCTCGGCTTCCCAATTAATAGCCATTGAAACCGCCTCGGACTCACAGTTTAAAAAGGCCAATCTGTTACCCGTTCCTATAGTTCGGCAGTCCACCTCCTACAGTTGCGGTGCTGCCAGCCTCCTCTCGGTACTTTATTATTGGAAATCGTTCAATGAAGGAGAGTTATCTCTCCATGAGCCACTAAAAACGGATAAGGAGTTTGGAACACATCCTTTCGCCATCCTTAAATTGAGCCAATCTTTTGGTCTCAAAAGCGAGCTCAAAACTCAGCTTGAACTTAACGAATTAGAGGCCGCAATCACAAAGAAAGAACCGGTGATTGTAGACTACCAAGCCTGGGGAGAGCCTGAGAATAATGATTACAGCAATGTTTGGGATTCGGGCCATTATAGCGTGGTCATCGGTTTCGACGAGCGCTACCTCTATTTCATGGATCCCATGTTAAGCAGTTCCTACGGTAGGCTAGAAAAAAGTGAGTTTATGAAACGTTGGCACGACATGGAAACTCGAGATGGAAAATCACATCGCTTTATTAATATGGCGATATTTTTTACGGGAACCCAAAAACTTAAAAAATTTCCAAGTGAGCCCTCTACCATCAATTAATAAATAACACACTTCACTTCGTTTAATGTGGGGCACATTAAATCATAAGCATATTGTGAAATCTCATTCGCTTTAGATTCATCCAGGCCTGAGGTTACAATGGGAGGGAAAACTCGAATGACTATTCTGCCGCTTTTTAATATTCTGTTTTTAAAACTTACTAGTTCTCCAAACTCCGATATCACTATAGGAATCAGTGGAGCTTGAGACGCGATAGCCAAATGAAAAGCTCCCTTTTTAAACGGCAACATTCCTTTTCCGCTGCGATTGCGTGTGCCCTCCGGCAAAATACCTATCGAAAGTTTTTGTTCCTTAACGGCTATCACGGCTTCATCAATTTGAGAAATAGCTCGTTTCTTGTTTTTACGATCAATTAAAATACCACCGGATAGTTTAAACAACCAACCAAACAAGGGTATTAGGGCTATCTCTTTTTTTCCGATAGCCACAGTATTAGGAGGACAAATAGCTCCGTAGATGGCCACATCAAGTGCGCTTTGATGATTACCGATAAAAATACAGGGCTGATAAAGTGTTAGATTCTCTTGCCCCTGAACTTCTAATTCGATTCCTAAAATAGGAAGTATTCCAAGTGCTAGAAAATTTACAGTTTTCGCAAAGACTGAGGATCTTTTTTTGCTAAACAGGGCTACAAAGAGAAAAACGATGCTTGTAAATAGTGTCCATAAGATAACTGCGCCTAATTTTAAATAAAATAGAATGATTTTCATTTGAAGGAGTTTACTCTTGCCCACTAAATAAAAAAAGGAGGGATTAGGAAAAGCCCCAATCCCTCCCATAAAATCTACTCACATCAGTTGAGTTTCACTCCTCTGCGTGACAACCGGTCGCCTGAAGCTTTTCTACAGCACTGATTATCGCCTGTTTTTCTTTGTTCCCCCAGGCTCCTTCTGTGCTCTCAACCACCTGCCCCTTGCAATTAACGACGTAAGTAGAAGGATATCCAGAAGTCCCAAGCTGGGATATGAGTTTTCTAGAACTATCTTTTAACACGGGATGGTTGGGATTGTGTCTGGCAATCCAAGTCGCATAAGCCGAGGGGTCTTTATCAACTCCCACATCCAGAACTTGAACCCTGGGATCATTCGCAAAAGTAGAGGCTACCGAATTTACGGCAGGAGCATTCTCATTGCAGTAAGGGCATCCCAGAAAATAGGCTTCCACCACAAAAATTCCCTCAGGATGATCTGTCATCCGATAAGTTCCCCCTTGGCCGTTCATTTGAGGAAGCTCAACAGGGCTGACGGCATGAACTGCCGAGGTAACCAAAGCAAAGATACAAACAACTAGCATTAGCATAGTTTTCATGAAAATCTCCCGTGATGTGTGAATTAATTCCTGATTTTGCCGAACAATCTAATTATAGAATGGCACAATCCGTTTTAACTATAAAGGATTGAAATGGGTTTATCGTGATCTGCTGTTAAGGGCGATCTTAGCGTTCACAGGCTATCTCGCGCCGCACAGGGCAACCGAAGGCTTTTCGAATTTTGGGTTGGCTTAAAAAAATGTGATCTATTCTTTTTTTTGAGGCGGGATGAGAATCCTCTAAGAGCTTGTGGTCAGACTCTGCATTCGCCATGATAGTCGTGATACTGTCGTTAACTTGATTTTTAGCGCGAAATCTACGCACACATGACTCGAGAGCCAGAATTCCCACAACGCCTAATTTCTGCTCGTCTGAGATTACTGGATTTCCTTCGAAATAATCCCCTAACACCTGGGAGGCAATCCAATCCCCCATTGCTTCATCAATTTGGCTGTGTTTATCTGCACTCACACAAGCTGGATATTTGGAAAAAGCGTCAAGAATTTGACGAATATCCGCCTTTTTATCGTAAGCAGGCTCCCGGTATTGGGCTCTTGCCTCAGTCACCTCGGTAGCGATTTTTTTAAATTCTGCTTCGTCGGCCCACCTAAACCCGTGCTTATCAGAAAGACAAACAGCTGCTTTTCTTAACGGGTAATTGGCAAATTCAACTCCTGGAATTTCAGGCCGTAAGATCTCTTTATCAATAAAATACTTGATCGATGAGCTTGAGGCTATCAACGGAAGAGGAGCTGCAGTGATGTTGCTCTTTTCGTTGATGGCCAACAACTCGGTAGCTAAAGCTCGTTTATTAGGATCTTTCAAAATTTGGGCAGACATTCCCCCGACAAGCCCCTTGGTAAACTTTACTAATTGGGTTGAATTGATCTCATAGGTACCAAACTGGGAAAGACACGGCGCTATAGAATGTCCGAGTTCATGGGAAATCAAATCTAAAACCCCTGCATCAGGGAGCCAGTAGCTCAGCGGACACATCCCGACTGAATTGTCTTTTGGCTCATAAAAACCGTTTGCACCAAAATCAAGGCACGCTTTATGAGGCGTTGACGATTCTCTCCAGAACGACTTCAACTTCACACTTTTAACTTTTCGAATGAGATTAATTTCCGATGGGCTAAGATTGGTATCCGCTTTTCCATCTGATATAAGACTAACGATTCTGAGCTTTGCAAAATCGAATAGCTTTGTAACGTACTTCTCTCGTTCGGGCGTTATCCGTTTAACTGCCTCTTCATAAGAAGCCAGTGAAAATGTTTTTTGGGAATAGGCTTGTAATAGCTTCATTTCCCTAAAGATAGCTTCCATCTGGATGAATTGGTCTCGCGTGATTCGAGAACCAAAACTAGCAACGATCTCTTTTGGGGAAACTAGTCTATTTCCATTGGGCTTTTGAATAGGCCAAGGCAACTCGAGATTGTTCTTGTATTTATTTCCAATGACAAAACTACCCTCAAAAAATTCAACAAAATTTTCTGTTATGTAAATTTTAAATGAAGGGTGAATAACATCGTCTTTTATTTCATCTAATAAAGTAATGAGCTTTTGTTTAGCCCTCAAAAACTCTGGTCTATTTTTTTCCTGACTGGCAATTTTTCTTGAAAGTGCGTCTTTGAAATTAGAATCCGCTTCATGATTTTCCATTGCAACTATATTTGGAATAGAAGTGCCGTCTTTAAATTCAATTGAATCGGGTCCCTCAGGATTAAAAACAGTGCAGGACTTGGTTAGCGCCTCAAAGTTACAACTATCTTCAGAAACAGGTCCCTGAGAATACAAGCTGGAAGCTTGAATCAGCGCAAACAAAACTGAGAGAAAAAAAGCTGGCACAAGTCACCTTAAGCCTTAATTAATCATTTGCTGATTTTGGATTGGAGGAAGAGCGATACTGGAATCGAAATCCGAAAGTAGCTCCTGAAAAGTTTTTAGCATCGGCCATGTGAAGATAGCTTCCTGAAAAAGTCAGACGCCATCCCCCGCCGAGTGAAACCCCAAAGCCGAGAGAAGGCTCTACTACATAATGGCTGTTTTCAGATATCGAAAGCTGAGTCATCTGGCCCTCGCCATACCCCAAAAGGAGACTGGCTTCAAAGGCACCGACTTTTCCAAACTTTTTATCGGTGCCTATTATAATTCCACCGTAGTACATTTTCTCTTTTGTAATACTTAGTCCTGTAGGCGCTCCAAAATAAGCTCCCAAGCCCATGTAAACCTGGGATGTTCCAAAATAGCTTGCCCATCTTCCACCCAGTAGCCAACCTGGGTTGGGTTGAAGATTGGCTTTAAATCCTTTGATGTCAAATCCCCATTTGCCACGACTGCCATCATCGGCAAAGCCGCTTCGAGGGATCACAAATAAAAAAACTAAGGCTACTGACAATACAAAACGTAGAATTTTCATATTTAAGTCTCTCCGATCTCTTATCGGTAATATTGACTCAAAACATAAGAATGCTGACATTGTGCGTTTTTCTCCACTTAAGTTTCCGCTTTACGAATCCGTACCAGAAGCGTTAGTCGCCATTCCGATTTTCCGAATGGAAACTCAGTTTTCTGGGAGCCTATTTATGTCTTTTTTGCGTGTTGTTATGGGTTTGTTAGTTTTTACTCTTTCACAAGTAAGTGTCGCTGAAACTAAGGCTCAATGCAGCACCTATCCCTCGAAAATATTGGGAAGAAAAGTTAAGTTTTGTATTCAAAGAAGTAGAAACGATTCCCCAATTCAGAATGAACCGGTCGTTTATTTTCTTCATGGATTGGGAGGCAATGAGTCCATCTGGACTAAAGGCGGGTATTCAGAAGCGCTAAATAAACTAGTTGCTGAAGAAGCTGATTTTCCTGCTATGACATTCGTATCTTTTGAAACCCAAATTGACAGCTTCTTCAGTGATTTTCAGGGGGGCTCAAGTGGTTCGAAGGCCTATGAAACTTGGCTATTGAAAGATTTCATACCTTTTATCGAGACGAAGTTCTCCGTTTGCAGAGAACGATCTTGCCGTGGAATTGCGGGAGTTTCTATGGGGGGATTCGGTTCGCTAAAAATAGCCGTAAAAAACCGAGAAATATTCGCTGTCGTAGCCGCCAACTCCCCGGCCCTGCCCCCTTTTAGTATCCATGAGGACAATGAGTTGTGGCGGGATTATTTTTCTCATACGCCGATGGGAGTCACAAAGGGTATGGTTCTCCTTAAAGATGTGAGACGCATTTTCCCTACAGAGCAACTTTATGAAGCAAATAATCCAGCCAACGTAGTATCAAACCTACCTAACTCAACCCCTTTACCGGGTATCTATTTTGATGTTGGCAGTGAGGACAACTTTGGATTTGAAGTCGGCTACGAGATTTTCAAGAACACTCTAGAGACTAATAACATCCCCTTTTCCTCTTTTATTGAAGAAGGAGGGGACCACTTTAT
>Ga0136644_10001730_pt1 | contig 17142 bp, 15 predicted proteins | sample C_130820_EF_Meta_FD_94780 | JGI IMG/M metagenome (GOLD analysis project Ga0136644, IMG submission 94780) | Freshwater microbial communities from Lake Croche, Canada to study carbon cycling - C_130820_EF_MetaG (v2) (version 2) | ecosystem: Environmental > Aquatic > Freshwater > Lake | place... | reverse complement strand
TTCAAAAATAATAATATTAAATTCTTCTCCATACATTTTTACTGATTGTAATAATTTATCTAAATAATTGTTGTGAGTATTGTCATTATAAACTAAAAAATATAACATACTTTTTATAATATATATATATATATCATAAAAATAATGGGCATCTTGAATGAGAAAAGGTGTAAAAAAGTAGATTCACTTTATGGAAAAAATATAATTTTCCGCCCACACTGAAAATAACAAAAAAATGATTATTTTTTGTCATTATTTTTGTTTTCTAAAAATAAGTTTTTTAATAAAAGTGTATTTTTTGTGTAAAAAAAAAAATAGAAACACTAAAAAAATGATTAAAGTAATAATAAATATATATATATTATTGTAAACAATTCTACATATATTAACAATATTTCCAAAGATACGCTCGGTAAAATTCTCTGGTTTTGCACTCATTCTCATAAATTCTCTCGATAGTTCTGTCCATTTAATATTAATATATTCAACATATTTTTCGTAAAAACTGTTATCAGGTAAATGTTCTGGTATAATTAAATAATGTAATTTTAGTAAAACTCTATATTTATTTTTTGGTATAGAACCATAAACACAATGTAAATCCTCATTGTAATCTAATCCATGAAACTCACCTGTATTCATAATGACAGAAATATTATCATTTGGGAATTGAGTATTTACTGTTTTATTTTCATTACACGCAATAATTACGCGATAAAATTTAACTCCACCTAAGTTTAACTTTGAAAATGGAGCATCATAATGACAATCCACGAGAGAGCGATCCGAGTATCCAGCTTCTTTGGGAGAAACGCCATAATAAATTTCATCAGCTTCTTTCACATTTTTTATTCTATAATTAGGAAATTTTGTTTGAATCGCATTCAAAATATCATTACTCATTCTTATTTTATCTAAAATAGAATATATTTCTTTACTATCAATTTTGTTTATCCACATATGATGTGCAATATCTTTATTTCTTGTATTATTATATATATAATTTGAAATAACTTGCAGATTTTTTGTATTTTTATAGTATCCTGTTATAATATTATCAGGCATATATATATATATATATATACATACAATATTATTCAACTAAGTTTTATGAGTATTTTGTAAATATAATTCTCTATCTTCGACCTCATTTAAATCATAATATTTGAAATCGTCTGGTGTTCTAGACTTATAGTTATTGTTATCGCCTCGTTTACATTTGACATTATCCCAAAAATCTTTCGACTGACAACTATAATGATTCATTGCAAACCAAGGTAATGTTAATAATTTAAAGTTATTCAATTCGTCGTTTTTATCTACAAATGTAGCATGATGAACGTTCAATGAACTAAAATGAAAAGATGAATTTACAAAATATTTACGATTTCCGTGTATTGAACTTGTTGGTTGTTCTGCAGTTCTTTTTGTAAACCCTTGAACTAAAGATTTTGGTTGCTGTATATGACCATTTGATCCAAAAATTGTATTTTCTACTTGTATTTGACCCATGTGATTACATTGATTTAATATATCATTTAAATTAATTGAATACTGCGACCATACAAACTCATCTAAATCTACCATTAATAACCATTTTGTTTCATTTAAGTGTGGAAAAATAAAGTGGTTATATAAATCTTTTTGTCTTCCCTCATAGTTTTCCCAAACTGCAGAAAATAGAGTAACAATACCTTTATCAATATAAGGTTTAATAATTTCAAGTGTATTATCAGTACTTTGATCATCAATTAAGTAAAAATGATCAGCACCATGAAATAAATAGTGTTCTATCCATTCTTCAATACAGTGTGATTCATTTTTAAACATTGCACCAATAGATAGTTTGAACATAATATATTAGTTTTTATTATACTTTTATATTAAAATACACAGAAATATAATACAGTATTTAATATTTAAGTAGCATACATAAGTCCACAATTTCCTCCAACAAAAGAAATCATATTAATTCTCTCTTCAAATAAAACCAAGTTGAAGTTATAATCATAAATTCTCCATGTAGGTTTATTTATACCAACTATGTTACCAGTTTGAGGATCGCAAATAGTTAATGATTGTGCATTAGGGTCAAGTGGGGGAACAATTGTATTAAATTCATATTCTATTGTTGTAAAGCGACTCATATTTATTGCTCCCGAGGGTTGTAAATCAAATGGTGAGTTGTTTACACAATAGTTGTAACAATATAGTCCATCGGGAGCATTACCATTTGTCCTAGTATATTTTTCAACATAGTTATAAATACCGCTAGGCTGTGTGTTTTCCCTATAAGAACCATCTAATAAAATTGCAAGTGAAACTAAAATGTCTTTTTGATTTTCAAAATTATAATCTCCTGTAATAAACCACCCAGTTTCATGACCATTTGGATTCACACCTGGTCCAATAAGAGCTACATTAGTTGTACCATTTGGATTTGTTCTAGTAATTTTATACGTTCCTGTAGTTGGTGCTGGAATAATGTCATATGGCAAGTAACTATATGGCCAATTTGTATAATTACTCCATTCATTTCTTAAATTTGCATCACTTCTTTGAAAATAAAACATATTACTAGCGATCATTCCAACGGTATCTAATTGAACTTTATTTGGACCAGTTACATTATAAAATACTTGTTCCCTCACTTGTTTAAATAAATATTTTTGTTCTTGTAGTGCGAATAACCTAGACTCTTCATTAGAAAGAAAACAATATGTACAATTCAAATGAACATCTGAATTCCATAAAACTCTTTGATCTGTATAGTCATTTATAGATAAGTTGACTGAAGGCGGTGTTTGCAAAAAACGATAAAATTGCATATAATACAAATTAAAATTGGGAGCAACATATGGGTAGTTATTTTCACTATCCATTACATCGCGAATTTGAAATAATTCTTGAATAGGTCTTAATGTTACATTTATTTGAAGTTCATTATATTGAAGAGCAATCAAAGGAAAAGCCATTTGAGTTTTTAAACTAAACCATGTATTCAAAGGAATATATATAGTTCTAGCACGAATAGATGGTTCTGAACCAGAAGGATTACTTGTATGGTATGCATTTGGATATGAGTTTACACGAGTACCTGAATTTGCAGGATCATTCAACTCTGTAATATTTCCAGTCATTTTATCAAAAAGATCCTTTTTTTCTGCAGAAAAGTCACGTTGAACCATAGATAATATGTAGGATCCTGAAAATTCTTGCAATGTTTGATTCCCACATGTAACTGTAATTTTTGAAATCATTTTTGCTCCTAAGTTTTCAATCCATCTAAATTCGTAAGGAACCCACATACCAGTATTATTCAGTTCTGATGCTGCATCAGTGTTTGGTGGGACAATTGGACTCCAAATATTAGGTAAATCAACACTTAAATAACAATCCATTAATAAATCTGCATAACGTTTAACTTTAAATGTAAAAACAGACTCTTCTGATAGTCTTAATGTTCTAGCTCCTTCAAAGTCAAGTCTAAATTTCTGAAGACCAAAGTTAGTATAGCGCGCCCATGAGCTTTTCCAAAAAGTTTTTGAAGGATTCCCATTTAAAATTATATTTTGTTGTCCACTTGAAACTAAATTTAATAGTCCACCTGCCATGTTTTAGTTATACTATATAAATAATTTATATTTAATTGAATTCCATATAAATATAATTATGTTTAAATGATAGTCATTTCAAATATTAAAAAAATAATATATTATATTAGATATGGACTCTAATAAGACTTCAAATATAATTAATATTGTTTCAAATCTTAAGGAAAATTTTGTATCATATATACTGTTAAGTATGATAATAATAATTATTATAATTGCATTATTTTATTTTTATTACATTTCAAACTTAGAAAAGAGTGAATGTTCTGCAATGGATAAAAATTTTGGGAACCTTAATGGTTCTATAAAGTCATTGAATCCAAATGATCCAAACTGTCAACTAACATTGAAAGACTATTATATTAAAACAGCATATAACTGTTGTAGTGCAGGAACTTATAAAAATGATTATGTATCTACTTGCGCGCTAAAAGATATATTGAAACAAGGAATACGTGGATTAGATTTTGAAGTATATTCTATAAATAACCAACCTGTTATATCAACATCAACAGTAGACAATTATAATATTAAGGAAACATTCAACTATGTTAGCTTTTCAGACGTAATGAGCATTATTACTAACTACGCATTTGCTAATAGTACAACTCCAAATCCAAATGATCCAATTATAATGCATATTCGATTCAAAAGTAATAACCAACAAATGTATCAGAATCTTGCAAATTTATTTAAAACTTACGATTATTATTTTTTAGGTCCTTCTTCTAGTTTTGAAAATACTGGGCAAAATTTTGGAAATACGCCATTATTAGACTTAAGTAAAAAAATAGTACTTTTTGTAGATAAAACAAATAATTCTTTTATGGATAATAATGACTTTTATGAGTATGTTAATATGACAAGCAATTCTGTTTTTATGCGTGCATTACATTATTATGATGTTAAAAACACTCCAGATCTTGTCGAGTTACAAGAATTTAATAAAAAAAATATGACGTTAACTATGCCCGATAAAGGATCAAATCCTCCAAACCCAAATGGAATTATATGTAGAGAGACAGGAAGTCAAATGATAGGAATGATGTATCAACAAAATGATACAAATTTACAAGAAAATAATGCGTTTTTTGATAAATGTGGTTACGCATTTTGTTTGAAACCTGAAAGACTAAGATACATTCCAGTTATTATTGCTGATCCGCCTCCACAAGATCCAGCACTTTCTTTTGAGTCAAGAACAGTATCTAGCGACTATTATAAATTCAATATATAATTTTTATTCTTGTAATAATATAAGTATGAAAGAATTATGTAATAAAACAATGTCATTTCAAGATTGCGAACTAGCTATACTTAGAGCGAATGTTGAAAAAGCAGACAAGATCAAAGGGAACGCAACAGTATCTTCCCCTGAAGTTAAAAAAATGGTAAAAATTTTAGAAATTTTTTTAGAAAAAAAAAAATTAATATGTTATGGTGGAACTGCCATAAATGCATTATTACCATTAAAAGATAAGTTTTACAATCCAAATACAGATTTGCCTGATTTTGATTTTTTCTCACCAAACGCATTAAACGATGCAAAGGAACTAGCAAATATATATTACAATGAAGGGTTTCAAGAAGTAGAGGCAAAAATCGGAAAACATAACGGGACTTATAAAGTATTTGTTAATTTTATTGGAATCGCAGATATTACATATATTCATAAAGATATTTTTAACGCACTCAAGAGAGATGCTGTTAAAATATCAGGGATATTGTATTGTCCGCCAAATTATTTAAGGATGGGTATGTATTTAGAACTATCTAGACCTGATGGTGATATATCAAGATGGGAAAAAGTATTAAAAAGACTTACTCTCTTTAATAATAACTATCCTCTTCATTCTGAAAATTGTAATACATTAGACTTTCAACGCAATATGGTAGATAATTCAAAAGAAGATAAAATATACAACACATTAAAGGATGTATTTATACAACAAGGGTGTGTTTTTTTTGGAGGATATGCTGCTGCGTTATTTTCAAAGTACATGCCCAAAAGTTTACAGAAAAAAATTAAAAAAATTGCGGATTTTGATGTGATAACAGAAGATCCTGAAACTTGTATTTTAGTAATAAAGGAAAGATTAAATGATGAAGGTATAAAAAATATAAAAATTATTAAAAGGGCTCCTATTGGCGAGTTAATTGCAGAACACTATCAAATAAAAGTTGGGAATGATACTGTTGCATTTATTTACAGACCAGTTTCATGTCATAGTTATAATGAAATTATTATAGAGGGGAAACCTGTTAAAATTGCAACAATAGAGACAATTATGAGTTTTTATTTAGCATTTTTATATTCAAATAGGGATTATTATGATACTGAGAGAATTGTTTGTATGGCAGAATATTTATTTAATGTTCAAAAACAAAATAGATTGAAACAGTCAGGACTATTAAAACGTTTTAGTATAACTTGTTATGGACATCAAATCACGAAAGAAGAGATGTTGGCAGAAAAGGCAGAAAAATATAAAGAGTTGAAAAATTTGAAAGACAAAAATAAAATGGAAGAGTTTTTTTTGAGATATAGACCGGATGAAAGAGTCGAGAAAATTGGTAGAAAAAAAGATATGAATGATATTGAAAAAGAAATTGATAATATAGAAAAAAAAAACAAGTAAAATAAAAAGAAAACACAGAAAACAAATAATAAAATAAATAAAAAAAAAGTAAAACAAAGAACATTCAAATTCAGAACTTTTAAACCTACTTAGGTTAAGTTAACTAAAATGTATAGTTATCTAAAATGATAACGTACACATCCTTTATTATTTTTGAGATTATTTTGAAAATAATATTTTTGTTGCAATAAATAGGAAGATACTTTTTTAAATAATACATAATAATTACATTGTAAAAAAGCATTGTTTCGCAAATTTTTTTTAATACTCTATTATGAATTATTTGACAAAATGACCACTCATTCACATAAGAACACATTTGAGTGCTACATTTTTTTATACTAAATAAATGTATATCTAGAAGTCCTGTTAAAATACGATGAAAGTTGGTTTTTTCATTCTTTATTGAAAATAAATAATGAATTTTATCATTTCCAAATAAATCTAAATATAGTGACTGAATTTTGTTTTCTTCGGGGAAAATATATGGATTAACACCATCAAAATATTTGTTTTTATATACTAAATCTCCGTTAGAAACAAAAGGTATGAAACAAGACCTTTTAATTGTTTCAAACAAGTCGTCAATATTTTTATACTTCGACTTTATAATTTTTTTATTTTTATGAATATTGTAGTACACGATATAAAGACGGTTATTAATCATTTTACAAATGGAATCATCATTTTTATTTTGACTGTATATAAATAATTTTATTTTTTCAAAGCAAATATCAAAAAAATCTAGTTTATATGTATTCTTGAACTCATTTACAATTATATTATATAACTCGTTTACTAAATCTAGACCATCTATCATATATATGAATGCACATATAGAACCAATACTACATCCAGAAAATTTGTGAATACAAATATCTTTTCGTTTTTCTAATTCCTTTAAAAAATACAAACATCCTATTAAATAGCTACCATTAAATATACCTCCATCTAAAATTAAATTTATATTTTGAGTTTTTTTATTTTCTGGTAAATTTTTGATTAAATTTGAAATATACGGTTCTATCATTAATATTATTAAATAAATATCAATTTAAATAAAAAAAAACGAGTTCAAAGAAAACTCTTAAACGTATATTAATATAAAGATTTAAATAAATTGAATATAAATATAAATATAACAAATGTCAGTTAAAGACTTGTGTGCATTTTATTGTCTTTCTTTTAAAAATGAAACAAGAAGAAGTAAAATGATAAAGAGGTTTCAGCATTTTGATTTATCATTGAATTGTTATGATGGTGTTAGTTTTGATGATGAGAGAATGCAAAAATTACCACCAGACTTCCCATATAAAAAAACATTTTCTTACACATATGGTCATTTTGATTTGGTATACAAATTTTATTATGAAACAGATAAAGAGTACGGGGTTTTTTGTGAAGATGATGTTTTATTACACAAAGATTTTTCAAATAAATTGTCGAAAGTTATCGATGAATTTAAAATAATGAATTTAGACTTATTATTATTAGGATACTTACCGCATTTTAAAATTGAAGAATATCATGGAGGTTTTCATTTGAAACATTACTTTGAAAACAACAATTATAAGTATCACAACTACCCAAATGAATTATGGGGAGCACAAATGTATATGTTATCTAGAGCACATGCAAAAACATTAATAGATAAATATTGTGGAGATTATCCTGATAGAGCATTAGTAGATTCATCGTTAGTCCCATTTAGTTCTGACTGGACTATTACGAAAGATGGAAATCGTGCATTGATTTATCCTATGATTGCAATGGAAGATGGAGACACAAACTATGATGACTATAGTCAGCAACAATTTCATCAAAGTGTATTTTTATGTAACTATATAGAAGATGAGTTCATTTAAAGTAGTTAGTTGTCTAATATAAGAAAATTGTAAATTTATAAAGTATACAAAAATATGTATTAAATATATTTTCACAAAGTATACAAAAGTTATATGTTAATAGATAAGAGCAAATTAAAAAATTTCGAAAGTATAACTGATTGGGGGGATATTCACTTATACGAAATAACAGGAGGTGATGATTTCTGGTCTTTATTTGCCGAGTTATCTGAATATGAAGTTATGTGTGAGGAAACAAATAATAATATATCTATTTTTAATAAAACAATATTTATAGAGTCATACAAATATGGTCATCTGTATGGTTTGTATGTAGAAGAAACAAAAAGCATGAAAAACAGAAAAGCTTACACAGATGATATTTTTTCCAAATATACTTACTATCTTTTACCATGTTTTTGTATCAAAAATAAAAATACGATTGTAAGTGTATGGGTTCACCCACGAATTAAAAGACATAATTTTGGGATGGTCATTGTAGAAAATATTATAAAAATGATTAAATATGATAATAATGTAAAGAAAAAAAATAGTAGTCGCTTTATTGATAATGATAACTATAATGATAATGATAATGATAATGATAACTATAATGATAATGATAATGATAACTATAATGATAATGATAATGATAATGATAATGATAACTATAATGATAATGATAATGATAACTATAATGATAACTATAATGATAACTATAATGATAACTATAATGATACTGATAAGAAGAATATAAATGTTAATGATTACAAACCTATCTTACATGGACTAACACGATCATTTTCTTCCTTTTTTGGTGGAAATTCCAAAAAAAATTAAAATCTACTAAAATGTGTCATAGTTTTTGATAACATGTAATATAACATACCAAATAACGAACTTGTAAAAATATAGCCATATAAATTAATGTTTCCGTCTTTTGAAAATAAAACAGGGAAAAATTTGAACAAATTTTTTTTGAAAATAGGTAACTGAAATAAAAAATACAACACACCAATTAATAAAGGAACTTGAAATTCATCATAAAGTTGATCTAGACTATCTTCGTATTTTTCATTTCTAGAGTAACTTTGAATAATATCTTCTTTACTTTCTTGTTCCAAAATGTAATCTCTATTTGATTGAGGTGGTATAAAATTTGGTTGAACTTGTGGATCTTGAACAATACTTTCTGTAGTGCGTGGAATATCTCTAGACTGTAACTGTGTTGCTCCAGTAGAACTTGCTTGTTGCAATCCACTAACAATTTGATTTATTGTTGTTTGGTCTAAACTTAAATTACCATTATTAGAAGCTTCTAACTGAGGCATGTTTATTTTTTCGTTGGCAGAAAAAGATATATTTCCACCAATAGTTCCTCCTCCTACTGGATCTGTTGGCAAATCTAAAATACTAGTTGTATCCGGCATATAATTATTATAAAGAATGATTGATTATAATAATTACGAATTAGAAACTAAGAATATTCTACATTTTTCATACTAGCATCACACTGTTTAGAAACAGAATTGTATTTATAACATTTATTTTGGTGTTTGTAAATTTTATCTTTTATTTCGTCTAGAGGAGGTGCTTTTAATATAATACAATTTTTATCTTTGCAAACAGTTCTAAACAATGTTGCTAATCCAAAACCAAGAATAATTGACATTATATACCTACCTGTTTTAGTATGAACAAATTTATTAAGGTACATATATATACTACATATATTTTAACTTTGCATAGGAATTGTTTTTATCAATGAAGCATCCTCGGGACACTTGACTTCTTGTGCTTCATAAATAAAACAGTTATCTGCTTTATCTTTATATTGAGTTTTCCCTACATTTTCAGGAGTAGGATAAACATAAACCGTTTTTATATCAGGTCCCCAAATATAAACGAAAAACAAACCTACTGCTAAACTTACTATGAATATTGGTAAAGATATTATGTTGGATAACATGCTTTTATAATTAATTAATATTATTATTTTTTCTAATATTATCAATCAGAATCATATTCATCTTCTAATTCAGAATCATCATCTTTATATTCTTTTTTATTTTTTTCTAATTTTTCTTCATTTATTTCATCTTCTCTTTCTAATTCTTCTTCATCATTTTCATCATCTCTTTCTAATTCTTCTTCATCATTTTCATCAGTATCTATATTATTTTCTTCTATGACAAATTTAAGTTTTGGTTTTGTTAAAGATTTCTTTTTACTTTCATTTAAAGTTGGAATTGCTTGAGTTATAATAGATTTTTTTGGTTTGTTATTTTTAATAGGTAAATCACCCATTTTCATTGACAAAACTTTTTGTCCTTTTACAGATAAATCTATCTCAATATCTTCGTGTGATATGAGTTTTTGTATAAAATGAAAAGTATTATCATTTTCGTCATACTCGACATTAGAATAAGAGTATTTAAGTTTTGTGACTTCTTGTAGTTTAGGTTGCATAGAATCTACATATAAATTAACAGCATCATTAATAAATTGCACATTTTTCGTTTTACTATATTCATTTATCATCTTATTGAAATTATCTAAATTATTATAAAATTCTACTTGTTTTTTTTCTATTTCTATTTTTTTTTCAGGGTTATCAATAACATTTAAATATTTTTCTAATGCATACTCATATATTTTAGTGGTTTGTTCAACAGCATCTTTAATACTATCATATTTATTAACAGCTTTTTCTGAAGTAATGTAACCAAATAATAAATCATTTTTGTCTTTAACAATTGTATGTTTATAATTATTAATCTCAGTTTCATCTTCTTTAATTAATTTTGATATATCATGAATAATACCAACATTTATATTAATATTTAAAGAACATGGGTTACTTCTATCTCCACATAAGGCAGATAAATATCTGTCTTCATTTTCGATTTTTGTAGAAAAAATAGTTCCTACTGATCGTTTACAGTTTATACACTTATGTTTTATTTTTTGAAACTCTATTTTTTTTTCTTTCCAGCTTAATCCAGGTATTTTTATAATTTGTGTTTTTTCTTTATTTATGTTATTTTCATATTGACTTTTTAATTTGTAGTAAGTATTTATAGCCTCGATAAATTTTTTTTTTTCTTCAGTCTCATCGTCCATGTATATATTTTCTTTATTCATTCTATATTTTATATCTATATATTTATTTATTTATTTTTCTTTGAATTACATCATATTCTGTTTCCCAATTTGGTAGTCCTGTAATCAAATCTTGACTAGCTTTTTGTTTAGCTTCTTGATAATTTTTAATTTTTGTTAATATATATTGTTGTTTTTGTCTATTTTTCATTTCTTTTTCTACAGGGGTTAACTTCCCCTTGTATTTATAAAGTAATATTACTCCTAAAAGAAATAAAAAACCAATACCTAACGATATGTTTAAAATTAAATTATTGTATTTATTTTTAAAATCTCTGCACTGTTTTAAAGTCTGGCTTAAGAAATATTTTACACCCGGTTCTATCAAAGTAGGTTTAGAAAAATTGTCAAAATTCATATAAATTACTTTTATAATATCAAAATAAATTATACACAATATCTATATGGATAGCTCTTATATTTCTTTATTCATTTTTATAGTGATAACAGTTTTTTTTTATTTGTTCATAAAACCAAAAATGAATGTCTTTATTTTTGATGATACTACTGGAAAAGAATATTCAACTTATAGCAGTAAAAATAACATAGCCTTACTAGTTTATTTTTTATTAATTTTATTAACTCAAATAGGTGTAAATACAAGTGTTGTAATTGATAAATGTGGTGGGAGTATAACAGAAAATTTTGGTGTAGCATTTTTAATAACATTAATACCTTGGGTATTTATTTTTGGAGGAATTATAGCAGTTTTAATTATGTTTCCTGGATTTAAGTCGGCTTTTTCAAATGTTGTTGGTTATTATGTTGTTGCAGGAAGCGCAAATAATATACTTACAGAGTTATTAGATAATAATGATATAAATAAAACAATAGATGAAACTATAAATGATCCAAATAAAAATAAAAATTTGAAAACTGCTGCAGATGCAATTATAAAATTAATTGGAAATGTATCAATTTTAATAAATCAAATAGTCCCTGGAAACTTTTCAGAATACTGGGAAATGTTGACTCCTTTGATGAAGTCACAGTATCAAATTAATCCTGGTGGATTGAAACAAGATTTATTAAATACTGTCATTTTGAGAGATAATATAGGTGAAGCATTATGGTATACTTATACAGCAATATTACTTATTTCAGTTACTCAGTATAATATAGCAACACGAGGGTGTGTTAAAAACTTAGCAACTATGCAGGAATCTCACAGTGATTATTTAGATAAACAGTCTGCCGTTGAAGATAAAAATGAAAAAGCAAAATCGGTTACATATACATTTTAAAAACTAGTATCGTAAGTTTGCTAAATAATATAACACAAATAAGTAACAAAGAACACCTAAAATAATTGCTAATAACCAAATAGGAAAAATAGTTTTGTTTTTATATCCAATACCAAATTCACGAATACTTCCATCTTTATTATATAACCAGTTAGGTTTACCTACTTGAATTGTTCCAAAAATGACTAAAAATAAAATAATACTGACTAAAATAGGATTTTTTTCTATATAGGCTCTATACATTTGTATTTTATATAATATAATTATAAACAAAATTTTATAATTATAATTTAAATAAGTTATTCAGATAGTAGTTATATTTTATTTGTATTATTCATATTCGTTGTAATCATCATTATTTAATTCTTCTCCAAAATAATCTTCCCCTGCGTCATCGCCTAGAAAATTTGTGATATCATTTTCTTCTCTATCAATGTCTTGAACTGCTTCATGTTCTTCCATATAGTCTTCTAAAAATTGATCTATGTTGTTATCATTCACATTTTTATTTTTACGAATATTTTTTTCAATTTGCGATATTTTTTCCATATAGTCGCGCTCTTCATCATACGTTTCTTTAACATATGTAGTAAGACCTTTTTGCAATCCTTTATTCCAAACACCGAGTTTATTTATTTTTAATATTGTATCAACATTTCTTTCTTCTTCGGTTAATGCTTGAAGTCTATCTGTAAATGTATCTTTTTCTTTTTCTTTAGACTTGAAAACAGTTTCCATAATTTTATCGTAACTTAAATCAATTATGTCTTTGTGTTTTGACATAATGCTAATAAATGTAGAAAGTAATTTTGCTATTTTTATTTTCATATCTTTAATATTACCTAATAAAAGAGTTGGTATATTTTTAGACGACATATGCAAAGACTCATCATCTAACTCTTCAACAGTGAAAAGAGTTTCATCATCATTACTAGTCTTTTCTCTCGTTAACATTGATGTATCTTCAGCCATTTTCTTATACTCAATTAAAGTCTGTAAAAAATAATTTTCAAAAAGTAGTAAACTTGTTCGTTTATCAAAAATGGAAAATGTTTTTTGATTTTTGTAATCTATTTCACTAAAATATGGTGTTTCTAGTACGAGGTTCAAAAGGTTTTTAGATATTTTTGGAATTTTTGTCAAAATATTAAATAAAACATTGTTGTCATAAAAAGCACGTAGTTTTGAATAGTAGTCACTTACAATATTTTTGATATCACCAACATGTCTTTGAGAGAGTCCCCAATAGTTAGGTATTTTTATAGATTGATAATCTACCTTATTCAAAATAATTTCTGGAAAAGTAATTAACATATTTTTTATATACTCTTTTACAAAGTTGACAAGATTATATGTTGAATCATCTGATATATCTTCATTTTTATTATTCCCCCACTTCAAAAATGTATTCAAAAATACTTTGATTTCATTAATAGCATGTTTAGACAGCCCACTATTTTTACTTATAAAGTCATAAATTTCTATTTTCATTTCTTTATTGACTCTACCTAAGTAATTTTTCAAGTTGCGCATATCTTCAGTGTCTTCTGTAACAGCAATATCAAATGTATCAAGAATACTGTCAATATTTTGAACTAACGAACTAGAAACTATTTCATCTTCATCTCTCTGAATATCATCTAATACATTGCGTAGTTTTTGAATTTGTGTAATAGAAGAATCATCAAGACTTATATGAACTATATTTTGCTTACTAGTATATTGTAAAAGTCTTAACAAAGAGTCATTGTTATAGTTTTTCCCTTCCTGTTTTAATTTACGAATTTTTTCACTAATCGAGTCCGTTTTGACAAAATAATCTGGTTTTCCTCCGCATATTGCATCTAGTTCTGGACTTATTGGTATAATAGAATTAAACTTACATAAAACGATAAATGCAGTATAAATAGTATCATTATTATATTGTTCACTTAATTGAGCATAAATATTTTTTGAATTTTCTCTACAAAAAAAGAAAGGAGCTTTTGCTATTGCATTTACATCATCCATAATATTACTTAAATTTTGAACTATATTATTGAATACAAAAATATCATTGTCGTCTTTAATAAAATATTTTATTGTACTATTTTCGTTACTATCGTTACAACAAGCATTTTCTAAAAATGGTTCGTTTGCAGAATTTTTCAAAATAAGATTTTTTTTATCAACAATTTTTTGAATTTTTTCTTGAATTGCGAGAGAGAATTGAATCATTTTAGATTCAACAATTAATAATTTCTCTCTTTGATGAGTAGAACCGCTTTTAAAGTCTCTCAACATCTGTTGTTTGAATTCATCTGAAACATTTATTAACCCCTTTATTTTAAAAGGCAATAGTGGTGGTAAAAATGTATTCCATTTATTTAAACTATATTCTACAGGTATAGATTCATTTGGGTTTGATAATAAGTATTCTAACTTTTCTTTCATTTTTTCAGTAACATCTTCATTGTTAATATAATAAGTTTCAATAAAAATTTTTATTTTAGCAGCAATATCAGTTTCTTTTAACTTACTAAGCGCTGACCAAGGATCTATTTTTTTTTCTATTTTATGTGCAATACAAGATAAATAAATTAATCCTGAAGAGTCCCCGGTTCCTTCAAAAGGATAACCAGTAAAAGAACGCACACAACCAGGAAAAGTCTTGCGTGTTTTAATAGATGGTATTGATGTTTGAATCGCAATTAAAATTGCACCAAGAGTAAGATATAAAATAGTTCCATTATAAATAGTTTTGTATGATGGTATTTTTTTTCCTTTTTTTGCAGCTTCTTCAATACGTTTTTTGTAATCTTCCTCAGAAACTAATGCTCCCCCACTTAACACGATCGTTGTAACTCTTATAATAAATTCTTTTTGGTCTTCCAAATGAATACCCATAAATTCAGATATTACATTTATTATATTAGAAATCATTTTTGTTTCAGGTGTAATATATTTTTTTGTAGCAGTATTTAAAGAATTCAAAATAGCATCACCTATATCTTGTTCCATTACTGCTCGTGTATTTACACGATAACCTTCTTCATATCCTTCATCAATATCAAAGTCTATATTGCAAATTTTATAGCCACTATACTCATCTACCCGTGATTCTCCATCATCTCCTAGTTTCCCTCTTTCATTGAGAATTAAATTCATAGTTTTCATATAGTTTTCAGGATCTTCTACCCAGGTTACAGCAAGTCTGTATAAAAATGATGGTAATAATTTTGTATTTGTTTCTCTACAAAAAAGCCAGTACATATTTGTTTCATCTTCCATAATTTCTTCACGAGTAGGATTTCTCGTAAATCTTATTGTAAAACGAATAATGTCATTTTGTCTTTTACAAAAGTCACTTTGACCTAATATAACATCTCTAACACTTATGTACGGTGATAAAACAATATCTTTTTCAAAATCTTCACTACTAATACCTAATTTGTATTGTTGTTGATTATATTTGTATATTTTATTGTTTTTAATAAGCTCTAATTTTTCCATTATAGAAAAATTATATTTCAGGTTACTAGATAGTAAATTATGTAGTGTTTCTTTTGAAAACTGATACTTTTTATCGAACTGACTCACAATTTCTTTTAAAGCATTTTCAGTAATATTTTTTTTATTTATATCTTGAGATTCGCAAATAGTTTTGTATTTTTTATCTACTTCAATACAATCTTTTTGAAAGTTACATAACATACTTTGACTAGAAGTTATCATTTTTTTATCAATTGTGTCATCTTTTACCCATCTGTTGTTTGACCTTTTAAAGTATATCATTTTATCTTCATTTGAATCATACATTATTGCAAAGTCCCCATCTACTACACGTTTCATACCAGTAATAAGTGTTTCTGCAATATAAGGGGAGTCTTCAGGTAAAAACTTATTTTTATTGATTAATTTTTGAATTAAGTAGTTATAAAAATCATCTGGAAGCATTGAAATTTGTTCTTTTTGATAGTCATCTAAAATTCCATAATTTGTTTCATCAAACTTTTTATCATAATATGTTATTTTATCATTATCAGCAGCAACCTCTTCTAATGTTTTATACTGTTTTGATATTACAATATTTAAACATTTATCACTCTTTTCTTCTGCATTCATTTCATCTTCTATATCATTTTTATCCTTTTCAAGATTATCAATAATAGAAGAAATATTTTCAGGAATCATAGTATTTATACTTTCCAATGCAATTGCACTGTTGAAAATATTTGAAAAATCACTTGTTATCATTTTCCATAATAGTTCTGAATTCGTTAGCTTTACATCATCATCTTTATATATATTCAAAATTTCATGTTGAACTGTTCTGTCATTAACTAATGAAATGACTTTATCTGCTGTAATAGGAAAATTAAATCCAATTTTATTTTTATTTTTGAAGATAGAAAAGAGTTTTTCGTTTTCTTTGAACTTTGAATTGTATTCAGAAATTTTTAATTGTAAAAATTGAGAAATTTCTTTATATTGCATAAATGTTAAATCATTCGTATAGATCAAAAAAGGTTCCAAATATCCTACAACATCGTGTAATGATAATTTACCATTTATATATTTTTTCATTAAATTAAATAACATTCTTGTTTTTGGGATAATTTTATTGATAAATTTTTTATATGTAGTATTCTTTGACATA
>Ga0136644_10001729_pt1 | contig 17144 bp, 12 predicted proteins | sample C_130820_EF_Meta_FD_94780 | JGI IMG/M metagenome (GOLD analysis project Ga0136644, IMG submission 94780) | Freshwater microbial communities from Lake Croche, Canada to study carbon cycling - C_130820_EF_MetaG (v2) (version 2) | ecosystem: Environmental > Aquatic > Freshwater > Lake | place... | reverse complement strand
CAACACGCCGTGACGGTCGCCTTGGCAGAACCCTATACGAAACAACAGCTCCTAGACGAAGTACGTTCCACCCAAGCGTATCGCAACCTCGCTGACGAACACCTCGACTGGGTTCTGGACTTTGTCACCACCGGCGGTTGCCTGCACGCTTACAAAGACTTTCATCGTGTTGCGTTCGAGTTTGGTAAGTACCTTGTTCGCGACGAGGGGATCACAAGGCGACATCGCATGGCCATCGGTACGATCACTTCAGACATGATGATACAAGTCCAGTACATGACCGGCGGAAAGATCGGATTCGTCGAGGAATCGTTCGCGGCCAAGCTCAAGCAGGGGGACAAGTTTCTCCTGGGTGGTAAGCTGCTGCAGATGGAGCTGATCCGAGAAGGGACCGTTTGGGTGCGCAAGGCCAAAGGGGATCCGACGGCTGTGCCTCGTTGGCTCGGTGGCAATATGGCTTTGTCGAGCGAACTGGCCGCCGGTGTCCGCCGATTAATCCATGGGATCGCCCTGGAGCAGCCCCTTGCCGAGTCGCTTGCGTCACTCTCAGAACTGATGAAACTCCAGAGACGCTGGAGTCATATCCCATGCCTGGATGAAGTTCTCGTTGAGCGTTGCACCAACCGCGATGGAGATTCGATCATGCTCTATGCATTCGAAGGTCGATCGGTCAGCGAAGGTCTCGGCGCACTGCTTGCGTATCGGATCTCTAGGGAACGAAAGAACACCCTCTCGATCGCTGTCAACGACTATGGAGTGATGCTTTATTGCCCCGAGCCAATCGGGATCGACACCGATTCTCTCCCCCGATGGCTCGATCTGAAGGACTTGGAACAAGATATCCTTTCGAGCTTAAACGCCACGGAACTTACGCGTCGGAGGTTTCGTGACATCGCCCGAATCGCTGGACTGATCCACACCGGAACGCCTGGTCAATCCAAATCGATGCGGCATCTTCAAGCCTCCACAAGCATGGTGTTCGATGCATTGAAACAATACGACCCAGAGAACTTGCTACTTTGGCAAGCTAGCGACGAGGTTCTGGCCGAACAGCTTCAAATCGGGCGACTCAAAGCGGCCCTCAGCCGGATGCAAGCCAACCGTTGGATCTATCGTATCATCGATCAATGGACACCGTTCTCGTTCCCTCTGATGGTCGAGCGAATCCGTGACAAGATAGGCAATGAGTCCCTTGCGGATCGGATCCGAAAGATGCAAAATCAGCTTGAGAAAGCTGCGGTCGAACCTGCTGCAAGTCCAACGAATCCAAGACGCGTCAAGCGTGCAGCTGAGCCAAAACAAAAACCAGGTGAACACCGTGAAAGTTGAACACCGTGAAACTTGAACACCGGGGACATGCCTTCGAACTCTCTGCCAGCGGGGCGATCCGATGGGACACCACGTTGTTGGTTGCCGATCTGCATTTAGGAAAAGAAACCGTCTTTCAAAAGTCCGGGCTAGCCATCCCCTCGGGGGCTACCCAAGCGACCCTGCAACGTTTGCAGACGCAGATCCATGAAATGGGGATCAAGCGGCTTGTGGTCCTCGGGGATCTGCTCCATGCGGCAATCGGATGGACCGATGACTTGGAATCGATGCTCGGCAAGACGATGCAAGCTGCCAGTGGCGTTCAATGGGAGCTTGTCGCGGGCAATCACGACCGACGTTCGCACCAGCGATTGCGACGACTCGGGTGGATCGTCCAGGAACCACCGGTGTTCGATGGGAACATGCGATGGCTCCATGAGCCCGATTCCCCTGCTCCAACGTCAGGGGATCGAACGTACCAGACCACACTTTGCGGTCATTTGCATCCGAGCTACATCGTTCCGATCGACGCCAAGAGAACTGCAAAAGTTCCATGCTTTTGGATCCGGCCCGATTCGATCGTCTTGCCAGCCTATGGAGGCTGGGTCGGTACCCATGCGATCCAACCCAGGCGGCAAGACCGCGTGCTCCTGTGCGTCGAAGGGGACTTGATCGAGTGGAATCGATGATTCCACAGCCTTGGTTTGCCTTTCGCATGTTCAATACAAGAGCGGGTATGCATTCGATCTGCAATTGGCGACCCAAAAACTAGGGAGTTATTCTACCGCGCAATAGGGTTCGATATGGACAAAGGCATCGGCGATTCTTAAGCCTGCCGACTTGAGCCTACTGCGGACTGCTCCCCCGATGCGGTGACCTTCGTCGACCGTCGCATGACCGTCGACTTCGACATGGATTTCGACAAACAACGCGGTGCCACTTTTTCGAATTCTACATTTCTCGACGGCCCGGACGCCGGGGACTTGCGAAGCTAACGAGCGAACTTGCTGTTCGACTTCTTTCGGAGGAGCCGCATCGAGGATATCACGCGAGGTGATGTACAAGAGACGCAGACCGCTGTAGGCGATCACCGAGCAGGCGACCAGGGCGGCCCAGTCGTCGGCTGGCTCGTAGCCAGGTCCACCGATAAGGGCAATCGAGATACCGATGAAGGCCGCGATGCTCGATATCGCATCGGCACGATGATGCCAAGCGTCGGCTTGAAGGGCAACACTGTCGGCCTGTTCTCCCACACGATTGGTCCAGCGCGCCAGGGTCTCTTTGACCGCAACGACCAAGAGCAAGATCAAGAGTGTCGACCAATGGGGCAAATGGTGCGGGGTGAGGATCTCACGGATGGCCTGTACGGCGATGATTCCCGCAGCGCCCAAGATCCCTAGGGCCGCGACAACCCCGGCAAGAGCTTCTGCCTTTCCATACCCATACGGATGCCGTTCGTTGGCCGGGGTACCAGCCACTCTCAGGCCGCCCCAAACGACCAAACTCGAAACGATATCGGCCGTCGATTCGATCCCATCGGCAATCAGCGCATAGGAGTTCCCAAAGACTCCGGCGAGGATCTTCAGGCAGGCCAGCGAGGTGTTGACCGCCACGCCGACCAAGGGAACCGAGCTGATGGACACTGGGGCCGACATCGGCTAGGACTTGCGTCGGTCTTCGGATTGGTACAAAGCCAGATTGCTCTCGAAAAGCTCGCTGGAGATCTGGAAATTCGGGGCTTCGGAGCGAAAGCGTTTGCAGTGCTCGGCGATCAGTTGATAAAGATACCGGAAGGCGTTTCTGGGTGTCTTGAGCGATTGTAGGGCCGCGATGAGCCGAGTTTCAGAAACATCACTTCCAAAGAAACTCTTGGGAGACGGACTCGTTCCAGGAATTGCACAAGCCTTCATGCGCGAGCCTAACAGATCGTAGAGGGCCTCGCCGGTCCAATCGAACGAGGCGACGACGTTTTGTTTATCTAAGCGGGCTCGCTCGTGAAACTCGCGAGTTTCGCGGTCGGCATACGGTTGCACCTCGTTGGGCAATAGCATCTTGATGCCGAAACTCTCGTGCTTGAGAAGTTTGTTGTCCATCAGAGGCCAGACCAGTTGCTTCATCCGTTCGGCTTGGCCGTTGACCAAGTCGGGTTCATCGACCCGATCGATGATGACGATCAAGCCTGGATATCCCAGGGTGCGCAGAATCAACTGAAGCTTTTCCAACAGGGCATAGCGATCGTCGGAACGTTGGGTTGTCGGAGCGGGTTGCTCGTCGATCTCCTTGGGGTTGAACTCTAAGAGCATCGGTCGAAGCTGGCTCGACTCGCGTTCAAGCACACGAACATTCTTGCGAACTTTCCTGGCGAGTCGATGGCGACCCCACCAACGAAAAGCGTACCAACCCCAAGCAGCAGCGAGTGCTGCAGGAACCCAGTAAAGGCTCGTCAGCAACGAGAGGGTTTCGGTATTGACCAAATAGTACAAAACCCAGGCGGCAAGGATGCTCAGCAGTCCACCAAAGACCAACGGATACCAAGTGGCCAATGAACGGAACCTCAAGCGTCGTTGCAAAGCGCCGAAGCGATCTCGTACATTGCTGGCTTTGGAGTGATCGTACATGGCCGTCAGGAGCATCAGGTCGCGGCGTTGGCCGCGGTCGAGTCGATCGATCTCCAAAGGGGTGCTGTTCACCCCGCCTATGGCGGTCGTTACGGTCGAGGCATGGTTGGGTTGCAGGATACGGTCGACAAGCTGTGTGACGGCTTCGGAGATAATCGCATCCATGTGGTCCCATAGCCGGAGCGATCCCAAGACCCGGTCGGGATTGCCCTGAGCGCGTCTAGGCAGGTGTTCTTCCAGAGGTCCAAGGTATGCATTGAAGTCGTCGTAGCAAATGAGGAAGACCTTTTGATCTGGGTGCTCCGAATTGTGTTTAGAGATTTGGTTGATCAGCTGCAATCGCATCGCCGTTTTGCCAGATCCCTTGGCACCAAAAACGATCGCCGTCGCGGGTTGCTTGGAGTCGCCGACAACCTTGCTCCAAGAGGGGTGGAAGGTGCCTGAGATACAAAAATCGCGAAAGACCGTGTCGGTCTGAGCGTCCTCGTCGACAAAGGGATTTCGGACGAGCTGGTGGTGGTTGAGGAACTCTTGTTCAGTCATGGAAGTAGCTTCTTGGAGTAGTAAATCGCTTCGATGCTGCTTTATCTTCCTCAAAGTCTCGCTTGTAAGCAACCTAAGGGTTCGGGGTGTTTATGGAAGTTTTTGTGAAACCTAGCAGGAGCAACGTACCGAGAACCGCGCTGATCGCGGATCCGAGCAGCGTGCCGATTTTCCCGGCTCCTTCCAAGACTGGAAATTCCTCGACCGGAAAGGAAAGGGCATTGAGAAACAGCGCCATGGTAAAGCCGATTCCACCCAGGCAGGCTCCCCCTAAGAAAATCGGCCAACTCACCCCCTTGGGCAGTCTGGTCCAACCCAATTTGACAGCCAAGAAGCAGAACAAAAAAATCCCTAGCGGCTTGCCGATTACCAGCCCCATGGCCACCGCGATGGAGACTCCGCTGGTGAGTGCGACCGGATCGAGTACGACGCCAGCATTAGCCAAAGCGAAGATCGGCATGATGGCATAAGCCACCCAGGGATGAAGTCCCATCTCGAGTCGGTGCAGGGGCGAGTGGCTTTCGCGGGCCAGGAACTGAAGTTGTTCTAAATTGACCGGTACGTGTTCGTGTTCGTGTTCGTGTTCGTCGCGAATCCGGTCCCAGAAGTCGGCCATGACCTCAAGGAAAGTCTTATTGCCAATCCAGGCCCTCGCCGGGGTCATGAGTCCGAGCGCCACGCCAGCGATTGTCGGATGGACTCCTGCTTTGTAAAAACCTACCCATATCGCCACGCCGACCAGGACGTAAATCGGGATTTCTCGGACCCCGATGCGGTTGAGCAATGCGCAAAGTGCAAAGCCAGCCAGCGCCATGAAGAAGTACCCCCAGGCGATCGATTCGGTAAAGACCGTGGCGATCACCAGCACGGCCAAGATGTCGTCGACGATCGCCAGGGTCAGAAGAAAGATCTTCAGACCAAAGGGGATGCGGGATCCGAACAGAGCCAGGATCCCGACGACGAAGGCGATGTCGGTAGCCATCGGGATCGCCCAGCCTCGCTGGCCTTCTTGTCCATATTGCAATGCCAGATAGATCAAGGCTGGAGTCACCACCCCACCGATGGCTCCGACGATCGGCAAGAGAGCCTTGCGAGGATCTCGCAGTTCACCTGCGACTGCTTCGCGTTTGACTTCTAGGCCGACGACGAAAAAGAAGATCGTCATGAGGATATCGTTGACGATCAGGTGGCCGAGGTGTCCGTCGATTTTGAGTCTGCCGAATTCGAAAGCCACGTGGGTATGCCAGAACTTTTCGAATGCATGGCTCCAGGAGGAGTTGGCGATGATCAGAGCGATCAGAGTGCAGAGCATCAACACCACACCGCTGGTGGCTTCGATGTGCATAAAGCGTTTGACCGGAACGAGCCACTGAGCCACCCTGGGAACGGGGATTTTGTCAGTGCTTTCGCGGTGCGGTTGATGGGCCATAGTGATCCAGGGATGTCGTAGCAAGGGCGATGGAATCCGATACCATCCGTAAGTTTCAAGCAATACGTTTCATCGTATCGGATTTGTAAAAAACTGGAAGAATCTAAGCCTCGCAAGCGTCGAAGACCCTTGGGCGAAGATCTCGACAAAGAGTTTAGCATTCAGGATCTTTTCGATGCCTGAAATAAAGACAATGCCCCGTTTGAGGGAGCTAGGGCAATAGGAATCCGAAGCTGACCATCATGCGATTGGCGTCAGAATCATCGCGGCTATAGTTCTCCCGCGAGCCCCACAGGTACTCCGCGCCTGCAAAAGAATAAGGGTTCGGTTGCCAGATCAGGTTCACTGCGAAGTACCGCAACCGATGGATGCTGTCGAGAGATTGGCCCGGTAAGTTGTTGACGGTGCCTTCGCTGACTGTCAAGTTCGTCGACCACTTGGAATTCCACTGATGGGTCAATCCGCTGTACCAAGCGAGCGAATCGAGCGCCCTGCCCTCCCCTGCACTGACCAACGCATAGTCGGGCAGATCTCGGTAACTGCCGATCCCTCTTCCCCACAGTACACCACCGTAGGTTCGACAACGTTTGGCGATGTCGTAAAAGAAGGTCCCATTCATCCCTCCTCCAGGCGATGTTAGAACCGGTTCTCCGGTGGGTTCATAAGCCAGTTGCCGTCCGAGCAATGCGAATTGAACCTGACCCCGATCACCTGTGTATCGGAGGCGTGAAACAAGGTCTGGTAAGGGATTGCGTGCAGTCCCGCGATTGTCTTGAAGCAGGAACTCATCAGGCTGAGCGTTTGGGTTCTCGATCGAAGAGGACCAAGACCAGCGATCGTCGTACCACTTGCGTGTGTAACGCAATTGGGCTTGTCGACGGCCTATGCTGGCCACATCACCGACGTTATCGAGCGTATTTGGAAGTGCAGCGCGGTGCGTGAAGGTCGTCCAAGTTTGGCCGACGATCCATCGGTTGTATTCACCGTAAGCATGGCGAAGGCGGAAGGTATTTCCGCTGCCATAAAAATCTCCCTCGACCATCAACCGAAGAGGAGTGCCAGCTTCGGTAATCCAGCGAGCATCCATATTCAAGCGGGTTTGCCGAGCATGAAATCGCGTGTTGGTACGATCCAAGGCGTTGACTGGAATAGTCACTGGATCGAAAAAATCGGTCGAGTCGATCGGGTCGAAGTCGTGAATCAAATCGGCTTTGACGTATCCGCCAAGCTTCATCGCCCATCGGTCCTTGGTGATCAGCAATCCATTGCGATAGTCTTTGGGAAACTCGTTGAAATTCAAACCCATACTCAGCGCATCGGTTTCACTGAAGGCTCCCCCCACGAACGATCTAGGAGAGTCGATCGCGTTGAGATTCCCAAAACTAGACATCTCTGAGTAGTCAAAGCTCGGAGTGCCGCTGGGCATTGGATCGAGATCTTGAGCCAACGGATCGGCTAGCTCTGAGCCTACAGGTTGCTGTGCTTGGCAATTTGCCAAGCACGCTAGGAGCACAAGCCAGCAAGCTACAGAAATTCTCAGAACGAACACTCTTGGCACTCCGCTGGCTTTTAACAAGCTTTCGAGGATCGAACCAGCAGAGCAACTAGAAGTTGTAGTTGGCTCGCAAACCGACAAGCAATGCCGTATCAAACTTCTCACGCGATGGGACCAGCACCTGCAAGTCCGGGGTGATCGTCAAACGCTTGCGAGTTGCGATGTTGTAGAACATCTCGACCCCTTGGCCGTCGGCAAAGTTTCCAAAAATCGCGTTGATAAACGGAGCGACCTGGTTGCTTGTGGCTGCGTAGTAATAGCCCACACCAAAGGAATCCCGCTGGCGAGTCTCAAAGGGACTCGATCCACCGATCCCTCCACTGAGGAAGTACCCCAAGGGGTTGGTCCCCTGATCGGCGATACCCGCCCGACCAAAGTACCCCCAACCACGTTTTGGATTCGACGAGTCGGTGACCAAGTACTGGTCGCAGTTCCAATACAAAGACCATGACCCGTTTTGCTTGGCGATCGGAACACTTGGGAACAAGATCCGAGGATCTTGATCGAGCGAAGTGAATTCGCGATTGTTCCAAGTCCCCGCGATGAGTTGATGACCGGGCTTGCCAAAGAAATTCGTGGGAACCCGCATTTCGCTCGCCAACGCTACGCCGTCATTGAATAGCTGGTCTAGTCCGACGGTTCGCGTCGTATCGGTCGCATTCAAAACGTTGAAGATCAACCAAGGTTCGCCTTCCATCAAGAAAGCCATCCCTGTGCCGAGGGTCGAATAAGGAATCGTACGCAGAGCGATTGGGTTTGCGACGAAGGCCCCGTTGGAAAACTGGCGGATACCACGACCGTGAGCAAAGGCGTTCATGTCTCCATCGAGCGTATCGAGCTTGCCAGCATAAAGCACAAAACTCTCCGAAAGAGCTTGGGTGAACAAACAGTTCGTCAAATATAGTTCGGTGCTATCGAGCACCGGTAGATCCCCTGCGATCGTCGGAGGCAGAACTACACCAGCGGCTTTATTGATCGTCTCACCAAAACGGTGTTCGGCTCTGAGCTTCAGAAAAGCGCCTTGCTGGCCGGTCAACTTACCGAAGTCGATATTGCTCAGGTAATCGCCGTGGCCTGCGTAAGTGAAGCCCCGTTCGACTCCGCCTGAGGTGTTTCCAAAATAGAACTGAGTCAGGTTGTTCTGGAATGAAACACCGCTTTGCTCCCACTCTTTGCGTTTGGCTCCAAGGGCCGGGAACAGCACGCATGAAGTGTCGGCTGCACTGGATGCACCGAGCGAATCGCAAGCCCCATTGGCGCTCGTGCTGGCACTCGTGCCGCCGGCGGGATCGTCGCAGGGCTTAGTATCGCACTGTTTGGTTGCGTTGGCTGCGGTTCGGTGGCCTGCAAGTGATACGCTCTGTGGGTCTTGAGCCAACGGTTCCTGTGCCAGAGCGCTCACCGATAAGCTAGCAAATGCTGCGCAAGCCCCTGCGCCAAGGGCGCGCGCCATGCGCATCGTTTTTTGCAATTCGCCTAGAAAACGCTCCCTTTTTTGCATCTTCATTGGATCTACCCGCCCCCTCGTAACCAATAATGCGACCAACACTCAGCAGAGAGATCTGCTTACGACTCTAGGAATTATCGGACTTTGGGTATGCTGCGCGTGAGGTTTATAGCGAGGAAAAAGACCCCGGCTGAGAAAACCCCACGGAATTCGTAGAATTACTCAAGCCCCTGACGGTGGGCCGTGTACTCCACGAGAGTGTCTGTTAACGGATGCACCATCGCAAGTTTCCAAGCGTGAAGCAGCATGGCCCCGGACGCATCCTCCAGGGATTCGCTAGGGACGAATGTTTCGCTTTCTAGAACTTGTGCGGTTTGACTCCGAAGATGCTGATGGCTTGAACCACCTGATAGATAGAGTGGATCTCCAAGGATTGGATGACCCATCGCTGCACAATGCAATCGGATCTGATGGGTTCTGCCAGTCACCGGCCTTGCCTCGATCAAGCTGCGGTCCGACTCGTTTCGCAACACGCGAAACTCGGTGATCGCCGGTTGACCTGCCGGGTCCAAAGCTCGGCCACCGTTGGAAAGTGGCGTCGCAGCGATGGCCAGTTCGCAGCGAGTCTGTTGCCAACTCGGTATGCCAGCAACCCAAGCCAAATATGTCTTCTGGACAGTCCCTTGAGCAAACTGCGATTGGAGCTTCTTAGCGTAGAGGTATTTACGTGTGAAAACGACAAGCCCTGTGGTCATCGCATCGATACGATGGGCGGGACGGAGCTTTTCAGGGAAATACGCCTCATGAAGAAACGATTCAAGCGTGTTCTTCTGGTAGCGACCCGAGGGATGCAATGGCAAGGGTGCACTCTTATCGACTACAACGATCGCTTCGTCCTGGTGGACCAAGGCAACGTTCGGATCGATCGGTGGCTCAACGTAATTGGGTATGCTGTGCAAAAAACGCTCCCCCTCATGCACCCATTGATCCGGATCGACCGCGACGGTCTTCCACTGGCCCTTGGTCGATGCAGGACGAGTGATCTGTCCTTTGCCGATCGCATCGAGCCACTGCTCTGGAGTGTACGGTGGATAAATTTCTTGCAATGCATCGATGAGTCGCATTTTGTTGCAACGCTTGGGGATCGAAACCCAGCGACGATTCTCATAAGGAACAGTGCCGGGTTGAGACTCGGCGATCTTGCGAATTCGCCCCTCTTGCCGCTGACGAGCAAACTCGACAAGCTCCGGTTGGCTGACGTAGCAATGTGGGCAACTGGTCCCCTCGCGGTACATCGGTGAACTGCAATCCTCCGGCGACAGCACATGCTTGCACGCAAAGCACTCGTACAGATCCGTTGGAGCCAACGAGGGATCGACGGCCACCCGTTGATCAAACACGAAACAGGTCCCTTCATAGTGCTCCCGCTCGCACTCTTCAAAGTACTTCAGGATGCCTCCTTCGAGCTGATAGATCTTCTCGAATCCAAGACCTTTCATGTAGGGTCCGATTTTTTCGCATCGGATTCCCCCCGTACAAAACATCACCACCGGTCGCTTCTTGATCTCCTCAGGCAGAGCAGCCGCTGCAGCGGGAAACTCTCGAAAGGTCTTAAGGTTCAAGTCGATCGCGCCTTTGAAGGTCCCAAGCGAGACTTCGTAGTCGTTGCGCGTATCGAGCAAGGCGACATCCTGGTTCTCGTCGAGCCATCGCTTCAACTCCCGAGGTGCGATTTTCGGAGAAGCCTCGGCAACCGGTGCAATCTCCGGGCACCCTACCGGTATGATCTCCTGCTTGATCTTCACGAGCATTCGGTTGAATGGCTGGTAGTCCGTCACGCTCTGCTTGATCGGTAACTCTTCAAAACCGGGGATCGATCGGACAGCTGCCAAGACGCAGTCAACACCTTGCCTAGGTCCGGCGATGAACATGTTGATCCCTTCGCCGCTGAGCAGGATCGTTCCCTTGAGGTCGAGCTCATAGCACAACCTTCGCAGCGTGTCTCGTCGCTCTTGGAGTTGTTCCAGCGGATGGAACCGATACGCTGCTACGTTAACGATCGACATGCGTGGTTTGCCGTGGTGATCCACCTAGTTTGATGTCGTAAAGAGATTGAAACAGAACATTCCAACTAATGGCTTCGAGAACAACCCGATCCAATCAAATGTTATTCGGCGAAAACCTTGGACCAATCCTCTTTCATGTCGATCACATACCAGCCTTGGTTGGGGGCATCGGCCAAGGCCTCGACGAGTTTTCCAGAGCTTTTAGGGGCTGAATCATAGGCATACTCGCGGTCTGGGTCGGTGTGGTGGACGATGGCCCCAAAGCTCGGACGAGGATTGCCGATGGTGGTGTACTGGAGCATCGCATGATCGCCGTCGCTGTTGCCAAAGCATACGATGGGTCTGCGACCGATCGCCTGATGGATACCTACGGGCTTGCCAGCTTTGTCATCGACGAAGACTTGATCGAGATTTTTGATGAGCACCGGCTTGCCCTCCCGAAGTTCGAATTTGGTTTTGGCCGATGAGCCGATGACCTGTTCGGGGGGAATGCCGTAAACCCGTTCGGACCAAACCCGCATGAAGTCGGCACCACCTCCCGAGACGATATAGGTCTTAAATCCATTGGCTCGCAGATGTGCAAGAACTTCTTGCATGGGCTGATAAGTCAGTTGATCGTATCGCTTGTTGAACTTCGGATGCTTGGCTTGGGCCATCCAATCCGAAACGCTTTTTTGAAACTCTTCGACGCTCATCCCCGCATGGGTCATCGCCATGACTTGCAGGAGACCTTCGTGACGCTCTCCGGCGAGCAAGGTTGGGATATCCCGCTTGAGAACCGCTTGGACCATCGGTTGCTTGGCAAACTCTGGATCGTTTGCAGCACGCTTGTCGACGATGTCGAAGGCATAAGCCACTTGGAATGGGACTGGGTTTTCGGGCCAAAGGGCTCCATCGTTATCAAATACGGCGATCCTCTCGGACTGGGGAACAAAGTCGGAGGACTTTGGATCGCAGACCCGTTGAACATAGGCGATCAAAGCCCGCTTGGTCGCACAGTCCTTCCAGGAGCTCAGTGTCTCGGCAGCATCGACGGCCGGGCGATCGAGTTGCGCCCTGGCTGGTTGGATCCAAAGGCAGGCCACAGCGATGCAGAGCGTACTGAGAAACAGTTTTCTCTGGAATGGCACGGGCATGAATCGAGGACCTCTATGAGTGAAGGCAATAAATAGGGGGCAATCCTTGAAATTGCTAGCCGCTATTGTTCCATAACATCCGTTTCACGGGACTTGGCCAACTCGGTAACCTCTTCCTCGTACTTCTTGGTAAGTTCTTGAATTTCTTCCTTCGATGTATCGCGATCGTCTTCCGAGATGGTTTTGTCTTTTTCGGCCGTTTCGATGGCTTTGTTGGCATCGCGGCGGACATTCCGGATGGAGATCTTGGCCTCTTCTGAAAGTTCCTTGATACGAGCCACGAGTTTTTTGCGGGTGTCGGTGCTCAAAGGAGGGATATTGATTCGGATGATCCTGCCGTCGCTTTGGGGGTTGAGCCCAAGTTCGCTTGCAACGATCCCTTTTTCGATGTCTTTGATGATCGAGGTATCAAAGGGACGGATCACCAGTTGCTGGGGTTCGGGAGCCGCGACGCTTGCAAGTTGCTTGAGCGGGGTCATCGAACCGTATGCGTTGACTTTGACCGAGTCGAGCAAGCCCGGGGCGGCGCGACCGGTTCGGATCCCGGCGAGATTTTGTTTTAGGTGAGCAAGGGCTTTTTCCATGCGCTCTTGAGCGTCCAAAAGGATGTCTTCGACTGACATAGTGGGAGTCTCCAGTGGTTGATTTTTCTTGAGTAGATAGTCTTTGAAGTTTACTAAGTGGCGTTGATTAAAATTCTTTCCCCGGGGTTGATTCGCGGGGAGATTCTTGTGCCAACTTTTTGTCCGCTAACTGCTTTGACAATGTTCCCTTCCTTCTTGAAGTTGAAAATCAGGATAGGAAGTTTATGGGTGCGGCATTGGGCGATCGCCGTCGAGTCCATGACTTTGAGGTTCTTTTCGATCACCGTGTCGTAATCGAGCTCGCGGTAAAGGATCGCGTGCGGATTCTTCTCGGGATCTTCGCTGTAGACCCCATCGACCCGAGTGGCCTTGAGAACAATATCGGCATCGAGTTCCAGACCGCGGTTGGCTGCACAAGTATCGGTGGTGACGAAAGGGGCACCGGTGCCGGCGGCCAAGATGACGATCCGGCCTTTTTCCAAATGACGAATTGCTCGTCGGCGGATGAAGGGTTCGGCCACGCCATCCATTTTGATCGCAGACATCACGCGTGTCGAGATTCCTATGCTCTCGAAGGCGTCTTGGAGCGCCAGAGCATTGATGACCGTTGCGAGCATCCCCATGTAATGCGCGGTAGCTTCCTGAATCATCTCACCACTGGAGCCTTTGAATTGGGCTCCTCGGAGGATGTTTCCTCCCCCCACAACCACCGCGATCTGACATTTGAGTTCATGGGCCGACTTGATCTGCCTTGCGATCGCCGTGACCTCATCCATACTAATACCACGCTCGCCGGCATGGACCAAGCTCTCACCGCTGAGCTTGAGGATCACACGGTGGTAACGCGGTGAATGTGCACTGGAGGAATCGCTCTCACCCATGTAGGTCCAACCGATGCTTAAACGAGGTAGTTAGGAACAAAAAGGAGGGCCCGAAAGGCCCAATTAGCCCGGGAGTATCATAGCCGGAATTTCAGAATTCAACGAGGCCCTTACCCTTTCGGATTCCAAGGTTTCCCGCTAGTCTACTCTGGGCTTTCGAGCCCAGCCGACTAGCAACCGCAGATAGCAACGCAGTACCAATTTGAAGGACCCCATCGAATGGCGCCGAAAATTTACATCAACGGGAAGTTCTACAGCAAAGAAGACGCGAAAATCAGCGTCTATGACCACGGCTTGCTCTACGGCGATGGGGTTTTCGAGGGAATGCGGACGTATTCCGGTAAGGTTTTTCGTCTCGTCGAGCACATCGATCGGCTCTACGAATCGGCACGCGCGATCCTGCTTACCATCCCCATGTCGAAACAAGACTTGATCGATGCGGTGAAGAAGACCGTAGAACTCAGTGGACTGAGCGATTCGTATATCCGACTAGTCGTCACCCGGGGGGCCGGATCGCTGGGTCTGGATCCGAACCGTACCTCCGACCCCCAAATCATTATCATCGTGGACCTGATCGCCCTGTACGATCGCAAGTACTACGACGAGGGCCTCAAAATCATCACCGCCTCGACGATCCGAAATCATCCAGCGGCCCTGAGCCCGCGAATCAAGTCCCTAAATTATCTCAACAACATCATGGCCAAGATCGAGGGACTCCAGGCCGGTTGCATGGAAGCGATCATGCTCAACCACAAAGGAGAAGTTGCCGAATGCACCGGCGACAACATCTTCATCGTCAAGCACGGTCAAGTGCTAACTCCTCCAACCGATGCTGGTATCCTCGAAGGAATTACCAGAAACGCAATTCTTGAGCTTGCAAAGGAGCTGAAGATCCCCGCTAGCGAAGCGACTCTGACTCGCCACGATCTACTCGTGGCCGACGAATGCTTCCTTACCGGCAGCGCCGCAGAAGTCATCCCAGTCGTTTCGATCGACAGCCGCCCGATCGGACTAGGCAACGTCGGACAGACCACCAAGTTGCTTATGAGCGAGTTTAAGAAGCTGGTGGTACGATAAGCCGACGCGTAAACCGACTGGCAATCTGACTAGCGACCGATGCTCGGCGGATTGTCCAGCAAAAAGTCGCGAGGACCGCGAGTGGTGTAGTAGGGATAAGCGACCGTCGGACCAGCCACTCCCGAACCAACTTGGTCGTCCTCGCGGTACTGAGCATGCGTCATGCCCGGGTTGCCGGCTCCATGAAGTCCGCCGCCGGCTCCATGCAGTCCACCACCATGGAGCAGTTGACCTTTACGAGTCCCGTCAAGGCAGTATGCACCCGAGTGCGACAAGTGAGCACCGTAGTCAGTGCCTCCGCGCTGCCAGCCGATTCGGCATGGTCGGCATCCAATCGGGCCGTTGCAAGTATTGCACGCGTTGTGATGCCCCCATCCGTGTCCACCATGCAAACCGACGCATCCGGTCGAGCCGACGATGCTCAAGGCTAAGAGTGCGAGTGAAAAAAGTCCGCGTTTCATATTGTGACCCTTGTATTGTTCCGCCCATCCAACCGAGTTGGATTTCTCCTGGCATCTCTTACATTCGACTGGACCGTCACCAAGAATCCAATCGCTCCAACCGGCACTGCAGAGTCCACGCAGTTTACCGGGTTGAAATGCTAGCTAATGCTGACCAAGCGATGTAGGCAGACATACCTCGAGCCCAAGAGCCTAAGCTTTGCACAGATCAACTAGCGTCGCCGTGAACGAGCGCGCAATGGATCGGCCTGCGATCCAATCTCGGCAAAGAACGAATCGGCACTGAGCGAATCGACGCGGAGCGGATCGATGCTAGGGGCAAGCAACCGGCCCGATTCGCCTTCGCCCAAGGCCCCTGTACCGTTAAGCCGATTGATCGTCTCAAGAACGTCCAGTGGAGTGAGCCTGCCGTCGCCATCGACATCAACATCCGGTAACCCCAGCGTATCACCACTCCGAGGCGATGGGAGATTGCCAATCGGGTTGGCGTTGATCGCATCGATGAGCAAGAGCACATCCAACGGGGTAATCGTTCCACTGCGGTCTACGTCCCAACGAAGCAGAGTGTTTTGCCAAGGAGCATTGTTGGGGATTCGCTCAAGAACGACACTCATACGAAGGAACGAACCACCGGAGATATCGTTTGCCAGGAGCGGCACGCTGGTAAAGATCGGATCGGTGGGCTTGAAATACTCCTGGGACTTAAAGACTAACTTGCCAGCCACCACATCGAAGCGAGGGTCGAGGGATGTGAAGGCGTAAGTCGTAGGCCCATCGGGATCTTCGACGAGGATTCTACCGAGATCCAGGCCGGTGATATTTGTGGGAACCAGACTCTTTTCAACCGTGATTGACGTTGGCGGTTCGTTGACGTTGAGGACATCGATACGAATCAAGCGTTGGCTCGACAAGCTCGGGTTGCCGGTATCGGATGCAATGACACTGACCGATTCGCTTCGGCTGCGTTCGAAGTCCAACACACCTGCCTTAGCAACGCTCAGCTCGCCACTGGTGGGGTTGATGCTGAATCGAGTTTCAGTAGGCAGAAGCGAATAGACAATAGCGGGCCGGTCGGTCGGTGGCCGATCGCCATCGGTTGCTATGATCCGACCAAAGGAAACGCCAACGGGTACGGTCTCGGCTGCCGATACAGAGCTCGTGGAAATCAAGGGTGCAAACTCATTGACATCGAGCACTTGGACTTCGGCAGAGGTCCAAGTCGACAACGATGGGACGCCATCGTCGTAGGCCTCGACAAAGAAACGATAAGAGAGGACCGATTCATAGTCGAGGGTAACACCTGGCTTGACCGTCAGGATTCCGGTATCTGCGTTGAGCAGGAACTCAGATGGGGCAGCGCCAAAGAATCGGTAACGGACTTTGTTGGCGGTATCGGCGTCGGTGGCAAGAACTCTGCCTACGATCGCTCCGCTGGCATTGTTCTCCGGGATACTCATTGAGATCGGTTCAAGGGCCGGGGAGAACTCATTGACATCGGCGACTTGGATCGAAACAAACTTCTCGAAAAACAGCGGCGGGCTACCGTTGTCCGTCGCACGGATCTGCACGTTGACGCTTCGGGCTGTTTCGAAATCAAAACTTGTCTTGGGTGCTAAGAACAGCAAGTCCCCTTGGATCACAAACCTTGGATCCGACGTGGTCCAAGTGATCGAGTCGTTTGGATCTGGATCGACAGCGATCAAGCGACCGAGCTTAGCTCCAGGGCTATTCTCGGCAATCGCTGTGCCGATCAAATCGATGTTCGTGGGTGCATCGTTGATGTTCAGGATATCGATCTTGACCGGGGCCTCGGCAAAGGCACCGGCTGCGTCGGTGGCTCGGATGAACACCTGGCGCTGGCCGACATCCAGATTCCCGGGCGTACCGCTGAAGGTCTTTGTTACCGGGTCGAACTTGAGCCAAGCCGGAAGTGGCACTCCAGGGGCTGTATAGGCGCTTAGGGTTAAGACCTTATCATCGATGTCTTTGAACAAGCCCGACGGAACGACATATTGAAGTGGAGTGTCCTGCAGTCCGGT
>Ga0136644_10001728_pt1 | contig 17145 bp, 23 predicted proteins | sample C_130820_EF_Meta_FD_94780 | JGI IMG/M metagenome (GOLD analysis project Ga0136644, IMG submission 94780) | Freshwater microbial communities from Lake Croche, Canada to study carbon cycling - C_130820_EF_MetaG (v2) (version 2) | ecosystem: Environmental > Aquatic > Freshwater > Lake | place... | reverse complement strand
GGGAGACCTTCATCATCCATCTCTCCACAAGTGATTTGAAGCGTAAGCCAGAATTTCTTCAGCGGAGTCAGCCGAATAACCATAATCATCAATCATGGTCTTCATCATTTCAGAATATTTTTCTTTCTGCTCGGAGTCTCTGGACTTGGACTTTGTCACAATTCTTGCAAAAGACTTCACCGAATTGATGAGGTATGCTTCAATTGCTTCACGAAGAGGCTCATAAGCCTTGTAGTCAACCTTGTCTCCGCGGCGCATCTTGGCAAACATGTAGGCCGTAACATCAGATCGGAAACCGTCCTTAGCAGAACCACTGATTCCAATGTTCTCCTCAATTGATTTCATGAACTCTTCATCAGGAAGACGTTCTTCTTTTGTTACCTTGTCCTTAAGTTTAGTGCGTGTCGTGTATGCTTCTGCATTATCAAGGTAAGAATTAAAGAGTGACTGAGCCTGTTCATCATATGCCGTGACGAAAGCCTTGGCAATCTCAGCCTCGAGTATTTTTAGATATTCGTCTCTGACTGTCTTCTGGAGAAGCTCTAGGCAAGTCTTTTTGAATGCATCGTCTGTAATCTGCTCCTTGACCATCTTTGTGAGAGAATCCATCACGGAGATTGGTGTAACCATGTTCTTGTCAGAATTAGATAGAGCATGATCTAGAGCCTTTGTGATGAAGCGTGTCGAGATTCCATCTAATCCCTCATGCTTCGCTTCCTCGCGAAGGTCCTTGATGTCTACCTTCTTGACTCGACCTTTTTCCAGAACGTCCTCACCGTTGTAGATCTTCATCTTCGTGAGGATGTCGCACTTGGCGGACGGCTTGAGGCGAGACATGACTGAGAACATCGAGGCTACCTTGAGAGTGTGCGGTGCGATGTGTGCTTTGAAGTCGGACTTGCCGAGCATCTTCTCATAGATCTTCAGCTCTTGGTTGACCTCGAGGCAGTATGGGACGGAGACCTTCACGATGCGGTCCATGATCGCCTCGTTGGTGTGTTCGGACTGGAAGCGGTTCCACTCGGCCTCGTTGCAGTGCGCGAGGATGACGCCATCGAAGTGCAACATGTCAGATTTGCCAGGCGAAGGAACCCTCTTCTCCTGCGTTGCCGTGATGATGGTGTGGAGGAACTCGATCTCGTTCTTGAACACCTCGATCAGCTCCACAATACCTCGGTTGCCTGTGTTGAAGGCACCGGTCAGTGACAACGCTCTTGGATCATCCTCAGGGTACTTGTCCAACTTAGAGATGTCTACGGAACCGATGAGGACCGAGACGTCCTGGGAGTTCGCGTCCATCGGGGGAACAGCAGCTACACCGCGGCGCGCTCTTTGTGAGAAAGAGCTCTCTTCAATTTCATAATTCTCATATTTTCCAGCATAATCATTGAGAAGCTTGTGGCGTGCAACAGGAGAGATGTCTCCCTCTATCTTTACCTTAAGCTCTTTTTCAAAGTCTGAGCGCAGTGAGCGAGGAATGAGCTGAAGAGGCTCTCCTCTGTGTGGATCACCTTTAAGATGATAGAACTTTTTCCCTTCTAAAGCGCGCTTGATGTGCTCAGTGAGAGCGGATTTTCCGGCTCCGACAGGACCCATCAGGAGGAGAACCTGTCTTGATTCTTCGCCTCTGTGTGCAGCAGAATCAAGAAAGTTCATGATCTTTGCAATCACGTTCTCCATTCCGAAGAACTCGTTCTCAAAGTACTTGTAGACTTTTACGGCTTCTCCGTCAAATACTTTGAATTTTCGTGAATCAGAGTCGGGCATTGCATAAGATCCATGCTCGCTGATTGACTCATATAAACGCTGATGAGAAGTCTTTACGATAGACGGATCTTTTTCGACTAATTCGACATAGTCCATCAAATTTCCGCTGAATTTCTTTTCAGACTCTGACTTTGTACGTGCTTCTGCAATCTTCTTTAGGAGGGATTTACGTGCGCTCATTTTGCTTCCTTTTTAGAATATACAATCAAGTTTCGATCCTGTAAGCATTTCCGTCTATTATTGTGTCCAATACCGCTGGATTGTCCCAGAGGTAATGTATGTGTCTTAAAGAGTTTTTTGCTTCGACGAGCTCGAGGTCTCTTCCGTCGTGCTCATGTCCAAGCACCAACATTCCCGTCTTTCTTGCTTCTTCCACATAGAGGACCGGGATTGAACCGCCGCCGACCTGGCGAACAATATCTTTTTTTACTTGTTCCCAACCTTCTTCGTTAGAGACGTCGTCTACGGAAACATCTCCGCTCTTCTTTCTTGAGTAAGAGAAAAGGTTAAGGTCCTCACAATCTTCTTGTGTGAGATATTGCCTCAAGAACGATGCATCATTGTGAACTTCTCTTGCGAGAAAGCATTCGTCCATTCCTATTCTTTCTTTAATTCGATTGAACAAATGAAAACCAAGATGATAAGGATTAATTCCTCCGATGTGAGGACGAATTACCTGGTTGTGCGATTTGATGAACGCAACGTGCAATTCAGGCGGAAGATCAAGCTCATGAAGAATTGTATAGTGCCAATATGAAGCCCAACCTTCATTCATGACTTTTGTCTGAATTTGGGGCCAGAAGTACTGGCCTTCATCTCGGCACACTTCTATGATGTCCCTCTTCCAAGAAGGAATTCTAGCATTTTCGGCAATAAATCCAAGAATGTCATAATCTTCTTCGAGAGGATTTTTTGAAAGGTCAATGTCTGGAAGCTCGGGGTCTTTCTTCAGCTTAAACTTGTGTTCTTCAATAATTTCTTCGCGTGTTCTTCGTCTCCAACCAGGTCTTTGGATCTGAAACTGAATTGCGTGGCATGCATCTATTGTTGATTCGACTTTTTCAATTCCGATAGATGGGTCTTCTACGTAGCCCTGAAATCTCTTCTTTGCTGCACGGCTTCGACCGACGATAGTGTCAGGCCTTGTTCCCTTGAAAGTCCTGTTGTTCTTGAAGAAGTCGGAGTGGCCGACGCAGTGTGCCATGATGAGAATCTGCAGGTACAGAGCGTTCTCTCTCATCATGTAAGCAACGCTGGGATTGCTGTTGATGATGAGCTCGTATGGCAGTCCTTCCATGCCTAGGTTGTACATCTGATGCGTTCGTTCAAAGTTTTTTCCGAACGACCAGTGGTTGTAGTGCGACGGCATGCCATGGAAAGCCATGGCGCCGATCATTGAGAAGTAATCGATGAACTCGTATTGAATCTCATACCAGTCTAATCCATGACCTTTCGCAATTGCGAAGATCTTCTCATCCCATTCTTCAAGATCCGAAAGCTTGTAATCCATCACGCACCCTCCGTCTTTACTGCTCCAAGAATTTCTCTAAAAGCTGGCCAAACATCTTCTTTTCTCTTTACTGTGACACACCTGGACTTTTCTCTAATTCTTGGCATCAGAATCCTTGAAAGCTTTAGCTCTTCCATCCAGCTCTTTTCTGGTTCCAGCTCTACATACCCAAAAAGCTGAACCATGGCTTCAAGCTTTGCATGAGCTTCAATGTACTTTCCGTTGTCGGAGTCGAAATTGTCGCCGTCAGAGAGATGAAACGCATAAAGATTCCAAGAGTTTGGATGATATCTTTCTTCAACTATCTTGTTGACAAGAGCCAATCCAGTTGAAGCATATGTTCCTCCACTAGTCGATAGAGTGAAAAATGCCTGTTCATTGACTTCTCTTGCTTCAACATCATGAGTCACGAAAACTACTTCTACGTTCTCGTACTTTGTTCTAATAAATTGATACATGAGAAAACAGAATGATCTAGCAAGGAACTTTTTTTCTTGATCCATCGATCCAGAAACGTCCATCACAAAGAATACGACTGCATTCGTGCAAGGTTCGTCTTTGAGTTTATAGTGCCTGTATTTAAGATCGTCTTCGTGAAACGAAAACGTCTCTCCTTCTTCGGCTTTTTCAGGATCAAATCCTGCTGCTTTCATTCTTTTTATTCTAGCAATTGCAGATTTTTTTCTGTCTAACCTGGGGATGATGCCTTCAGTTCTGTATCCGTTTCTCTTGAGCTTATGCGTCTTTATGTTTGCCAACTGTTTCTTTTGAAGATCAGGCAATCCTAAGTCTGAAAAGAGGTATTCAGCGAGCTCATCTAGAGACATCTCGACGTCGTAGTATTCTTCACCGCTGTCTGAGCCTGGTTTGTCGGGCCGAGCAGGCTGTCCTCGTTCTTTTCCTCCGAGCTTCTGCCCTTTTTTTACGTCTCTTCCTGGAGCAGAACCGACTTGCTTTCCGTTGTCGCCGTAGACAAATTTATGCTCTTTAATTCCTTTGACAGTAATTCTGAATTTCTGCTTTCCGTTGTTGCCTATAATTGATTCATCAGCAACAATGTGATGTATTCCTTCTCTAATTGCTTTGTCAATTTTTTCTTTGTGCCTTCTTCGATCAGAAGCAACCCTGTCGGCATTCGTTTTATGCTCTTTAAAAATTGACATGATACAAATCATATTTATATCTCTAAGATTGTTTCTAAAAAGTGAAATCTATTAAATTAAAGAATTAAAAGAGAGATGTGAGCAATCTAGTCAATCCTAACTGGCCTTCTGGACAAATAGACAGAAGAAACGTTTGTGATCACTACAAGTACTGGAGTCATGATGCTATCCTTGCCGACCAAGACAAGAATCGATCTGATCTTGTGATCTTAGCAGAAAACTTTGGAAATGATTTCAATATATCAACCGTGATCAGGTCTTCAAATGCGTTTCTTTGCAACAGAGTTCTGATCGTTGGAGCCAGAAAGTGGGACAGAAGAGGAGCTTGTGGAATGCAAAACTATGAACACATCTCTTTTTTTCCAACAGTCGAGAATGCTCTAAAAGATTACGAAGATTATAACGTTGTTGTTCTTGACAACGTGCCTGGCGCTGAAGATATCTACAATTACAAATGGAAAAAGAAGACTGTGCTGATCTTGGGGCAGGAATCGATCGGAGTTTCTCCGGAATCAATGAAGATAGCAAGGGACGTTGTGTACATTCCACAGTGGGGTTCAGTAAGATCACTAAACGTAGGATCAGCAGCTACTGTTGCTATGGCATTTTATCGTGGACAGTGGCGATGACTGTTTCGATCAGAGCATCCTCTGAAGAGCATCAAAGAAAAATCTTGTTGATAGGAGACTCGCTATGCGAGGGACTGTCTCCTCATTTTAGAAAAAATTTCAACAATCAAGAGTTTTCTTCTCATTGCGTTGGTGGGACAACAACTAAGCAGTGGATAAAGCTTGCTTCTCATGATGTCAACAAGACCAAGCCTAGGCTAGTATTGGTTTCTCTGGGCACCAATGACGCAGGAGAAAATTTTAAATATTCCGACAAGGAATCTTACAAAAAGATATCAAAAATTGTCGAAGAGAATGGAGCATTGTTAATTTGGGTAAGCCCTCCCGAGCTCAACAAGAAGAAGTTGCCTTATGCTGAGCCAGTTAGAGAATTGATCAAAGAATCAACATCAAATTATTTTGATTCAACAAAAATTCAGTTTAGCAGAACAAGTGACGGAATACATGCTACTTCTGAAGGTTATGCAACATGGACTTTGTCCATCATGAACTGGCTAAAAGAAAAAAAGTTTATTGAGTGAAAATCTCAGACTCTTAGTGTTATTTTCAATGCATGCCCGAAGGACCGGAGCTGGCATACAGCAGAGACAAGATTCGATCGATTCTTCTGAACAAGAGAATAATTGTTGCTCATCCAGGAGAATTCGGAAGATATTCAAAGCTGCCTCCAACAGGCTATTCTATCCTTCTTGAAGACCTTCAAAACAAAGGTGCTCCTACTGTTTCTGAAGTTTCCACAAAGGGAAAGTTTATGTGGTGGAAGCTGGATTTTCCCAACGACACTGTTTCCACTTATTTGTGGATCACGTACGGAATGTCTGGACAGTGGATGAAGAAGAGCACAAAGCACGCTTCATTCATTATTGAACATGAAGAAGGAAAACTATACTTTAATGACCCTCGCCACTTCGGCACTCTTAAGTTCGTTAAAGGCAAGGAAGAGCTTTCAAAGAAGCTTTCAACTTTAGGTCCATGCATCCTCTCTGATAATCCAGGCTCTGAAATATTTGCAAAAAACATCTTAAAGAAGAGCTCTAGAACAATCTCCGAGGCTCTCATGGATCAATCTGTTGTTTCAGGTGTTGGAAACTATATAAAGTCTGAAGCTCTCTACAGAAGCAGAATCTCTCCCTGGAGAAATGTTTCGGAAATTACAGCAAAAGAATACATCGATCTTCATGAATCCGTTCTTTTGGTTGCTAAAGAATCTTATCAATCTCAAGGCGCCACAATATCGACGTACAGAAATGTCGATGGAAATTCCGGAACAACTCAATTCAATTTTCAAATATATTCGAAAAAATTTTGCCCATCAGGTCATTCAGTCTCAAAAGATCAAACTCCAGACGGAAGATCTAGTTGGTGGTGCAAAATTTGCCAAGCATAAGCAGCTTTAGTTTATTATTGGAAAGAAACAATGAAGAAAAATTCAAAAAAATCAATGAATGAAGAAAACTTGATTAGAGGCAACACAAAAGATGCCATTCGAGATTTCTTCAACATTGGAAAAGTGAAGAAGATATTTAGAGTAGGATCAGATCTTTTTACAGCCGTTCAACCTTTTGCGGAGGATCCAACTCCAATAAATGCTCTAAAGTCAGTTCTTTATGCAGGTAAAGTAATTGTTGACAATACTGAAGTTTGGGTGGACGATTATTTTGACGAATCTTGGGAGTCTCCATATCCTGCTGAATTTAACAAGATCATCTTGGGTGCAATTTCAAAAAACCCTTTCGAGCTGATAAGAACGTCAGACGAATCAATTGTAATTCAAAAATATCATTTAGGAAAAGAAGTTAGAGTTGCATGCGTCGTAAATTCTAAAAACGGATTTGTAGACAGAATCTGTGTCCCAATTGACCAAGTAGATCAAGCAAAAGAAAAAATTAAGTCAGCACTCTGGGATCAGATGAAAGATGACAACATTGTCATTAGAAAAAAGAAGTCTAACAGCTATAACTACGATCATGACTTGATTGCCCTTGAAGTTGATGACGATTTTCGTTCTATTTCTTCAAAAAGATCTAAAGAATACTCCGAGTATTTGAAGAAATGCATAGATTCTGGAGTTTCTCGATCAGTTCTCTTGTATGGACCTCCAGGAACTGGAAAGTCTACTATGGCGAGAACGATAATTTCGTCTCTTGGCTTACGATCATTTAGGATAAGAGTCGAAGATGTTGGACACATAGACACATCATCTCTTTTCGAGGCAATCAACATATTTGAGCCTGATTCGGTAATAATTGACGATTTTGATCGTTCAGGAGATCAAATTGCTCTTTTGGAGGTTTTAGAGCATTTTCAGCGTCATGTTAAGTTGGTCATAGCCACAGTTAACAACAGAAACAAGCTTGATGAAGCAATCTTGAGACCAGGAAGGTTTGACGAACTCATCCAAGTCAAACAAATGGATGATGATGTTGTTCAGTCAGTTCTTGGGAAAGAAAATGAGCACGTCTTTGACACAGTAAAAGATTGGCCAATAGCTTTTATTCAGGAATACGTTAAGCGGCTAAAGTTTATGTCACCCGAAGAAGCCGAAGAATCTATCAAGGAACTAGCCCAGAGAGTTCAGCGTCTTTCTAGCTACGAAGATTCTGATGAAGATGAGATTGAGAGAATTTTTGCAAAAAAAAACTCATCACCAAGAGCGAAAAAAGCTTAGAAAGAATAAAAAGAAGCCTAACAAAAAAAGACGTCTCTAAGTGGGCAAAGAATTTCAATAAAAAAATTAAGAAGAGATAGTTCGGTGTGCACTAAAGCTTCAACTTTAGTGCACTTCTGTTTTTGAAATTGGTAGAATGAATTGTGCTAGGAATTTGCTGTCACTACATCAAAGAAGAATTCACGCCTAAAACTGGGCAAAAGAAGATTGTCAACCAAATGGAGGAAAGAACTCTTCAGCTTGGTCGATACAAATCAGGAAAGTACACAGATGAGCAGATCAAGCTGACATACGTCAACAATGTAAAAAATCTTTCATTGATGCTTCCAAAGATTCGAAAAACCGGCGTAAAGCTTTTTCGAATTTCTTCTGCCATGTTTCCACTAGCCGATCAAGTTTCAAAAAGCCTCTGGGACAATGAAGAAGTCAAGAAGCACCTCAGAGATGCTGGATCTTTCATTCGAGAAAATGGAATGCGTGTAACAACTCATCCTGGTCAATTCTGCGTCTTGTCTTCAGATTCAGATGCAGTTGTCGAAAAAGCATTCGTTGAACTGTCTATCCATGGCTGGATGTTTGACGCAATGGGTCTCGACCAAAGCCCAAACTATGCCATCAATATTCATGGCGGCAAATCAGATCGTTCCTCCAGACTGATTGATCAGATAAAGTCTCTTCCTGACAACATCAGAAAGAGGCTGACTCTAGAGAACGATGAAAACTCCTACAATGTTGTCGATTTGCTTGCAGTACATCAAGCAACTGAAACACCTATCGTGTTCGACTCTCATCATGCAGTCTTCAATGACGGATCTATCACTATGGAAGAAGCATTTCATGCATCTCTCGAGACATGGCCTAAAGGAATCACTCCCCTTCAACACATTTCTAACACTGAACCTGACCTAGCCAATGGATCAACAACAGAACGCAGAAAGCACAGCAATATGATTCATTATGTTCCTCAGTGTCAGCTTGATGCTCTTCGGGACAACACGGTCGATGTCGAAGTTGAAGCAAAATTGAAAAATATTGCTGTCTTCAAGATGTCAAAAGATTTCAATATTCCCATCTAATGATTTTGTAATAATTTCATATTTTTCAAATTAATAATTTATAATTTGACTAATCTATTTGGTGTTGAAGTTTACTTATAAAGGAAAAGAGACATGAAATCTGCGATGGCAACCAGAATTCCCCAGGGTCCCGGAGCTAAACCGGGAGGTTCGTGTACTGAGTTTCAGTTGCACAAATCTCAGAACCCTACCACGTATCATCGCAATGTCTTTGATTATTCTGAGTTCAGGTTGAAAAAATACATCGAACTTGTCCAAGACGATCAGCAAAAATCGACGCTTGAGTCGGTCTTTAAAGATTACATCTCCGGAAGAGTGGCGATAGCCTGGAAGTCAGGAAAGCCTGTTTGGCTGAAGGTCACAAGAGAAAAAATTTAAACATGCATTGATCTGATGATTATATTCGTGAAATATGTCGTCAACAAAAGTTGTGTTTGCTTCTGAGGCAAGAAAAAATCTCTTCAAAGGACTCGAAATTGCAGCTCATGCTGTAGGAGCAACTCTTGGCCCTAAAGGTAAATGTGTTCTCATTCAGCAGGAAGAGAATCTGCCTCCTATTGTCACAAAAGATGGTGTGACTGTCAGCAAATCAATTAGGCTAAAGGATCCTGTTCAAAGGATGGGTGCACAACTCATCAAGGAAGCCGCTGAACAAACTAATGAAGTCGCCGGAGATGGAACAACAACTTCTACGGTATTGACTCATGCAATGGTGTCTTCTGGAATCAAGCTCTTAGAGAGCGGATATGATGCAAAAGAGTTGTGTGAAGGAATAGAAAAGACGCTAGATGCATCTTTGAGCTTTATCACTAATGAATCGAAGAGGCTGACGTCTCTGGAAGAAATCACGCAGATTGCAACTATTTCGGCAAATGGTGACCAAAAAATTGGAGAAATTATTGCCTCTGCAATGTCTAAGGTCGGAAATGATGGAATAATTTCTGTTGAAGAAGCAAAGGGAACTGCAACAAGCTTAGATGTTGTAGAGGGAATGCAATTTGATAGAGGATATTTAAGCCCCTATTTTGTGAACAATTCAGAGAAGATGCATGCTTCATACTCAGATGCAAAAGTTCTTCTTGTTGATCATAAACTCAGCGGAATGAGAGAGATGATTCCAGTCTTGGAAAAGATTGCTCAGTCCAAGACTCCTCTTTTAATAATTGCAGAAGATGTTGAGGGTGAAGCTCTTCAGGGGTTAGTTGTCAACAGAGTGAATGCTTCTTTGCCCGTTGTTGCTATAAAATCTCCAGGTTATGGGCAGCATAAAGAAGAGCTTTTGAAAGACATAAGCATTTTGACAGGAGCAAAGATAGTGTCTTCATCAACGGGCCTCAAGATGCAGCAAGTAACCGTCCAAGATCTTGGAACATTAAAAAAGTTTATTGTTGATTCAAAATCTTGCACGCTTGTTGCCGGAGGATCAACAAAGAACAGCATAGATTCTCATGTGACTGATCTCAAGAACAGGATGCAAGATATCACATTAACGGCTGAAGAATCTATCAAGCTTAGAACTAGAATTGCAAAGCTCTCGACGGGTGTTGCTGTGATTAAAGTCGGCGGGTCAACAGAAGTCGAGATGATTGAAAGAAAATATAGGATCGAAGATGCCCTACATGCAACAAGAGCCGCAGTAGAAGATGGAATTGTTCCTGGTGGTGGAATGGCATTGTATAACAACTGGATTCATCTAAAAAACTTAGATGTTGATCAAAAATTTGGACCAGGATCCAAAATTGTTCTTGATGCATGCCTAGCACCGATCAAGAAAATAGCTGAAAATGCCGGACAGAGCAAAGATGTCATTGTGAACGACCTCTTGAAGAAAAAAGAAGAGTCAACAAATCCGTTCATGGGCTACAATGCTGCTAACAACAGCTATGTTGACATGATCGAATCTGGCATCATTGATCCAGCAAAAGTCACAAAAACTGCATTAAAAAATTCTGCTTCTGTTGCAATGACTTTTCTTTCTCTCGATGCCGTGATAGTAGAAGAAAAAGAATAAAGATGAGAATAGGTGTAGGTGACCTTGTTGAGTGCAGAAATAATTCAAAAAAAGTAGGAATTGTAGTCGAAAGAAAAACTTCCAACAGCGGTTTTATTTCTGCGCATGCACAAAAAATAATGTTGGATTGTCCTTTGGTATATTACGTCTTTTTTTCTGAGGAAGGATGCAAAGGACCATTCCATAATGCAGAGCTAGCACTCAAACAAGCACTTCCAGCATCGATGAATGAATCCTCAACCTAACTTTAAGACGAGGAAACAGAACGACAACATAATCAGAACTTTTAAGTGGATCTTGCTCGTCTTCTATCACCATTCCAATCTCTCCAGGAAATATCTCGTGCCAAGTCTGTCTTGGCACTTGAGTAAATTGGCTTCCTGGAATCCACTCAGGTGCCTTGTAAGATGACCACCAAATAAATCTTACAAGTGCACCCAGAGCAAAGATCATGAATTAATTATATTTTTTCTATTTTTTGAGACATGAACTTTAGAGACATTCAGGCAATGAGGGCACTTTAGATCTGTCCAAAATTTTGATCTGACAACTTTGTCAGGATTATATTTGCCACACTTGATGCACAATCCTCTTTCAATTTCTAGCAAAAAATCTAGCGAATGAGTTTCTTGTCGCGTGAACAAAGAGACTTTGCAGTAGATCAAGAGAGCAATGAGAGCACTCGCTAAAATGCAATGTTCGATCATAAAGATTCTTTCGGCAGCGCATGGTGCATTTCATCTCTTAGCAACACAAATTATTTTAATCAAAAATGCAAGTGCTAACTGCAATCTCTTGGTTAAATATTTTGAACAAACATCTAAAAAGAAAATACTATAGACTATCTTGGAAAACAAAACAGAGATTGAGGTTGGGAAAACTCAGATAGAGCTTCCTCACTTCATGGCGGTGCTAAAAAAAGACTTTTTGGATCGAGTCATCAAATCAGAAAAATCTCACGAAAAAATAATAGCATGCGGTCTTCATCCTGAAGACAAAAAAGTCACTATAGTAACCGGTGTAGGTTCTGTTCTCATTTTTGATCCATCAAAATTCTTCATACCAGAAGGACCTTATGTTCCTCATCCCAATGGAGAAAAAGTTGTTCTTATTAATGAGAATGGAAGATGGGTTATTGAAGAAAAATATTTTGAGCTGCCTTCGGCATGGTTGATAAAGAACAGCACTTCGGCTCTGCAGAACGCAAAATTTCAAGTAGGGCCTACTTATGTCGGTGAAATTGACATTGAAGGAGCTGAAATCCATAATTCATGAGGAAGTTGATCGACTAGTTCGAAACAGCGCCGGATTTTACTCTGTAGGAATAGGATTTCCGTCAAAAGATATGGAACTTCCTCCACCAGGACTAGGAGATGAAGGTGGAGAGGAAAAAGAAACAGAAAAAGAAAGATATGTCAAAAATCAAAAAGAAAAACAACCGCAATGGATCGCGAGAGCAGATAGTCGAAGAATTAGAGAGAGAAGATAAGCTTCAGCTCTACGGCGTTGTTGAAGAGGCTCTACCTGGAACTTGGTTCAGGGTAAAAATTACAGAAGGAGGAAATGTTATACTAGCAACTCTTTCTGGAAAGCTTCGACAGAATCACATTCACATTCTTCCCGGAGATTCGGTCATGGTAGAAGTTTCTCCATACGATACCTCCAGAGGAAGAATCAGTTGGAGAAGGTAAATGCAAGAATGGGCTCTAGCTCATCCATATTTGACTTTTTTCTTGGGAATATTTTTTATTTCCTTCTTAGGAAACGTCATAGATAAATTTGTTTCTCTCTTCAAGAAGCCAATAAACCCTGTCTTCAACATAGAAGTTCCAATGAATGAAGACGTTGAAAGCAGTCAGTTTCCAAAAAGAAAAAAAGAAAACATGAATTAAAAAAGAAAGGCGGCAATTGCCGCCTTTCTTGCTTTACTTATATGCTATGAAACTAACCGTTGGAGAAATCCGTCAAATAGTCAGAAGCATCCTCAGAGAATCTGGAGGTGGAACAACTGTTCCTAAGCAACCAATGATCAATAATCCCATGTCTCCAAGCATGGCAGACAGGGAACAAATTGGAAGAATTTCTATTAAAGATATGGATGACCCAGAAGAAATCTCTCCACACCTCCAAGAGCCAGTCTACGACGAAGAGGATTGCTGGGGGCCTGTTCCTCCCGACGCCCCCAACCCCTACGTTCTTCCAGACATGTTCAACAAAGATTATAGCGTTCTTCCGACTCCGCCCATCAAGAGATAGCTAGTTGGATCTCAAGTGAGAAGGAACGTTTGTCGAACACATGTTGCACTTGCATGTTCTCTCACCGGAGAATGCCGAATCTGAATCGATCGTATAGATCGGTCCATGATACTCTTCTCCGTTGACGTACCTTCTACCCGTCCAAGACCGCCAGAGCTCCCTCTTTACTGCAAGAACATTTCCGCTGACAGATATCTCCAAAAGGCTGTCTTTCATCATTGTGTCATTGCCTTTTGCATGAACCAAGTACTGTGAAATTCCCTTTTCGAGGATTGTTGATGCAACCTTTGAAAGATTTTCTTTGCTCATCTTGGCCTCCATTGTTCTCATTCTAACGCCTCGGCTGCAAAAATTGCACCTCGACGTCTATCAATACTTATCGAAGAAGTATCAACATTGATGCAAATGATTAACAATAAAAATGCGCAGACTCTAAGTGAATCTGCGCACATTCAGAAGAATATTTTGTTGTCTACTTGTCTTCTCTAGGGCAGGAACACCGATCTTCTTCTGGAACGTCGTCTAGAACTTCTTCTATGTGCCGACCACATCCCTTGTAAGTCGGCTTTCCGCATTTTTCACAATCTACTTTGTAGCACATCACAATGCCTCCTCTGCCGTGCAAACTCCTCCCTCGTACGGATCGTAGCAGTAATCTTTGTGATCAGTGCTCTTCACTAGAGAACAACAGTCGTGAACTTCGTCTTCGTTGCAAGCATCTTCTGCACGAAAGACGAAAGGTTCAACATGAACTTCATTGACAACAACCGGATCAGATACCGGTGTGTGTGCCCCAGATCCATCATTTGTTACACTGTTCCTGTCGCATGCAACAAAGAACAAACTCAAAAAGACAAAAACTGCTCTTCTGCTCATGACAACAATATAACTTTTGAGCATGAGAAAGTCTATTCAAAAAAAATAATTATTCATTAATGAATTATCCGATAGACAGAGCTTTTGTCGACATCGGCGACCTCGTGCTTGTCAGGGTAATGTTGAATGAAGAGTCGATCGTCACCTACTTGCTCGTAGAAAAAATTGGAATCTACGTCGGGATAGACAATCTTGGAAACATGCTCATTTTGACGGACAAAGGAATTAAAAGAGCTTACGCGATATCAAAAATTTTATCTAAAACAAACAGTGTGACATGAAACGAATAATTATCCCTCAGAATGCACAATCTTTCGATTCTCAAAAAATACATCAGACTCATAGTTGAAGATCAGTCGACAAAGAAGTCGAACGATCCAGACATAATGTTTGCTCCAGCATCAGTAAAGCCAGCAAATGCAACTGCTGCAACAAAGAAAGATGATGCATCAGCTGGACAAAAATCCGGAACAGCCGGCTCAAAGAGCATCGAAAGAAAGAAGCTTGAAGCAGTAAATTTTTCCGACGACCCAATAGATTGGGTCAAAGCCGCCGTGAGGTCTCCAAGACTGTTTGACGACGGTCAAGAGGTCAGCACATCAGGTCTAGAATTTTCCGCCATGTCTTCGGTAGCAAGAGAGTTTGGCTTAACTGATCTTGGAAGAGGATCTTCTAGAAATGCATTTGAGCTTGACAGCAAGAGAGCGCTCAAGCTGGCCATCAACGATGCAGGAGTTTCGCAGAACTCAAATGAGGCGACACTTTCTCACGACAAACAATATGCTAGTATTCTTCCAAGAGTTCTAGATTTCGACAAACACGGAGAAGGATTTCGCTGGATAGTTGTAGAGAAAGCCGACGAGACTTTTAAAACAAAACAACAATTTGTGAAATTCACTGGTGTCTCTTGGGCATCTTTCATGCTAGCTATGTTTGAAAATGAAGAATTTGCAAAAGAGGTCGCTAAAGAAGAACGAAAAGAGGCAGATCCCAAGTCGTTCTCCGATGAGACTTCTGAGGAAATTCCCGAGGCGACTCCAGAACTAAAAGAAGTAGCAAAATCCATCATGAAGATGGCTGAAAACAATCCTGAAATGGCTCAAATGGACTTCATGAAGCCCGATTCTTACGGAAGAATTGGAAGCAGAATTGTTGTCGTAGATTACGGAATATCTCGCAACACATATTCCTCTTTGTACACTCAGGGCAGATTCGATCCCATGAAAGCAGCTAGAGCTGCTGCTGAGCGCAAGAAAAAATAGGACAAACCGGAGACCACAATGAAGATAAGAATAAAAGAACTCAGAAGAATCATAAAAGAAGAGCTTCAGAGGCTTCACGAAGGGCCTGCTCCTTCGTCGTCTGCCGGTGCACAAAGGAAATCATTCGCTCCAACTCTTTTTTCCGGAAGAGAGAATCCGCTGCAAAGAAGCCACAGAGACCTCATGAGCCGCCTCTTGAGCGATGTTGAAGAGCAGTTGAAGATCATCACAAAGGCTGCAACAAACGATCGCCACGACGATGCACAAGACCTAAGCTACTCGCTCATCGAAATCATGGATAGATTGCACTTTGCCGCCTCGGCGGAGTTTCCAAAGAACAGCAAAGAGGCTCTCGAAAAACAGATGAGAGAATTCTATGACATCGACATCAGCGGAGAAGTTGCTCCACAAGCAGAGATAATGGTGATGAAACAAGTGAAATCTGCTTTTGACAACCTAAAAAGTGACGCCTCTAATCTCAAGGACCAAGGCTCTTACGGACAAGCTCTCACCAGCTTCGGTTCCTACATCGTCTCTGCCCTCAGGACTCTCAAGTCGTCAAACGCTCGCCTCTCTTCGAGACCTCCCGCTCCCAGCAGGTGATCGAACATGATCAATCGTGTATACGAGTCTGTCCTCCGCAAGCTCCTCAGAGAGGCTCAGCCTCCCAAGAGCTCTGATCGACTCGCAGCGGCGGTGAGCCGAGAAGACTCGTTCGCATCGGCCACCCTCTACTCGCCCGAAGAAGCTCTAGCGGCTCTCAGAGCGGCGAAGAGGAGCGGAGACCTCGAAGCCGGAGACGATCCCTCCAGAATTGCCCGATTCCTCGAGCCCGCTGTCAAGGGCTACGTCAGAATCGCAGACCCGAAGAGCCTCGGCCACGGAACCTGCCTCGCATCGTGGGAAATCATCAACATCGCGGGCCCAGGAATGAGCTCACACCTCCTCAGCGCAGCCCACGCCCTCTCCCCCTCGGGACTGGTCACCATCGACAGAGAATCGGTCTCTCCCCAAGGCTTCAACTTCTGGTCCCGCAACTCAGAACGCAGGCTCAAAAACCCCCGAACGGGAGAAGACTGGCGCTTCCAAGACTGCACGCTCCACCAACCCGGAGACGCAGACTGCGGAAACCAGAACAGAGACTCCCTCAACTATGCCTTCATCCCGGACGGCTCGGAAAAACACGCCCTCTCGTCCCTCTCCCGCGCCCACTCCTCTACCTCCCTCGAAGCGCAAGAAGAACTCAACATCCCTCCCGATGACCTCACCTCCGCTCTAACGGACGCTGCAGGCCCACAGATGTTTGCTCAAAAATACTTCTAAATTATCAAAGGCAAATCAATGCGCACCAACAAAAAAATCTCCTGCTCAAACATCTTCAAAGCAGTTGCCCTCAGACTCCTCCGAGAATCCTCTGCCCCCTCCACAGACACTGACAACCTCGCAGCGGCAGTCAAAGACAACAAAATAACCCTCTACGACTTCCAAATGTTCAGGAACATCCTCGAAGACCTCGGCCAACTTCCCAAAACTAACCAGCTCTACGTCGACGGAGCTCCCGTCGTCAAAGGCTACATCGCCATAGACGAACCCTCCATCGTCACCCCCTGCCTAGGCGCCTACGAAGTCGTCTCCTCAGCGGGCCCGGGCCTAGGCCAAGTCCTCTACGGCCTCGCCTTCGCCCTCTCCCGCTCCTACGCCGTGCTCGTCGTCGCCGGCGTGGTGGGCGTGATCAGCACGAGCGGCGGCGAGTGCGGCCCCTTCCTCGCGATCGAGCAGGCTGCGCTGACCGACTCCGTCCTCCTCTCGCGCGGCCTGCAGCACACCGGCGGCGCGGCGGACGTGGCCCCGCTCTTCGGGTGGTACAGCGCGCTGGGATACTGGAGCCAGGCGGCCGGCGCGCTCGCCTCGGGCTACGCTGCGGAGC
>Ga0136644_10001727_pt1 | contig 17162 bp, 19 predicted proteins | sample C_130820_EF_Meta_FD_94780 | JGI IMG/M metagenome (GOLD analysis project Ga0136644, IMG submission 94780) | Freshwater microbial communities from Lake Croche, Canada to study carbon cycling - C_130820_EF_MetaG (v2) (version 2) | ecosystem: Environmental > Aquatic > Freshwater > Lake | place... | reverse complement strand
GGGGGACGATCAGGAGTGCTTGGGGGACGAGCAGGAGTGCTTGGGGGACGAGCAGGAGTGCCACGAGCAGTAGGAGTGCCACGAGCAGCAGGAGTGCCACGAGCAGTAGGAGTGTCACGAGCAGTAGGAGTGCCACGAGCAGCAGGAGTGCCACGAGCAGTAGGAGTGCCACGAGCAGCAGGAGTGCCAACACGACTGGTTCCACTACGGCTGCGGGGACGAACTCCTCCAATCATCTTTTGTGTAAATGTCCGTATTTTACGAGGACCCTTTTGTGTAACTCTCCGTATCTTACGAGGACCCTTTCGAGTCTGCCCCATCTACTCTATAGACCCAAATAATACCATAAACAGCCAACGCGTTACGTTATGAATTGCCACCCAGGATACCGCTGCTTATACCGCTCAAGAATGGATTTTACATGCTCTTCATCAGTTATCTTATTGACTACAATATTCCGTAACAAATATTCACTCGTGCTATTACTGACCATCATAACCGGCATTATCGAGCCAGTCAACGTCGGATACACCTTATTCAGTCCAAACTCAATCTCTAACACGAACTTACCGGGTGTAACTTCCTCTAGCGTCGCCTCATCCGGATTCATTGTTTTAGGTACCTCAGATGCCTGATCTACGACCTTAATATTATCCAACCCCTTCGATACTAAATGGCTTTCGACCCGTCTAACAAAGGCACGCGCCGTATCACATTCCCTGTAAGTAAGCAGTCCTTCATCGGAAAAGCATTTACTCACGGAGATTAATGTTAAAAATCCAGATAACTCGTCATTCCATTTGTCGCCGAACACTTCATTTAAAAGCTTCGGGCTTAATCCAAGGTCATTTAACAATTCAGCCTCGCCGCTGAAGCCTGCGCCACCGGGTGTAAATACTCCCGCCATCCAGTTACTTTTAACCTTCCCCGAACCTTTGCGAATACGATATAGTTTGCCATTCCGTATGATGTTTACCTTCTGAGCCCTCGTGATCCGTTTCATCTCCGCTGAAAAAAAACGGTCAAGCCCTTCTAGAACATTCTTGACCTCGCACAGGGGTTTCCGATTCACGGTGGGCGCATACAGACGTATAACGGCAATCTTATCCGAATTCTTCAAGCCGAAGGGTGTTGATACAGTGGAAGCCGACATATCGGCTATTAATGGCTCGCATTGGCCTTTGCGACTCGATTCCTGTTTTACAGAAGTATTCGGCGCCTCAGATGTAAATGTTAAGTACTCTGTGATATTTGTTACCGGGCCGGCGTTCACGAACGTATTATGTTCGGTGTCTGCAGCTGGCTTAAGTGGTAGACTGTTATGATTCGCACTCGATGATATTATAATACCATCGTGCGTTCCTACCGGGCTCTTATATATGATATAACTAGGTTCCATCATGTTTATGAGAGCAGCCTCTAGCGGCGCTTCATACTGTTGCTTTAAAGCACAGCCAACCTCTATATTGGCCGGCGTATGCTCGGCAAGAACGAATACCTTATCTTCGTTGAGGGCCTTGAATTTCATAAACATATAGTTGAGCGTCAGGTCGTGGGCGATTCCCTCGGACGTCTTTAGATTCCCGTAAAAGGGCGGCATGAATACGATGCGCGCGCTCTCTACGATTGTGCCGATTTCATCTTGAACATTCGACATTACACCGATAGATGATAAGAATGTGAGCAGATAGTCAAACCGCGATAGTTTTCCGGCGACTGGAGGGAGAATCACGATCGTCTCGACTGCGCTTCCTATATCTGCGCCAGTTGTTGATATGAAATGTACAAGATTCGGTAATATTTTTATATCCTGTCCAGGCGCGCAGCTGTTTCCATTTGGAGGAGGTGTTGTACCCCAGTGCCGCCCGTGTTTTTCTCTATAGGCGGCCACAACATCCTTGATATCTGTTGTTGATTGTTTCAGCATTGTGGTCATGACGCTTGCAGAATATTTATCAAGAATATCGGCCTTTTTGTCCAGCTTATAGAACTCGACGCGGGGATTGGCGATTAGTTTGACACGCCCTGATGCGGCTGCCGCGGCGGCGTCGGCGGCGGCTCCATAACTCCCGCCAACAGCCACAATAGGGGCCGGAGGCACATCTCCGTTCATGAGAGACGGCGTTTCAGGTTGTCCCAAGGCCATTAGACTGAATCCTCCGCCCATAACGGGTCGTATATCTCCTTGTCCACCCGAGAGCATACTCTCTCCAGAATAACCCGGAGGCGCACTCATCTATCAAAGCATGTGAAACATAAAGGCCTAAGAACCCCCGCCCTATAAGAGCAGCATGGACGACCTACCGGTGCCAATCGAACCAGATCCGCAAACTCGTCGCAAGAAGATCCACTGCAAGCAGGAACTAATCGTCAGCTCCTTGCAGCGGTTTTATTCGAGCCATCCCGATAAGGCCGAGATTATCGGACTCCTTGATGGCACGTCTGAGATGTCTCTCCGCCTCATCGACTGGTTCGTCACGAACTATGCGAAGCAGAACAGCACCTCCTACATTCTGAATGGCCAGGAGTTCCTCGTGTATACCAACTACAAGTCGCAGCTGAAGGCCTATAGTAAGAAGCTGTTCGACCCCTTTTGCCGTCGGGAGCGTATCATGTTCCAGATTGTGGACAATCCTGCATTCATGACCACGGTGGGTAAGCTGAACTTCTTTCGCTGGGCGATCGAGAAGGGTGTTCTGAATTACATCACGCTGAACTCGGCCAAGATTGAGGCGGCCATGAATGCGAACGCCAAGGAGCAGCTGAAGGCCAGGAAGGCGGAGCCTACCCAGGCTACACGCGCAGCCACGCGGAAGCGTGTCGTGGCACAGCCGAATGCGAAACTCATGCAGAAGCACGAGTATTCGGTAGAGGTGCGGTTCGATTAATGCATTGTGCCGTTTGCCGCAGCATGTAGCCGATAGTTGATCTCAATGGAATCGATCTTGGGGCGCATGACCTCGTAGGCCAGAATAGGCGCCGTGAGATCCGAGCCCTCGGGCATCCAGCGACTCGTGAGCCCCCGCTCCAAGAGTCGCTTCGACTCCTTAACGCCCCGCTCAGGCTCCTTTTCCTCATAGACAACGGAACGGACTTCGCGCACCATATTGCGCGGATCCCGGGTCGGATCATAGCGATCAAAGTACGGATTCTCGGCGAGCTGGGGGCCGTCCGCCACGAAGGGCTGCGACTGGCGAAAGTCCCGCGCATCCGTGCGGCTGCTCAAAGGCGCCATATCATAGAACTTGGGCGTGCGCGACGCATCTGTGGGGACGACCAGACCCTGTTGTATAGGGGCGTCCGAGTTCCACTGCTCGAACTGCCTCGCGTTAATCGTGTCGTGAGTGGCGGTCTCCTTACGCATACGGAGCTGCATTTTGGGCGGTGGGATTCTGACTGTTCCAGCATATTGTAGGGGGTTGAACATCTACCACTCTTTTCTACCAGAAGGTTTAAACTCACATTCATAGACATCTATAGTATGTTCATCGTGCCATATATATCGATTCAGGTAAAGGCCTGTACACAGTTCTGGATATTCTTAGAGAGAAACGGCACTCACTTGATCGAGGTCGGCGCAGATGCTCACGCCTTCAGCGTCGATAACGGATTCTCGGATGATCCGACGTTCCAGAAAACAGGCGATCTCCTATTTCTCCAGGTGGATCGTTTGAGGCCGGGGCTCGACGCCTTTTACACCTGGGACGAAGTGGTGCCAGGCACGATTCCGGGCAAGGAGCTTTGGCGCCCCTTCCTGTGGCTTCCGGGAACGGAGCACCTTTTGGCGGAGACGCGGTTATCGGCGAAGCATACGGCCTTATCTGTGCTACAAGGCATCTTAAGCCATGGCGCTATAGAATCAATAGATGAGTGCCCGAAATAAGACAGTTCGGAAATCGCATGATGTCAGCGGCACCCCTATTGATTTCTCGGTGAACACCTCTCTCCAGAATCTGATTCAGACGGAGGCGGATGGGGCCTACAGGAAGGCTTGGCACCGGCTCGAGCGCGGCCTTCGCCTGAATCGTCTCCGGGCATTTACGGAGGAGTTCGCCGCAAAGCGTGGCCTGAAGGATTCCGAGAAGGTGGCCCTGCTCTCGCTTCTCACGAAGGCCTTGGACAAGAAGCTTCTGAATTCAAAGACGACCGTTGAATACGATGAACAGGAGGAGAAGATTAAGGAGATCAAGCCCCTGGTCATGCATCAGAACGCGGCAGGCGAGGTCCTTTTTCAGCTGCTGGAGAAGAGGAATGCCGTCACATTCCGGAAACGGGCCTCAGAACTTCCGGCCCAACCTGAAGAAAAGAGTGCCTAAGATGTTGCCGCCTATATCTAATAAAGTGACTAAGCCCGGCAAAGTTGACGACACTATGAAGTCACTGAACGGTATCATGTTTGAACCGGTTGCCACGCTCATACAATGGAAGGATTTAACGAGTCCGGCGATCAATCATCCGAGCCGTATGGCTGCCTGGCAAACGGAGGTGGAAGAGGAGGTTGATGAGGCGACCGCGGTGGCAGAGGTCGGACCGGAAGAACAGGTCTCGGCCACAGCGGCCACCGAAATCGGGCTGGCTCTCATGGAAAAGTTTCTGGCGGCGGCGGGATCCGTGGGCTGGGCTTCACAGAGTCTGGCGGAGCGTTTGGCGGCGGCCGAGCTCGTACTGAAGTCGCCCCAGGTGCCTCAGCGCACGCCGGCCTGGTATCTGCAGGGAAAGGAGGTACTGACCGCTTCCGAGTTCGCCACTCTATATGGATCGCCTCGGGCCGTGGGCCAGATGGTGATGAGCAAGGTTCCGCCTACGGAGCCCGTCGCTAGCCTTTCAAACCGCCTCGCCTGCTGTACGAGTGAGATGGGACCGTTCGACTGGGGTGTACGCTTTGAACCGGTGGTGAAGCAGGTGCTCGCGGCCAAATGGGGTGCCGTGATTGCGGAGTCGGGGCGCATCATGCATCCGACGGATTCGTGCCTGGCCGCGAGCCCGGATGGATTCATTATGGCGGCGACCGATGAGGCGCGCGTCGGCCGACTCCTAGAGATCAAGTGCCCCATTCGGCGGGCGATCGGCGACGGCATCCCTTTTGAATACTGGTGCCAGATGCAGGTCCAGATGGAGGTCACGGGAATCGGGGAGTGTGAGTATGTGGAAGTGAAATTCGACTCTGTGGAAAAGGGAAAGACGGATCTGTCTGGGGAGCCCGAGGGTTACATCTGGCTACTACAGAATCCGGAGACGTGTGAGCTGCGGTATGTCTATACGGTCCAGGAGCGGGCGGAGCTGGACGCTTGGGCGGAGCTCGAGAAGATCCCTTGGCGCCTCGGAGGCTTCTATTCGGAAGTGGTGAGCCGGGATAGGAACTGGTTCGCGTCCACGGCGGAGCTACGGGCCGGCTTCTGGGCCAATGTGGCAGTGGCTCGGGCCGGCGGATTCGAGGTGCCTCTTGGCAAATCGAAACCGAAGGGGCTGGCCGTTACGGTTGTCAAGGAGGGCTGTCAGATTGTTGACTGAGGTCGGAAGTGCTTTCCACGAACTTCCCGCAACCTGATACGCCCTACGACGGTTCGAAGCCAGGCCTTGAATTCCAGTCGCCGACGCCAAAGACGCTGAACAAGTATGAGATAGCGAGTCATATCAGTATTCTCACATCCTCCATAGTCCCAGATTATCTTATTGATTTGAAAGAATGTGATTCCGTCAAATCTTATAAAGAGTGGTGATATACCCTGGGAATAGATCGCTAATTGCTGTCCTTTTTTGACAGTCAACGTATAGTGGGTGTTCATAGACTATTAAGCATCTTTGAAAAAAGCTTTTTAGCCGCTTTCTTCTGCTGCTTCGGCGTCATACCACACATCTTGCGTGCATTCTTCATTATTGGTTCCATGTGTTTCATAGTCTTATTTCTCGCATTTTTAGTGAATGTAAGACCTCCAGGCAGCTTTGCGCCTGCGCGTGGTATATGGGCAGTCATTTGAGCAGTCATGTTCTTTTCGCACGCCTTCCGTGTCTTAGCGTTGACCATTATATTCAGGCCTAAGATTTAACAACAATAAAAGCAACAGATGGACTTCCTCGCAGAATATGATGAAATGTCAACGATTCCGCCAAAATCCGCGGTGTCCTATAAGTTCCTCAGCCTGTTCCGGGTTATAACAACCGGAGATGAGAAGGGCCTCTATTGGTCGACGGATGCGCATGATACTAAGCTCTCCGACGAGGCTCTTGAGGCCATTCGGCTTTACCTGAAGGCAAAGAAGGCCGGTCTCAGAAAGGGCGCCGAAAAGGACTATGCGAAGGTCCTCTGGTTCTTTTACCAGAAGTTGCTGGAGATCGGCGCGTTCGATAGAACGATTCGCGCCGAGATCCGATCCTACTTAGACCTGTGTCAGTATATCTTACTTTGAACTCGTGCACCCGACAAACGGCAAAGGCTGCCGCTCATAGATACCCAGATTCAGTTCCTCCGTCCAGCCACTACAGGAATCCGGATCATCATGGCGATAGTTGTTCGTCAACTGGCGAAAGTTGCCCGTCTTTTCTAGGCGTGTCAGGAAATCCGCTGTGTGGCAACCCTGGGCCGTGAGAACGAGGGGCTTCTCGGCCACTGGGCGATTGAGCAGCGCGTAGGGCTTCCGGGGCTCACCTAACTCTGGCGCGCCGGGACTGAGGCCCGGTGTCAGCTCACCACTGTCTGTGGGACCTGACGACCCGTTCTGGAATGGCTCCTTCACTTCTAGACGCGGTCTCAGAATCGGATTCGACCCGTAGTAGTCGCGGGACTGCACGAATAGGGTGAGGGCCAGACTGAATACGAGCCAGGCCACTGTCAGCGTGGCCGCGAATATAAGGAGACGCTTCATCTTCTCTTACTATGGCGTCGCATATTGTAGCGTCCAGGCGGTGGCTTTCTCATCATAGGCCTCTCGATCCTCCACGTAGAGGCGCGCGGCCTCTGGTACAAGAGGGTCCCCCGGATTCGGATCTGTTAAAAGACTGCAGATGCTGAGGAGTACTTTTCCGACCGTGAGGGCCGGCGACCATTCTCCCTTGAGGATGTCGAGGCAAATGCTGCCGGCTGAGTTGATGTTTGGATGATAGATGCGCGTCTTGAACTGGAAATGGGGCGCACGAAAGGGATATTCGACCGGGAACTGAATACTGAGTATGAAGACACCGCCTGAATAGGGGCTGTCGTCAGGCCCAAAGATACAGGCCTCCCAGACTAACATATCTTCGCCCTCCGGCCCGGCACTGCAACTGAGTGGAGGGTCTTTTCTTAAGTCGGCCAGTTCTTTTTCTATACGTCGTAGGGCCATCGTCTATATGTAAGAACATAAAAAACCAGCTATAAGAAGAAATGGTGGACGGCCTAGTACTTCTTGCAGAGTTTCTTGGAACCTTCCTACTTACGTTGAGTGTGTTCGCTTCGGGTGGCGCGTGGTGGGCGGTTGGAGGTACGCTGGCGCTCATTGTCCTCCTGATCGGCAAGCTCTCGGGTGGCCACGTCAACCCGGCCATCTCGGCGGCGGTCTACTTTAAGGGTGCGCTGACGCTGCAGGAGCTGGCCGCCTACGTGGCCTGCCAGGTCGCGGGTGCCGTGTCGTCGCTGTACGTGTATCGCGTGTTTGCGTAAGCAAATGCCCGTTGCTTAAATGATCTTCTACTAGTTAATGCAAGGATGCCGTATGAATTCATAATGAATACGGCATCCGCTCTCTATTTCGTTTGTTACATTCCGGAACTGTATGCGAACTACAAGAATCAGAATGTGAATATGTATAACATACCCGAAAAGGCGGTTCTAGTCGCCGCCACCAGTTTCGCCCTCACTTATTCGATTCTAATCGATGATCATTCTCTTATTGGAAACTACGCGCCTCTTCTTGGTCTGGACATCATAGCCTTTGGGATGCGTCTATATTATGTCTATAAGGGCATGACCCGCGTGGGCTAAAGTGACTCTACTTTAATATATAAAGATGCGCCCATCGGTTATTGCAACTCTTGCTACAGGATCTGCAATCTCTGATCTGAAGCTTTTTCTATTCACTCTGGAACTCTGGAATGCGTCGCCGCCGACCGTCTATCTCCTTTGTGATTCCGTGATTGCCTCTAACACGCTCGAGTATAAGGGCACAATTCATGTGCGGAGCAGCCTCGACTCCTATTCTGGCCTAACCCGAGCACAAATGGAGCGCACCTCTGGAAAGACGCAAAACCAGTGGACGGACTTCATGCTAGAAAAGACAACTCTTCTGGAATGGGCCCTGTCCGAACAGCCGAATGTACTCTTTTGCGACTGTGATATCTGTTTCATGGGTCCCGTTTTCGAGATTCCGGAGGGTGCGACGCTTGCCGTAAGTCAGCACATGATTCGGCCACAAGACGAGGCGCGCTTCGGGACATATAATGGGGGCATGATCTGGGTCTCACAGCAGGCTCAGATTGATCTTTGGCGCACGGCCACTAAGACATCGCGCTTCTTTGAACAGGCGGCGATCGAGGATGTGGCTGCTTCCACGCCGAAGGCCAGCCTCTATCAGATTCCACGCCAAGAGAACTATGGCTGGTGGCGTCTATGGCAAGGGATTAAGCCGGCCAATGAGCTCTTCGCTGAGTGGTCGATGCGGTGGGGATCCAATAACTCGGGTATCATGATTGGCGGTCAACCTCTCGGATCGATTCATACACACTTTGGAGAGCTCCGGGACGCGGCCACTACTGAGTATAATAAGTGGGTTTTGAACTGGCTCTCGAAGTTGACGATGCATCCGCCTGCGCAGCGACTTCTTAACTTTATCCATGGCTTGCATCCGTGGATGTTGCTGGATTGAGGAATAAATGCCGTGAATAAAATTTAAATAGAGCCGTCATGCCCTATAAGGCATGCAGGCCCTCTTTCCTGGCCTTAACCGGCCGAAACAGGACGAGATCCCCGACTACAAGGAGCTCATCGACGAACCCACGGCGGCAAAAGACGCCATCTGTAACTGCAATGTGAACCGCGATGACTGGATGTTCGACGAACTCTCCGTCTGTACAAGCTGCGGCAATGTCATGGAGCGCCCGATCGATAGTGGCGCCGAGTACCGCTTCTTCGGCCTCGAGGAGCGCGGCGGCTCCGATCCCTGCCGCGTGGGAGCGCCCATGGACCCCCGCTTCCCTGGCTCCTCGCTCGGCACCATCATTCTGAGCCACGCCCAGGGCGGCAACTCCTCTGCCCGGATGGCCATGGCCCGTATTCGCCGCTACCACACCTGGAATCTGCTGCCCTACAAAGAACGCAGTCTCCTCCAGGTCTTTGAGCAGATCTCTCTGACGGCGACCAACAACGGCTTCGACGTTCGGACCATGGACATGGCAAAGGACATGTATGTAAAACTGGTGGAGCACTGTGATCGCCGCGGCATGTCCCGCACCTCCGTCGTGGCCTCCTGCATCTACTCGGCCTTGAAGCAGGGGGGGCAGCCGCGCAAGCCGAAGGAGATTGCCGAGATGTTCCATCTGAGCACAGCGCAGTTCACCAAGTCGCTCAAATACTTTCAGGAGATCCTGTGTATGGCAAATCAGCGGGGACTCTTGCGCGGCGCGGCGCCGGCCGCCCAGCCTTCGACCCGGGCCTCCAACTACATCGCCCATCCGCTCAGCCATCTGCCCGTTCCACGCAACGAGATGGCGCATATTAAGGAGATCGCCGTTGCGATTGCCAATGAGGTCGAGGACAAGGAGCTATGTCCGGAGAACATGCCGCCGTCGATCGCCGCCGGCATCATCGCCTACGTGCTCGGACTCTATAAACATCCCGAGATCCTGCATGAGACGATTGCCACCGTCTGTGGTGTGAGTGAGGGCACCTTGCAGAAGTGCTTGAAGAAGATCGAGGCCGCCACGCTGACGTCAACCGCGACCGTTAAAAAATAGAGATTCATTAGGTATGGGAGGCTCACAGTCTATTCCAACAGGGGACCTGACCACAAAAAATGTACTAAACTTCATACTTCGCGAAATGCTCGTGAGAACTGATCTTATAGACCTTTATTCGTTGGCCGATCCAGAAAAGTGTAAGAACTACATTATTTTATCGCAAAAGGCCATCGATACTCTTTTGACAAAGATTAATCTGACGCCACTTGAAAAAGGTAGTGCCCTGTATATCCAGACACTGGACGGCTTGAAGCGCCTGAGTGGTCAGGATCTAGAGGTGCACAAGACAAACTGTAATAAGATCGCCTTCTTTTTTATCCGGATCTTCCAGACCTTCGGGGCTCTTACGCTGAGTGTGATGGACGATACGCTGCCTGTGACGGATCCGGTCAAACAGGAAGTGAGGCCACGTGGAGAACGAGGGGCTGAGCGCGGCCTCCTTGCGCGCCCACTGCCCTTTGCGCCTCCTTCAAGTTCATCTTGGCATCAGTCTTGGCGCGGTGGGGCGCTTTCACGCAGAGAGAGCTATTATATTCCTGATGACAGCCCATATAGTATTCTTAATTCATATCTAACTTCTCCCAGAGATGGTTTAGCTACATCCCGTATGCCTTTTACTGGCTCGTCATCACTCCAAATGATTCAAAGGGGGCTATATCAGTTTGACGCAGCTGGGGCAAGGTCTATAAATCCAGTACCTGATCCGATTGTAACCTATACCTCTCGTGGAGGCCCTGATACAAATGCATCTGCTCATTTATCTATAGCGGTCGATGGATCCAGATATACTATTACACTAAAAAATATTACAATAGGTGACAATGAGCTAGGAGATAAACAGTATCAAGAGGTATTAACAGACAAATATGGTGAAAATCGGCCGACCTTGGATAATCAGGAACTTCCAGGAGTTCTCTCAAATATGTTTAAGAAAGTGATTGCAGAAACACTCGGATTTTCTGTAGTACAGTTTCTTGCAGATATGCGCTACATTGACGCGACGGATCGCACCACGACGCTCTCGGGCACTCGGATTCAGATTCCTTACAAGACAGATAACTATCGGGCTGCCGTAATACCTATCCTCTACACGGACACCATTCGAGTGGAAAATAAGTCCGAGACGATCAAGATTGAGGCGGGGCTCGTTATAAAAAGGACGGATACAAATACCTACTCGGTAGGCCTCGACTTTTCGAAGCCGAAGATCACTCCAGACTATATGCGACAGATGGTTGATTTCACGGGCTTCGGGGCACAAAAGGTGTTCAAGGCGTCCTCGGATAAATCGGACCCTATCAATGACAAGAGTGAAAAGATTCCCGTCTATCTGCAGCGGCGGTTTGATGTCCTATTGAAGCCCGCAAAGTCTGGTGCCGTGAATCCTGGAACTAGGTATGCCAAAGATTCCAGATTCGGCCAGATACCGAAGCCCTATATAAGCTCGTCGATTCCTGAAGGCCTTCGTGTAGATGGATTGCACGCGGCCCTTATCCAGAACCCATCTATTAAGGCGAGTTGTACGGCGAGAGCTCTACAGCTTCTCAATGTAGACGCAATCCGGGGAAATATGACAACACAGGCCTTCAGTAATGTATGCAATACGAGATTCCAGCTTGCCATAGATCATTCTCTTCCCGCAGCGGGGAGGCCAATCGTGGAATCCTACGGGATTGCGGCCATGACCAGCTTGTTCGTTGATGGCTTTCAGGGTTCTTTACCTGCTATTTCAAGCACGGAGAAATATAAGAAGTTTGTGGATCAAATGAATCTGGCCTTTCAGCACGGAGAAGAATCTACGCCCGCGGAGAATATCGGAGAGGTTCGCGATACACCTATTGAGGGCCTCTGTAGAAATGATGATAGAATCAATATAACGGAGAATGTTGGTAAGATTCGATCAGTTGCTCTACAACTACTTGCGCGCCAGAAGCAACACTATAGCAACGTAATGGCTCTGATTTATCGTCTATTCAACGGGGCCAAGATCAAGGCCGGTGCGTTCGAAATCAATCCGACTATCATGTCGGGCGGAACGGCGGCTGTGAATCGGGTGGCGGAAGAAGCGCGGGATGTTCTTGCGGCTTACTATAGCGATTGCGAGAAGACCTATACACAGGGCATGGAGATCATAAAACAGCAGGAGGCGAAGAAGGCTGCTGTTCCTGCCGCAGGGCTTGCAGCCCCTGCCGCAGGGCTTGGTGCAGCTCCTGCTACACCGGCGGCAAATGAAGAAGAGGAGGAGAATGATTACGAAAATCCATAAAATTGCCCGCGTGAACTGACATAGAAATAAGTAGAAAATGAATCGTTGCCCTTATAACTCGTGCGACCGTAAGCTCGATCTCATTGCTCGGACGATTGCCTGTAGCTGTAAGGGGTCCTATTGTAACTTGCACCGTGCTCCAGAGGCGCATCAGTGCAAGTTTGATTATCAGGCCGCGGCCAAGGAGCGTCTTATAAACGCCTTGCCCGTCGTGATTGGGAAGAAGGTCGAGCAGATCTAATACGAGTGCGGCGACGTCTATTCATTTTTCTTGTACCGCCCTTCTTATTAGCATGAACGGCCATATTCTTACGTTTAGAACTGGCTTTTTTCATAGCATCTTGAGCAATTGCCTTTTCCATGGCAATATTTAAGTGGTATGCACGCGATACTCGGGCTGCAGGATGTAGGCTTTGACGCATGGTACCGGGGTCTGCTGCAATGCCATGTGGAAGTATTGGCCTATGAAGGCGACCTATACTCATCCATAGAATAACTAGTTTTTAAATAACTCCAAATACATCTTTAAGAGAGTTGGTGACCAACGCCCCATCATTTTTTTCGCATAATCGTACCAGGCAATCGCGTCCTTTTCGCGCTGATCGGATCGGAGACGCATGAACTCCTCCCGATTCGCTGCGATCCAGTCGAACTCCGCAAAAGCCCTTTCAATCTGACCAGGGTGAGCATAGCCGCTGAAGACATGATACTGAAAGTAGGTATTTGGTGGAAAATCAGGTTCAACATCCTGGAGAATAAGACCCGTATGAGTCAAATCACGCACATGTCCGATCTTGGACTCTTCTAAAACCTCGCGCCGAATGTTGTCCTTTAGAAGCTGTAAAACTGGCTTATTGGAGCGCCCATCCTTGCCCTCCATCTGACCTTTCGGAGGCTCCCAGGTGGCCTTCTCGGGATCTCCTCCCGTGCGTTTCACGATTAGGAACTTCGTTGCCTGGAAGGGCTTATAGAGCTCATGGATAAAACAGGCGGCTCGCAGATAAACTCTCCAACCTTCCGTGGGGTGTTCAACGTAGAAATACTGCTTTTGGGGCGCGTATGGGAGACGCTCAGCACCACGGATTAGTCCTGGCTGAAAGACATCGAAGGGTTGAGCCATGGCTCTAAGCGTTGTGCCAGCAATTTATGCACTCTTTTGAGCGCGAGCACATCACTTACGCGCCTTTCTGCACGTCTTTCCACGCCTCGAGGCCGCGCATCCACTTCTATAGAGCCGGAGTTCCTTGCAAATCGAGCTATAGGATGTCCTGTTCAGAAGTTCCAGCTTCGACTCCATAGCACACCGTATATCCCACAAGGATTTCAAGGATTCCTGCCGAGTTGTCCAAGTAGCTTTGACTTTCGCAGCCACGGCTCGCCATTCCGGAAAGGGGAGAACGAGTGGCAACTTCTCCCAGAAAACCTTATAATACGGGAGGCGTTCTTCCGGTGTCATGATATTCCAGCGATTCCGTTGGAGGGGGTCGGAGGATTCCTGGGCGCCCTGGATCGGCTCGGAGGCGCGGCCGGCCGCCGACATCGGATGCGCTTCCGCCACGGAAAAGAGAAACTCCCAGCCTTCGAATGTCGTCTTTGTGCATGGGGCGGCCAGGCGCTCCGTATAGAAGTCCTTCACAATCTTGAATCCAGGGTCTTCGACCTTAGAGAGCCTCTGGGCCCGGAGCTTATCATTGACGTCATTGTGAATCCGCCAAAGCCACTTGGCCATATCGTCCTGGCATTCTGCCGGATCAGCCATCATATACTCCGTGAGCGATTTACGACAGTATTTGCATGGTAGTACGTATGGCAGGGCATTGAAGAAGTCGCAGATGTCCTTTTTGTGCAGGGTGGGTGCTGCGAAGCTGATTAGATGGAGTAGGCGCCAGCCCGATGGCCCCCAGTATCTGGTGTCCATTCCTTAGAATATCGTGATATTATACCGACGAAGTCGGATAGTATCAGGAAATGTTTATTGAAGCTGATTACGTCCCGAAAATCATGCTAAAGCATGATTTATGGGACACTAAGTTACACTTGGTGTAAGTTACGTCCCGAACCTCTCACTTATCGTGAGAGGTATGGGACACTAAGTTACACTTGGTGTAAGTTACGTCCCGAACCTCTCACTTATCGTGAGAGGTATGGGACACTAAGTTACACGAAGTGTAACTTACGTCCCGAACCCAAAGCCTAGCGGAGCCATAAAGGGGCGAACCGGGTCGCTGCTGCTCTCGGTGGCCTTGCACTTCACGACCGTCTCAGGGCACGTTTGGCGTGGGCAGGGCGCCGGAGTGGGGCACGTAGCCGGTGGAGGGCACTTGATCTCAGGGCACCGAGGCCGAGGGCACGGCGGGCACTCTCCGCACTTCGCGCCAGCCTCGGCGCTCGTATCGATGATGATCGGCTGCGGCGGCGGGATGCTACTCTTGAGAACATACTGAGAAAGATCCGGGACTGGAGGGCACTCTGTCTTGAGCATATAGTTGCTCATATCAGGGCTCTGAAATCCCTCATTTCTCTTTACTATAAGATATGTGACAACGCATCCCAAAAGAAAGGAGAGCATACAATGTACTTCTGTTAGGCGCATGAGGGACCCTATCTAACTACTATAAACAATCTAGGCCCGCCATCCAGGCCATGAAACGGGAGGGCAGCCACACGCGGCCGGAATACTCGGATCGTAGAGGGTGGCAATACGATTACAGATCATCTTGGCATTTCCGCGCCACGAGAAGTTATCGCTCACAGAGGAGGGTTCGACGCATCCAAAGTCGGCGGGGGTCATGCCTCTGGCGGCAACCTGCTGGCAAATATGGGACGTGCGCTTTTTCCAGTCATATGGGCTCGGTCTAGATGGATCTGGAGGTTTTGGGTAGCCTGTGTCCGAAGAGGGTTTACGCGAAGAGCCTATGCGCGAAGAGCCTATGCGCGAAGAGCCTATGCGCGAAGAGGCTTGACCCGAAGAGGCTTGACCCGAAGAGGCTTGACCCGAAGGACCCTTATTAAAGATGGCAGACCCGGGTCCACCCATCGCCTGTGTGATCGACTGGAACTGGCCCGGAAAAGAGCTGGGTGGTGCCATTTCACTCATTGCGATTTGGGCAATGCTCATCGCGGAACTCGCTTCATCTCTTGCTATATCCTGTTCCGCCTTACCTATATAGCTAATATTAAAGTCCCACGAGATGTTGTTGAGCAGTTGCCCGGCATACTTGTCGAACATCTCCTGCGCGAATTTGGCCCCATCCATATCGCCGCCAGAATACGTCTGGAATAAATTCTGAAGTACCGGGTTCATTCCGGTGGTATTCAGGATTTGCGGAACTGGGCTGTTCAGATTTGACATGATTGGTAAGAAGGTGGAAATATCTGACTGTGTCAAAGGCACTTCCTCGATTTGCTTATATCCCTGTTGAACCTGACTGGCTATATCATCCACCTTGGTCTTAATCTCAGTAAGCGTATTAACGCGGCTCTGGATCACCGGGTCAGTGGATCCGGATGCATTGAGGCGAACTATCTCAACTCCAATCCGGGAACTCAAATTATTCAGATCATTCACAGTGATTGGCATTGAATCTGGAACGGCCGTCGCTTCCACCGCCTCCTCTTCAACAGGTGCCTCTTCAACGGCCTCCTCTTTAGCCACGGCAGAAGCCTCAGGAACATCCTGAAAAGGCTCCCTCGAGAACCAACCGGAAAAGAAGCTGTAGAATGAGTTATTAGGGTCGGCCTGGAAGGGCTCGACTACTGAGTTCGTTGATAGACGCCACTTCTTTTGCAGGTATCCGAGATTGGCCTCGATCGCGTTCACATCTTGAACCGTAAGGCTGCTCTCAAGCCCGGGATTCCGTTTTAATACGAGAATCTCATCATTAAGGCGATGGGCGTCCGATCTGGCCGTGGCCAGAGGAAGCTGCACGGAGGGGTCGCCAAGGCTCTGGATATTCGGGGCCTCATTTTCCAGGAAACCCTGCAGGGTCACGTAGGCGTTATTAATACGATTGGCCGAGGCCTTTTGCATGGCTGGGTCCTGATAGGGCTTGGAACCGACGGAGGCGATTTGGCCCGGGGGTGGTGCCAAGAGAGCCGCGGAAGGTGGATTGAAGGGCTGGGCTTCCCCTGGAAGCTGGGCTACTGGAGGGCCGGCGAGAGGCACTACGAGCCCGGAATCCTGGAATCCATCGACCTGGGTCATGATATAAATGGTGGCAAGTATGCCTGCTATGACTAAAAAGAAGAGGAACCTCTCCATCTTTCTAGGTGTGAGTAAGATTTAGTTGTTAGTGGCGAATCACATGAGCCAGGCATTTTGAACCTGCTTGCTTATCGCATTCTGGCCCAGTCTAAATTCGAGAGACTGTTGCGTGGCAGGACTCGAGTTGTAGGGGTTCTGATAGCTCTGGTAGCCTTCCGTGAGCACGGGGGCGACGGCCATATTCCGAAAGCCTTGAGTCGTGTCAAGATAAAACACTGTGGCAGAGGGATCAACCGCCTTATCGAGCGTTATATACATGATGTTTTTAATAATGCTGTCTGATGCATTTTGAGACACAAATACGCCTGTGACTTTGGCGGGCGTTGATTGATTGGATGGCCATGTAATCTTCATTCCAGGCTGTACTGGATTTTTAAACATAGTATCACGGCCTTCCTGGTCACTTCTTACGTGAGGTCCTGGAAAGAGTTTTACTGCGATTTGCTTATTGCTTTCGAAAATATTTTGCTCGGATTCTCCATAGTTATCCGTATAGTTTAACAGGTATAGAGGGATTTGGGTTAGTACGGGAGCAGCCATCGCAGGGGCAGCCATAGCAGGGGCAGCCATCGCAGGGGCAGCCATCGCAGGGGCAGCCATCGCAGGAGCAGCCATTGTAGGGGTAGCCATAGCAGGGGCAGTCATAGCAGGGGCAGCCATCGCAGGGGCAGCCATCGCAGGGGCAGCCATCGCAGGAGCAGCCAT
>Ga0136644_10001724_pt1 | contig 17170 bp, 14 predicted proteins | sample C_130820_EF_Meta_FD_94780 | JGI IMG/M metagenome (GOLD analysis project Ga0136644, IMG submission 94780) | Freshwater microbial communities from Lake Croche, Canada to study carbon cycling - C_130820_EF_MetaG (v2) (version 2) | ecosystem: Environmental > Aquatic > Freshwater > Lake | place... | reverse complement strand
CGCCGCGCGTCCGGCGACTCCGACTGCGGAAGGCGCATCGGTAAGGCGGCAATGGTCAGCGTGACCTGCATCGGCTGCGCATCGGGGCTCGCACTTGGCGGGGGCAAGCCTGTCGGCGTCGCCACGGAGTTTGCAGGCGCGGATGTGGAGGCAGCGGACGTCGTATTCGCGCTCCCTGGCGCCGTCGCAGCACCCTCCGACGGCGTTGCCGGGTCTGATGCGGCCGCGAGCGCCGCGCTCGATGGACGACGTTGTAGCTGCTGCGCAAAGGCCTCGAATTGCTCGCGTCCTGCGTGTGGATTCCACGGCATGGCCGCCACCGACTCGTCGGCGCCTCCCCAAAAACCAGCCGCAGGGCGCAATTCAAGCCCGCGCATGCTGCCCTCGACCTGCAAAGGTTCGCCACCGAACGTTAAGGCGGTGACGCCTTGTTCGCGCAGAGCGGCAGCCACGATAGTTCGCCCCAACGCCGGCGCGACAGTGTGCGCCAACGCTGCGGCAAGCGGTGCCGCGCCGCCAGACCGCGAAACATCCAGCGTTGGCGGAGCACCCGCAGACGGCGAAGCGCCGGCCGTTGGCACGGTCACGCGTGGCGCCGTTGGCTTCGGCGTTGTTGCCGCGGACCTGAAATCCTGCGTATCTAGGCGGAATTGAACCGTAACGCCCTCGCTCCACTGGCCCACGAGACGCGTCAACAGGGGTTGCAGGATCGCCATCGACTGCACGCTGGGATAAATCCCAGCGGGGCTGGGGGCTGGACGCGCAGGTGCGCTCGCTGGCTCGCTTTCGGTCGGCGCCACGGGCTCGCCCCGCGCGATTTCGCGAACGCCGAGGGCAAGCCCACCCAGACGATTGCGATGCAGTGCGGCCCCAACTGCGGCCATCCCCTCGGCCGGTGGCGTAAAGGTCGCGCGTCCCTGCTCGTCAACGGCATCGCGCGCGGACATCTCGTCGGGCAATTCCACCGGCGGCACCGGCGGCTGCGCCTCGACCGGCTGCGCAGAGGTCGGCAGACTGGGCATCAGCGGCGTCAGCGCAGACAGGCTCATGAGCGGCGAACCTCCTTCAGTGCAAGCAGTAGGACGGCGATTTTGCGCTGCTGCTTTAGCGTGCCCACAGGGCTGGAAAGATTCTCGCTAGCGCAAGATCCCGAGCAAATTGGAATAGGCGTCGGTCCAGGCTTGGAACCCCGGACGTGGCGCCAACAGCGTCCACCCCGGTAACGCTGGGGTTGTCGAGTCCAGAAAAACAGTCCATTCAGACACCCTGCAAAGGGGGGCCTGAGCGTCCGGCTTAAACAGGAGAACAGCCGCACGACGCCCAAGCGCTTGCGCCGCCGCAGCCATGACGGGCTGCAGGTCAAGGTAGGTGTTGGTGGTGTGAAACGCCAACATTCCACCCGGTTTGAGATGACGCAGATAAATCGCCATTGCCTCGAGCGTGACGAGGTGGGTGGGGATCGAATCGCCCGAGAATGCATCGAGAATCAGCAGGTCAAACTGCTGCGAGGCTTCGCGCTCCAACATCAAGCGCCCATCGCCAAGCACCGGGACAACCTCCGCTGCGCTGTTCGCGAGGTAGCCAAACTCGCGGCGCGCGAGCTCAAGTACCTGATCATTGATCTCGTAAATCCGCAGCTGGTCGCCCGCTCGGCCGTAAGCGGCCAAGGTTCCCGCGCCCAAACCGACGATGCCGATCGAACGCGGCTGTTGCTCGGGCAAGGCATGGATGAGCTGTGCGACGCCCGAGCCCTCGCAGTAATACGCCGTAGGGAGCTGCTTTTGCTCGGGAGCGAGGTACTCCTCGCCGTGAATGATGCGGCCGTGAAACATCGCTCGTACGGGGCCTAACGCATCGTCGACGTGGTCTTCGACGCGCAATTGCCCGTAGAAATTACGCACCACCACGCGGTAGCCATCAACGTATTGGCTGGAGAGCACCGCCAACCGGCCGACGTACAAAACCAAGGCGATCAGCAGCAGGCTTCGAGTCAGCGTGCGGGCCTCGCGCCACAGCAGCAGCACTGCCCAGGCTGCCATCAAGGCCAAGCCGATCGGAAGCTCGAAATACGCGGTAAAGACCGCTGGTGCGACGAGCCCAACCAAAAGCCCACCGAGCGCGCCACCAAGAGAAATCATCAAATAAAACAGGGTGAGGTGTTCGACTGCCGGCTTGCGGCGAACCAGTTCCCCGTGGCAGACCATACAAAAAATAAACAAACTGATGCTCAACAGCGCCACCAGGATCGGCGCGTTCATCCCCACCATGTCGACCACCCGATCGAGCCAGATGAGCGCGAAGGGCAGCGCGGTCAGATACATCGGCCGCAAATAGGTCTGCGGCGCGTCGAAACAAAGGATGAAACTCAGCAAGTAGATGCTCAGCGGCAATACCCACAAGAAGGGCACAGGCGCCACGTCCTGCGTCATATGCCGCGTTAGCGCAAGCAACAAAATCGATGCGGTCGCGGCCAAGCCCATCCAAAGCAAACACTCCGACCAAGCAGGAACAGGCGCGCGGTCCGCTTCCGCTTGCTTCGCATGGGGGTCGGCAGAAACGGAAGCTTCTGGATGGATCTGTAACAAACGCCCCGTAAAAACCGCGGCGGCGAGGCAGGCCAAGACAAAGAGGCCGTAGCCAAACGACCAAAACGAAGCCTGCTGGGCGACCGCGAGGCGCGGCTCGACGAGCACGGGGTAGCTAATAAGCGCCAGCATCGAGGCCAAATTCGATAGCGCATAAAGGCGATAGGGGCGCGCGATAAACCCGCCCGCCGAGGCAGCGCGTGCGAGCCAAGCCTGCATCAGCGGGCCTGTGGTTGAAAGCAGTAAATACGGCGCGCCAACGGCAGTCGTGAGGACAGCGAGTACGTTCAGCGAGGGGTGGGCGAGCGCAGTCCCTTTCCATTGCGGATCGGCGGTCACGGGCAGTGCCAGCAGACTCAGGAGCAGCAAGGCCCCATGCACCATCAACTGACGCCTCACCGCGAAGCTGCGGTGGAGGAAGTGCACATAGGCATAGCCCAGCAGCAAGGCCAACTGGAAAAAGACCATGCAGACGCTCCAAACCGAGGACGACCCGCCAAACCACGGCAAGATCATCTTCGCGACGATCGGCTGCACTTGAAACAAAAGAAATGCGGACAGAAAAACCGTAATCGCAAAAAGTGGCATGAAAAATCGCTCAGGCTGTGGGCGGGCGATACAGTAATGGCTTTCCAAGTGTAGATTGCCGAACACCAGTCCGATGGGATTGGGAATTGTTGTCAAACGGTGACGCGAGTCGCGCGGATGGACAACCAAGTCATACAAACTAGGCTTACAATTTTGTCTCCTGTGAAATTACAACCAAGGCGAGCATCGTGGGTACGAACACTGAACTGAAGGAGTTTCTGTTTCGGGTCAAAAACGTCATTGCGGCAGTGGAAGAATCGACCGGTCTCGACGCTCTGGACCCGACTTCAAAAGACATCCTCGAATACGTCGCGCGCGCCGAACTCGACACGCGCGAAATCTTCGTCGCCGATGTGATTCGCCACCGTGACCTCGGCAGCGTTGCGAACCTGCATGGCCGTTTATCCAGTTTGGTGGAATTGGGCTGGCTTGGGTTGCTACCCGAACCGAGCGACGGGCGGCGCAAGCGCGTCATCCTCTCGCAAGCCGCACGCTCGGCCTACAACAAGATGTCAACCAAACTCGAAAACGCCCTCAAACCCAAAGACTGAGCCCTTCGATGGAGAGAGCGGGCGCCCCCGTTTCGGGCGCCTGCGGGCGTTGCGCCGCGGCGCATTGAAGGCCGTGCCATGGTGTGGAGCGGGTGATGGGAATCGAACCCACGCTTGAGGCTTGGGAAGCCGCCGTTCTACCATTGAACTACACCCGCGTCGACCGCCCCTGGGCGGTGTGGCAGAAAAACGTGCCCACCACCCGAGAATGCTAGCACGATGACCCAAAACCTTAAGTCAAGCGGGCGGGACGACTTTCAGCATCCGGCCGTTAGCCCCCCCGGAGGACCAAGCTCCCACATTCGGAGTTTCGTCCACCGGCGCTCGCACCTGACGCCAAGCCAACGGCAAGCTTGGGAGCAGGGAATGCCGCGCTGGGGAATTCCCTGGCAGGGGTCCCCCTTGGACCTGGCAGAACGATTTGGACGCTCCGCGCCCGTGGTCCTGGACATCGGTTTTGGCATGGGTGAAACCAGCGCGGCCATTGCCGAAAGTGATCCGAGCCGCGATTTTCTCGGCGTTGAGGTTTACACCGCAGGCTGTGGCGCCCTACTCAAGCAGATCGAAGCGCGTGCCTTAACGAATGTTCGGATCATTCAACACGACGTCATGGAGGTTGTGCGGGACATGCTGAGCGCGCGCTCCCTGGAGCGCATCCAAATTTTTTTCCCGGATCCGTGGCCCAAAGCCCGGCACCATAAGCGTCGGCTCGTGCGGCCCGAATTTATCGCTCAACTCGCCGACCGACTCCAACCATCGGGTGTATTGCACTGTGCAACCGACTGGGAGCCCTACGCTCAGGTAATGCTTCAGGTTCTTGGTAACGAATCGACGCTGGAGAACCTCAGCGCCAGTGCCGATGGCTTTTCGCCGCGTCCGGCTTATCGTCCTCTGACCCGCTTCGAAGCCCGAGGTTTGCGGCTCGGGCACGGTGTATTCGATCTTTTGTTTCAGCGCCGTAGCTGAACGCATCGGGCCCTCGAGCCAGGCCACCAACGCCTGTGCTATCGGACGCCAGCTGAAAATCGGACGCCGGCTGGAACGGCTCGGTCCCGTACGACTAAGTCCAGTCGATCCAACCGCCCCAAGCGGTTGCCAACACCAGCGCACCAAACGCGATCCGGTACCACGCAAAGATCGTAAACGTATGCGAGGCAACAAACCGCAGCAGCCAGTGGACGCAGGCTAAAGCCGCCAAAAAGGCCCACGCAAAGCCAACCGCAAAGAGGGGCAAGTCGCCCACCGCGAGCAGTGCGCGCGCCTTCCAAAGGTCGTACACGCCCGCTGCCAATAGCGTCGGCACCGCAAGGAAGAAGGAAAACTCCGTTGCTGTCTGGCGCGACAAGCCAAACAACATCCCGCCGATGATGGTCGCTGCCGACCGACTGGTGCCCGGAATGAGGGCGAGCGCTTGGGCAAGTCCGACCTGCAGGCAATCGCGCCATCCCATCGCGTCCACCGCGCTGACCCGCACCAAGGCTCGCGGTCGATGCTCGACCCACAAGATGATGAGACCGCCCACGATAAAGGCACAAGCAACCGGCACCGGAGCGAACAGCGCGCGCTTGATCGCGGAGCCAAAGGCAAGCCCCAGCACCGCGGCCGGCATGAATGCGAGCACCAAATGAAGGCTGAATCGACGGGCCGATTGGCCCCGCTCGCCGCTCCTCAACAGCCCTAAAACGAGCTCACCAAAGCGCTGGCGGTAGTACCAGACGATCGCGAGCATGGCGCCGGACTGGATGGCAACTTCGAACACCTTGGCGCGTTCGTCGGCGAAGCCGAGCAAGTGTCCGACCAGAATTAAATGCCCCGTACTTGAAATGGGCAGGAATTCGGTCAATCCCTCAACCAGGCCCATCAGCACGGCCTTGGCCAAGAGCGGCAATCCCGTCAGAAGTTCCATCGCTGGCCGAAGCCCCTCACTCAATCATTTCGTAGAGGGCGCCTATGGTAGTCCACCCGTCAAGCGCCCGGCTTCGGTAGAATCCGTGGCAGATTTTCGGAGCTGCTATGGATATCGAACGCGCCCGTTTTAATATGGTCGAGCAACAAATTCGACCCTGGGACGTGCTGGATAGCGACGTGCTCGAACTGTTGTCGTCGCTGAAGCGCGAATCCTTTGTTCCGCCAGCCTACCGCACGATGGCCTTCACCGACATGGAGACCCCGCTCAATCTGGGCGATTTCCGGAGCGGCGAGGTGATGTTCTCGCCCAAACTCGAAGCGCGCCTGCTGCAGGAGCTTGCCCTTCAACGCCACGAGGTGGTGCTCGAGGTGGGCGCCGGATCGGGCTACATGGCGGCACTGATGGCGCATTTCGCGGCTCAGGTGGTAAGCCTCGAAATCATTCCGCAACTGGCGCAGTTCGCCCGCGAGAACCTCGCCCGCCAGGGTGTGGGTAATGTCCGTGTCGAACTGGCTGACGGCGCCGGCATCGGAGCTCCGGGCACGGTTCCGGGGGACACGGCAACACCGCAAGCCTGGGATGCCATTGTGCTCAGCGGCGCCATCCCGTTCATGCCGGATGCCATCTTGGCGCGCCTGAAGCCGGGCGGACGCGCAATTGCAATCGTCGGCGAACTGCCGATCCTTTCAGCGCGCTTGTTCACCCGTATCGACCGCGTCGGTTCCAATGCGCGCTTCGAAACGATCGATCTTTTCGAGACCGTCGTCCCGCCGCTCAAGCATTTCCCGCAACGCGAAGCCTTTCAGTTCTGACCATGCGCGAAATTAGTCCTACCGAGCTTGCCCAACGGATGGCAGCGGCCCGTGAGGCTGCCGCCCAAGTGCAACAAGAAGGCACGAATACCGCGCCTGAACACGCCATGCCGCTCGTGCTCGACCTCCGCGAAGAGTGGGAACTGCAAAAAGCGGCTTTGCCCGACGTCCGGCACCTGCCGATGAGTCAAATTTTGAGTCGTGTTGGTGAACTCGATCCGAAACAGCCCATCATCTGCATGTGCCATCACGGCGGACGCTCGACCCAAGTGGGTCTCTGGCTGGAGACCCTTGGGTTTGTCGACGTCAGTAACCTAACCGGTGGCATCGAGGCCTGGTCGCTGCAAGTCGACGACGCGGTTCCCCGCTACTAAAGCTCAAGGTTGGCCATGATGAAACGAAAGCCCCTGGCGGCACTCCCGCTCGCCTTGATGCTGGCCGCCGTGCAACCCTGCGCGTTTGGCCTCGATTTACGGCAAGCGCTCGAATTCGCGCAGGCGCAGGACGCCCAGCTCGCGAGCGCACGCGCACAACTACAAACCCTGCGCGAGAAGGTCCCACAGGCGGCGGCTAGCCTGTTGCCCAACGTCAGTAGCACCGTCACGGTGAACCACCTCACCCTAAACACGCAGTCCATCGGCGCTGCTGCAAGTGTGCGGAGCGAATTAACGGCAAGCCAGTTCGCGATTTCCCTGAATCAACCCCTATTACGACTCGACCGCTTCGAAACGCTGGAGCAGAGCCGCCTCACGGTCATGCAGGGCGAAGCCGCCTTGGAGGCTGCACGCCAAGATTTAATGGTGCGCGTGGCAAGCGCTTACTTTGACGTTGTCGCTGCGCAGGATGCGCTCGCCGCCGTGCGTGCACAAAAGCGTGCGATTGCCGAACAACTGGCGAGCGCGCAACGCAACTTCCAGGTGGGTACAGCGACCATTACCGATCAGCAGGAGGCGCAAGCACGTGCGGATTTGACCGATTCGCAAGAAATTGGGGCGGAGAACGACCTCGGGAACAAACGCAATGCGCTTGCGGTCCTCACGGACCGCCCGTTGATCGAAATGACTACGCTCGACGGGCTGCGCCCGGGGGTCGCGATGCTCCCGCCCAACCCTGTTCAAGACGAGGCTTGGACCGAGCGCGCGCGCGCCGACAATCTGAGCGTGCGTCAGTCGGCCCTAAGCCTCGAGATTGCACGACGCGAGATCAACAAAGCCCGCTTTGCCCACTGGCCGACCATTGACGTCGTTGGCTCCGCAAATCGAAGCGAACGTTCGACAGTCAATCCGGCGATCGCTCAGAGCAACTCGATGGCGCTGGGTTTGCAACTCGCGGTGCCAATCTATTCCGGTGGTGCCCTCGTCGGGCGCGAACGCGAAACGGTCGCCGCGAGCGAAAAAGCCAGCGCTGACCTGGAAAACGCCCGCCGAACGGCAGATCTTAGTGCCCGCCAATTGGTCCGCAAAGTAATCTCGGGCCTGGCCCAGGTGCGCGCCTTAGAGGCCGCAGAACGGTCGAGTCAGCTCGCCCTCGACTCCAATCTGCTTGGCTACCAGGTTGGCGTACGCATCAACATCGACGTGCTGAACGCGCAACAGCAACTGTTCTCAACCCGTCGCGATTTGTCGCTTGCGCGCTATACCGTGTTGGTCGACGGACTGCGCTTGCGTCAAGCGGTGGGGGGCTTGAGCGACGAGGACCTCAACGCCGTCAACGCCCTCCTCGCACCCCTCGCGAACCCGGCACCCGTACCAACGGCCCGTACCGTACCGATGCCCGGAATGACTTCGGAGACTATGGGGAGTGCCGCGACTCCGCTCATGGTGCCTTCGATCAACAGCACCGCCGAGCCGAGTTCAAGCAGTTCGATGGCCGCTCCGAAGCGCAGCGCCTCGAGTCGGCGTGCGCCCGCTAGTCGACAACGCCCTCAGCCGGAGCCCACAAAAGCGCTGCCCTAACGGTGCGGACTGCGGCGCCACGGTGTTGCCCAACCCAGCGCAAACCCGCGCTCGCCATCGCCGATTGCAGCGCTGCGTCCTGAGCAATCGCGCACGCCACTTGGACCGCCTCAGCCGCTGAATCGACGCGCTGTGCAGCCCCGGCTTCCACAGCATCGCGCGCGGCTTGGGCAAAATTTTCGGTATGGGGACCCAACACGATTGGCTTGGCCAGCGCGGCCGCCTCGATCAAGTTTTGGCCGCCAAACGGGCGCAGCGAGCCGCCAAGGATGGCGACGTCGGCCATCGCATACCAGGCTGTTAGTTCGCCCATCGAATCGCCAATCAGAACATCCACGGTTGACCATTCGGGCCCCGGCGGGCTGGCACTACGGCGCCGCACGAGAAGCCCGGTTGTGGCGGCCAACTGGGCCACCTCATCAAAGCGCTGCGGATGACGAGGCACCAGAACCAATAACGGCATCGGATTCGAGCTTAATGCGACCGCTTGCCAGGCGCTGAGCAAATCGGCTTCCTCGCCCGAACGGGTGCTGGCTGCCACGACCACCGTGCGCGGCACTTTGCCTGCGCCCGCAGTGCCCTGTGCTGCTGCCCGCCATCGCTGCCCGCGCTGCGCGAGCTCTGCATCGACCGTACGGTCAAATTTCAAGTTGCCCGCGACCCCCACCGAGGCGACCCCGAACGATTCAAAACGGCGGGCGTCCTCGGACGTTTGGGCGATGACACCGGCCAACGAGTCCATCGCGGGTTCGATCAACCAGCGCAGACGACGCGCGCGGCGCAGAGATTGCTCCGACAAGCGGGCATTCACCAAGCCAACCGGAACCTTGTGGGCAGCGCAGGCCGCCAGCAAATTCGGCCACACCTCGGTTTCCATCAATAGCCCCAGACGAGGCCGATGCGCGCGCAGAAAGCGCCGTACCGCACCCGGACTGTCATAGGGCAGCCACGCTTGGGTCAGGTGGCCCCGCAACGCCGGCCGCTGGCCAATCTCGAGGCCTGCTGCGCGGCCCGTCGCCGTCATGTGGGTGAGCAAAAACCGGGTCTTGGGCAACTCCTGCAACCAGGCTTCCAGCAAGGGTACGCAGGCCAGGGTCTCGCCGAGTGAGACCGCATGGATCCAGACCGGCCTCTCATGCGCTTCAGGGGCCTCAGGGACCTCAGCCAGCCCATCCGCCCGGGCCGCGGCCCAGGCCGGGGCCGAGGCTGGGGCCCACGCCCAGCGCTCACGCCAATGGGTGAAATATCCCGGTTCGCGTCGTGCGCGCCACCACAGGCGCAACCACAACGCGGGCATCATCAGGCGCACGAAGGCGCTCCAGAGCGCCAGACTCACCGTTTCTTGCCAGGTCCTTGAGCGCGGGCGCAAGACAGGCTTCAAGGGCACGCGCGAGCGCTCAACGGTGAGTTGCCCCGTGCCAGTGCCCAACGCGATCGATCGCGGCCCGCACATCATTCCATGCGGGGATCTGATTCGGGCCACCCAGCGCCTCTGCGCGCACGAGCCAATCTGGAAAATAGCGGGCGGGTTCGGTGCCGGTAAAAATGCCCACCAGCGGCACGCCGTAGGCTCCCGCCAAGTGCAGCAAACCCGTATCGACACCCGCCACCACACTCGCGCGGCTCATCAACCAGGTAGCCTCTGTCAAGTCCATCCGAGGGGCTACCTGTACGTAACGCAAATCCGCGCACAAGGCACGGGCCCGAGACAATTCGGCTGCCGTGCCCCAGGGCAGAATGGCCACGCGACGGGCAGCCTCAAAGCTCTCTAACAAGGCCCGCCAGTGCGCGTCGGGCCAACGTTTTTCAGCGCGCGGGGTGGCGCTTAACAAAACCGCGAAGGCTGACTCCCCCAGGCCTTGCGCAAATGCACCAACCTCCCCCTGCGGTACAGGGGGCAGACGCAGACCAAAAACCGGTTGGCCGATGGCTTGATAGCCCACCGCAGCCGCGGCGAGCGCGCGCATGCGGCTGACAGCGGGCAGCTTAGGGTCAATCGCGTAGGAGCGCGTGTACGCCCAACTCGCCAGGGCTTCGCGCGCGCTCGCGCGGTCGAGACCCGCGCGCGGCCCAATCGCCTGTGTTGCTAAGAACGCGCTCTTGAGGAGACCCTGCAGATCGAGTACGAGACCATAGCGGCGCGCCCGGACGCTCGTGCGCCAGGCTGCCCATTCCGAGCGGGTCCGTGATGACCACAGCGACTCGCGCCAGCGCCGAACCGCCACCGGCAGGATCCGACCAACCCCGGGGTGCAGCGCCACCAGCGGAGCGAATGCATCCTCAACCACCCAGTCCAATTCGAGCGGGCTCTGCTGGTTGCGGAAGTGGCGAACAAGGTCGGTCGCAACCGGCAAGGCGTGGATCACGTCACCCATTGAAGTGGTCTTAACGATCAGGATTCGCATGCGTTTCGGGTCCCGTCTCAGGGCAGAACAGGCTGTATTTTGCCGCTATCCTTAGCGGCTTCGTAATCAAGATCTTTTTTCAAACGTTTGGAGCCAACCCGAAATGCTTCTTGTCACTGGCGGCGCCGGCTTCATCGGTACCAATTTCGTGCTGCAGCAGGCGGCTCAGACGGCGGAGCCGATCGTGGTGCTGGACAAGCTGACTTATGCAGCCAATCCAGCGAATCTCGCCGCTCTGCGTGGGAAGGCTGGATTTGAGCTCGAGCCGGGCGACATCGGTGACCGGGCCCTGGTGGCCGCGCTGCTCGAGCGCTACCAGCCGCGCGCGATTGTTCATTTCGCCGCCGAGAGCCATGTCGATCGCTCGATCGCCGAATCCGACGCGTTCGTTCGCACCAACGTTCTGGGCACCCATGTACTGCTCGAGGAAGCCCGCCGCTATTGGAGCGGGCTGGGCAGCGCTAGCCCCGCGCAAAAAGCGTTTCGCTTCTTGCACGTCTCCACTGATGAAGTCTTCGGCTCGCTTGGCGCCGAGGATCCGGCCTTCCATGAACGTAGCCCGTATGCGCCGAACAGCCCGTATAGCGCGTCAAAAGCGGCCAGCGACCACCTCGTGCGGGCCTGGTTCCATACCTACGGGCTACCGACAATCATCACCAATTGTTCGAATAATTATGGGCCTTATCAATTTCCGGAAAAACTAATTCCACTCACCATTCATCGCGCACTCGCCGGCGCACCCATACCCGTCTACGGAGACGGTAGCAATGTGCGCGATTGGCTCCACGTCAGTGACCACTGCTCGGCTTTGGTCCGCGTGCTCGATCAGAGCCCACCCGGGGAGAGCTGGGTCATCGGCGGCAATGCCGAACGGCGCAACCTCGATCTCGTACAAACCTTGTGTAGCGTGCTCGACCGCTTGCGTCCCCGCGGTGCCGGCGCCCGCTACGCCGAATTGATCACATTCGTCACCGATCGCCCCGGCCACGACCAACGCTACGCGATCGACGCGACGCGTTTGCGCGAAGAACTCGGTTGGACCCCGTCTTGGTCATTCACCGACGGCCTCGAACAAACCGTGCGCTGGTACTTGGATCACCCCGAGTGGATGGCCGACGTAACCAGTGGCCGTTATCGGGAATGGATTGATCAACAGTATGGGGCGCGCGCCTGATGAAAGGAATCCTCCTCGCGGGCGGCTCCGGAACACGCTTGCACCCGGTGACTCAGGTCGTCTCGAAGCAGCTGCTCCCGGTGTACGACAAGCCCATGATCTACTACCCGCTCACGACCTTGATGTTGGCCGGGATTCGCGACCTGCTGATCATTTCAACGCCGCTCGATCTACCGCGCTTTCGCCTCTTGTTGGGTGACGGCTCACAATGGGGCGTGCGCTTCGCGTATGCGGAGCAGCCCTCCCCCGATGGCCTCGCGCAGGCGTTCCTGATTGGCCGCGACTTCGTTGGCTCCGATCGGGTTGCCCTGGCCTTGGGCGACAATTTGTTCTATGGCCATGATCTCTCGACGCTCGTGCGGAAAGCCGCCCAGCGCGAACGCGGGGCCACGGTGTTTGCCTATGCCGTTGAGGACCCGGAACGCTACGGCGTAGTGAGTTTCGACGCTGACGGACACGCGATCGATATCCAAGAAAAACCATCGCAACCGAAATCCCGCTACGCTGTCACGGGTCTCTATTTCTACGACAACCGGGTGCTTGAGATTGCCGCGTCGGTGAGACCGTCCCCCCGTGGAGAGCTCGAAATCACCGATGTCAATCGTGCCTATCTCGCACTCGGTGAACTCGACGTGGCCGTCATGGGCCGCGGCTACGCCTGGCTCGATACCGGCACACACGAATCGTTGCTGGAAGCGAGCGCCTTCATCGAGACCATCGAACGACGCCAGGGGCTCAAAGTCGCGTGCCCCGAAGAAGTCGCTTATCGACTTGGCTGGATCGACGCTGCGCAGCTGCAAACCTTGGCAGGACCGCTCGCCAAAACGGGCTATGGGCGCTACCTGCTGCGGGTGCTTGAAGAACGAATCTTTGACTAAGCACGATGCAAATCACTCCTTCCACCCTACCCGGCGTCGTGATCCTCACACCGACCGTGTTTGCGGATGAACGCGGTTTTTTCACCGAACAATTCAACGCCCGCGTCTTTGCCGAGGCAACCGGGTTTACCGGACACTTCGTCCAAGACAATCTCTCGCGGTCATTGCGGGGCGTCGTGCGCGGTCTGCACTACCAACTTGAGCGACCGCAAGCCAAACTTGTGACCTGTCTGCAAGGGGAGATCTTTGACGTTGCGGTCGACCTGCGTCGCGGTTCGCCTTGTTTTGGTCACTGGACCGGGTTCATTCTCTCCGCAGCGAACCGTCAACAGGCCTGGATTCCACCGGGTTTCGGGCACGGTTTTGTTGCCTTAAGCGAGACCGCGGAGGTCTTCTACAAAGTGGACGCCTACCGACATCCACAAGGGGAACGATCGCTCCTGTGGAACGACCCCGCGATCGGCATCGACTGGCCGCTGGCTTGCGACGCTGCCCTCTTGTCCCCCAAAGACGCGAACGCGCCCGTTCTGGTTGGCGCCGAAGTCTTTGAACTGGGCAGCGTGGGCGGCTGGTCGGCGCCGGCTCATCGCTAGGGCGCCGGCAATGCCCTTGCGTTTCATGGTCACGGGTCGGCACGGCCAACTTGGCAGCGCCCTCGTTGCGTCGCTGTCGCAGCGTGTTCCGGGGTGCGAAATCCTCGCGCTCGGTCGCGAGCAACTCGACCTGAGTAAGCCTGGACCGATCGCGGCGCTGGTGGCCGAATTTAAACCCGACGTGATCTTCAACCCTGCAGCTTGGACGGCTGTCGACGCCGCCGAGACCGCAACCGAGCCGGCAGCGCTCGTCAATGCGCACGCCCCCGCGCGGCTGGCCGAGGCGGCGCGCAGCCACGGGGCCTTGCTGGTGCATTGGTCCACCGACTTTGTTTTCAACGGCGTCGCGCCGCTAACCGACGCGGGTCTGCGACGCGGATGGCGCGAGGACGACCCGCCCGACCCACTCTCGGTTTACGGCCGCACGAAGCTAGAAGGCGAACAGGCGGTGCTCGCGAGCGGCGCGCGCGCACTGGTTTTGCGTACGGCCTGGGTCTGGTCGCACAGCGGCAAATGTTTTCCGACCGCAATTTTGGCGCGCGCACGCAGCGCCGGCGCACTGCGTGTGGTCGCCGATCAGGAAGGTTCGCCAACCTATGCCACGCGTCTCGCCGAGGCCTCGATCCAGGCAAGTCTCGCGACGCTGCAAGAACCCGGCCGCGAGGGGCTCTATCACCTCAGCGGCGCGGGCTTCACGAGTTGGCACGGCTTGGCAGTCGCAACCTGCGAGGCGGCCGGACTCTCAGTGCCGATTACCCCCATTGCGACCCTCGACTGGCCCACACCCGCTCGGCGCCCGGCTTGGTCCGTACTCGACTGCAGTCAATTCGAAAGTGCGTTTGGCCACGCGCTACCGCCCTGGCACGAGGACATTGCGAGCGTCTTCCACGGGTAATTTCCCGGGCTGATTCCGAGGGCTGATTTCCAGGTTTAGTTTCGCGAACTAATTTCCGGGACTAATTTCCAGGCATATTTTCCGGGCTAATTTCCGGGACAAATTTCCGGAGCCAATCTGCGTTAAGCGTTCCCGAATGGCAACTTGAGCCCCGCATCGACCGCCAGCATCGCACGGGCAAATTCGCGCTGAACCCGCGCGAGCGCGCTGGTGCCGTCGGCCTCGAAGCGACAAACCAAAACCGGCGTGGTGTTCGATGCCCGCACGAGTCCGAAGCCATCGTCAAATTCGACGCGCAAACCGTCGATCGTGATGCGCTCGCGCTCCCCACTCAGCGCCGGCGATTGCAACAATTGCGCGACGAAGGCATGGTTGGCACCCTCCGCCATGCGCACCTGTAACTCCGGCGTCGATTGGTCCTGCGGCAACGCGTCGAGCACTGCCGATGCGTCGGCAAAGCGCGCAAGAATCTCGAGCAGGCGCGCGCCTGCGTAGAGTCCATCGTCAAAACCATACCAACGATCCGCGAAGAACAGATGCCCGCTGAGTTCACCGGCGAATGGCGCGCCCGTCTCACGCAAACGTGCCTTGATCAAAGAGTGTCCGGTCGCGTTCATCAGAGGAACGCCGCCCGCTGCCGCGACCTCGCGCGCGACGTGGCGCGAACACTTGACGTCAAAAATAATGCCGGCGCCCGGATGGCGCTGTAAGACCTCGCGGGCCAACAGCATCAGCTGTCGATCGGGCCAAATGATATTTCCCGTGCGGGTCACCACGCCGAGGCGATCGCCGTCGCCATCGAACGCAAAACCCAGCTCGGCATCGCTGGCCTGAACGGCCTTAATCAAATCCTGCAAATTTTCGGGATGAGCTGGATCCGGATGATGATTCGGAAACGTACCATCGACCGTACAAAAAAGCTCAATCACCTCGCAACCCAATGCGCGATACAAAGCGGGTGCATAGGCACCGGCGACGCCGTTACCGGCGTCAATCGCAATCCGCATCGGCCTGGCCAGCTTGACCGCCTGCTCGTTATCGCCCGCGATACGATCCTGATAGCGCGCCGCGACGTCCGCGCTGTGCAAGGAACCACGCCCACCCGTACCGAGCACGGAAGCCACGGCGCCATCCGCGGTGGCCCCAGCGACAATCGCGCTCGCCAAGTCCTGAATCGCAGGCCCGTGCAGGGTTTCGCCCGCCAACACCATCTTCAAACCATTGTATTCAGGCGGGTTGTGGCTGCCAGTCACCATCACGGCCGAGCCGGTACCCAGCGCGTAGGCGGCGAAGTAGGTCATGGGGGTGGTGACGCAACCAACGTCAATGACATCGACCCCGGCGTCCCGCAAGCCTTCGGCCATCGCCTGCGCAAGGCGTGGCCCTGAGAGGCGCCCATCGCGCCCCACGGCCACCGCGGGCCGCTTGGTCTCGGCGTCGGCCGACAAGGCCCGCAGCCGCAAGCCGATTGCGCGGCCGATATGCTTGACGACGGATTCCGTCAGCGTGACATCGACGATTCCCCGAATATCGTAGGCCTTGAATATCGACGCATCGAGGGCGATCGCAGTGGCATTCATAAACTCTTTCCGGGGAGGTCTTGGGCGCGGCCATAAGTATCATCGAAACGCACGATGTCATCCTCTCCAAGATAACTACCCGACTGCACTTCGATCATTTCGAGGGGCACGCGGCCTGGATTCTCGAGCCGATGCACCGTGCCGAGCGGAATATAGGTGCTTTCGTTTTCGGACAGCAGGAAGGATTCGTCCCCCCGCGTGACTTTCGCGGTCCCCCTCACCACGATCCAGTGCTCGGCGCGATGGTGATGCATCTGCAGCGAGAGGCGTTCGCCCGGTTTGACCGTGATGCGCTTGACCTGAAAGCGATCCCCCGCATCGATCGCGTCGTACTCGCCCCAGGGGCGTGCCACGCGACGGTGTTGCGTCGCGACCGCGATCCCGCGTGCGCGCAGCGTCGCCACCACATCTTTTACCCGCTCTGCAGCAAAGGCGCTCGCCACCAGCACCGCATCCGGGGTGTCGACGACGAGCACGTCGCTCAGACCCAGGGCGACCACCACCCTTCCCTGCGCATGCACATAGGTTCGCTCACAATCGATAGCGAGCGTCTCTCCCACCAGGCGATTTCCGGCGGCGTCGGCTGGCGCGAGGGCTGCGACGGCATTCCAGCTGCCCACGTCACTCCAGGCGCCGGTAAACGGTACGACCGCAATCCGATCGTGATGCTCAAGCACCGCGTAGTCGATGCTCTCGGAGCGAATCTTTAAAAACGCTTCCGCGTCGGGCCGGATAAAACGCCCGTCGACCACAGCGCCCTGCATCGCGATCCGGGCCGCCGCTGCGATGTCGCCAGCGTGGGCATCGAGCGCCGCCAACAACGTGCGGGCAGCGACGAGAAAAATCCCGGCGTTCCACCAATGTGCGCCCCCAGCGACCAGCTCGGCGGCCCGCGTCGCGTTGGGTTTTTCAACAAAGCGCAGCACCCGATGGACGGTCTCGGAACGGTCCGCCAGCACAATCGGTTCTCCGCGTTCGATGTAGCCGTAGGCCGTCGAAGGCTGCACGGGAACGACCCCAAAAGTCACCAACCACCCTGCGTTCGCGTGCGCCACCCCCCACTCGATGGTCGCCCGAAAGCCCTCCACATCGGGCACGTAATGATCGGCAGGCAGGAACAGTAACAACGGATCGGTGGCGGTCGACGCACTAAGCGCCTGCAAGGCGGCGCAGGCCATCGCCGCAGCCGTATTGCGCCCCGCAGGCTCCAACAAGAGACGAGGCTCGACACCAGCCTGCTGGCAT
>Ga0136644_10001723_pt1 | contig 17177 bp, 9 predicted proteins | sample C_130820_EF_Meta_FD_94780 | JGI IMG/M metagenome (GOLD analysis project Ga0136644, IMG submission 94780) | Freshwater microbial communities from Lake Croche, Canada to study carbon cycling - C_130820_EF_MetaG (v2) (version 2) | ecosystem: Environmental > Aquatic > Freshwater > Lake | place: Lake... | reverse complement strand
TTATCGTACCAATTACTAACATAAGTTAAAAATTGAGGTGATATCCAATCACCACCTAATTTACCAATTTTAGTAGAATCAGTATACCCACTAGCATATACATTTATTGTATAAATATTATTTTTATTATTATAATTATAAGTATGACTAGTACATACTTTATTATTATTACATAGAATGTTTTTTGAATTTATTGTATCAGAAGAATTATCTCCCCAATCAATTTTAGTAATATTAATACCATCTATTGGTATATTAAAAATTCCACCAGGAGAGATAATTGTTACTGTTATTGTTAAAAAATTGATATTAGGTAAATTAGTAGATTTTTCTTTAGGTAATTTAAGTGTTGCAAAATTATCATAATTATAATTTAATAAATTAAATGAAATGTATAAAAATATTAAAAAAAATAAAATACAAAATAAGTATAAAATATATTTAGATTTTTGATTATTATTATCATCAATAATATAATAACTCATTTATATATAAAAATAATATATAAAAATATAAATAATATTTTTATATCTGTATATATTAATATATAAATGAGTTATTCAACACAAGGAGCATCTAATAGAAACATTTATGATTGCTGTGATTATTCTCAACAATTACAGCAATCAGTAGATCCTTTACAATATTATTTATACTTTGGTGCACAAGAAAATTGTTCAAAATGTATTGATAAGAAAGCGTGGTTCAGACAAGACAAGGAAGTAGTAGATATTGAATCTGAATTATGGAACATTACAAGACCTTTATCCAGATGTGATCAACTTAAATATAATCCAAATTGTCCTACAAGTAGTGAATGTGTTAGTACATTTGCTGAAAATACACCAAAAATTTTATCACCAAGTTTATGTCCGATAGTATATAATAATATTCCAGTTCAAACATCTCCAGGATACACTGTACCTAATCCTGATATATGTTCTGGATTAAATGAATACAGAGAAGCAGATAAAATAAATACATATGAAAGTTATAATAAAAATAATTTAGCTATAATAGGTAACAGTCATGAACCACAAAATGCATATATGTTCATGAATTCCTGCAGCAATACACCATTATATCAAGGTGTTAGTGGAAAATTAAATCCAATGATGGCTTCCCAAACCAGCAATGAAGTACAATCTGCAAACAATATTCCATTTGCATATCAAATGCACAATCACGAATCAAAACAATTACCAACAGGAATAGAAAAACCTATGTATGGTTCATTAAGAAACAGTAATAATAAAAACACATTAGCATCAGTAAATATGTATTTATCAGAGAGCGAATCAATGCATGAATAAAAATAATAATGAATAAATAAAAAATTTTCAAAATGAAAAAATAAATATATATAATTTATTTATTTTTCTAGGTTAAATTATATAATGAATAATAATCAACAATACTTATCATATACAAATGATTGTGTAACTGGCGAGACATCAACTGAAAAGAATATTAGTAATAAAGTATGTACTAATTCTGGATTTAATTATGGTATTTCAGGTAAATTACAATATGACGATGCCTATATACATGATGATATTGAACAAAGCACTGCACCAATAATGTCTGTATTAGATCCCAATCGTGTTAAAAACTGCAATAATTGTTTAAGTCTTTTTGGACCGAGGGCAGGACACAATGGTGTAGGTGATTCAATTCCAATTGCGAATCCTGGATTAACACCAGCACAAGAATTAGTAGATATTGATTCCATAATGTCTAATAGAAATGTTAAAAATGACAGATCAAAGAAAGGTAAAGTAAATATGGTTGATGTATTTAAATTCAAAACATATGATGTTAAATATTGTGATAGAGGTTTAGATCCATTATCATCAATATTAACATATCCAAAACAATTATATAGAGAAATTGCAATTAATAGATTTTATGATATGAATCAAAATCCCCAAGCAAATATCTATTATGATTGGGCCACTAATACACAATTAGAAGCTAAAGATAATTATGATTATCCTTATCCATTTTCATTAGAATCAGATGAATCATTACCGAAGAGTTCTACTGGTGTAGTTAAAGAATGTACAACAAATTGCAAAGATAATAATTATCCAAAAGTATACAAATCATCAAGATTAAATTACTCTGATTCAGAATCAGATTTAGATTCAGCAGTAGAATCAGATTCTGATTATGAGAAATAGAAAATAATTTTTAGTTAGTAATAAAAATTTAGTTATAATACAGATAAATTTTTATATAATATTTTAATATAAATAGATAAATAGATGGAAATTATATTTGGTTTAGGATTAGGATTAATAGGTTATATAAGTAATAATAGAGATGAATACAAAGAAGATGATACAAAATTAATAAAAAAAGATTTAATAAAGCGATTAAATAAAAATTATTTAACAAATTATAGGAGTAATATAATAGATGATGGAAATTTATCATTATATGATTCAATAAGTGAATTATATAATAAAGGAATATCTAATAAAATGATAATAAATAATATATATAGGGATGAAAACGGATATATAAATGGAATAAAAAAAGGTGAAATTAATAATTTATTAAATAATGATATAAATATGATAAAAAATTTAGAATATAATAATATAGATAAAATGAAATTTGAAAATTTTGAAAATAGTAAAAATAATATAAATGATTATATAAGTTCAGGATCTGACAATGATAGTGTATTTTCAGATAATTATGATATAAATAATTATAGAGCATCAGAAAATATCAATACAAAAGTATTAAATAAACAAAAAAAATTTCTAGAAGACATTGTATCTAATTTATCAGGAGATGTTAGTAATTTATCTAATGATAATAATTCAAATAATTCAAATAATTCAAATGATTCAAATAATTTAAATAAAAATAATGAATTAGATAATCAATTTGAACAATTAAAATTAAATCACAAAGGTTTACCGGAAACATTTGGAAATTCTAATTCAAAGCAAGTATTAAATATTTTCAATGATAAAATGAAATTTAGTCCTCAAAGTAATTTTAATGGAAAATCTGATGGAAGATATGGAGCGAGTAATGATATGACTCATAATAACATGGCACCTTTTTTTAGTTCAAAAACATATGGTCATAATCCAATGTTTAACGATGAAATGACTAATTATTCAGTTAGAAAAATAGAATTATTTTCAGGGTCTGATAAAAATCCGCAATTTAAACATAAATCAGAAGTTAAAGCATTATTTGATCCAGTTGTAAATAAAGTTGATTCTGTTACAGGTACTCCTGTTTTTACTGATTTTTATGAATCAAGATATATACCATCTGATAAAAGACAAAGTGAAAAACCATTTCAACCTATAATGGTTACACCGGGTTTAAATTTAGGGTATACTGAAACAGGTAATACAGGTAAAAATGATTTATTTAGATCCTTACCTAAAAATGTTGATCAACTTCGTACAGCTGATAAACCGAAAGTATCTTACAAACAGCCAATTATACCAGGTCAAAAAGGTGACAATAGAGGTATTATAGGTGATTTTTTACAAAAAGGTCCAGACAGATTTTTTTACAATAATCCAGATTCTTTATTACCAACGAATGGTGATCATGTAGCACCAGCGATATATGGTAAATATTTAGCACCTCAAACAAGTAGATCATTAAATCCAGATAATATACATTTAAATCCTGCAAAACAGGATGTTGATTTCAATACACCTGAATATTTGCAAGGTCAATTTCATTCACCTTTCAAGAAAACTCTGGATGAAACTGGTCCTAGAAATGTATTATATGATACTAAAGGACAAGTTATTAATCAAAATACGTGGAAACCAACTGAAACAAATAGACAAGATACTAATTATACTTATTTAGGTCCAACTAGTAATAAAAGTGCAGTTCCTTTAATTAATTTTTTAAATTATATTCCTGATATGACCCAAAAAGAAATTTTATTAGCTGATAATGGTAATAAAAACATATCAAATATATCAAATAGTATCAAAGGTTATCTTTATAATGCAATTAATTCTATACCAGATAATAATATGAGATCATTATTAAGTGAAAAAATTATTTTAACTAATAACAAAGGAAATTCAGAAAAAGGTTATTTATTTAATGCAAATAATGCAATTTCTGATCAAAATATGCGTAATTTATCAGAAGACAGCCTTATTTTAACAAATCTTACTAATCATGAACAAGGATATTTATTTAATAATTTGAATGCAATACCTGATAGAAATTTAAGAGATATTATAAATACATTATTTAAATCAGGTGGTTTAAATTTTAAAGGTAATCATGATGAAAATTATTTATATAATCATATGAATGCTGTTCCAGATGCTACTCTTAGAGATTTAATTGGAAATATTATACATATTAATAATATTACGGGACCTTGTGGAGAAGTTAAAAATTATCTATTTAATTATATAAATTCTGTAAATGATACAACAATTAAAGAATTAACTGAAAACAATATTATGCTTAATTCGGTAACACCTATTCAAATGAAATCTTATTTATATAATTATATTAACTCTGTACCAGATGCAACTATTTCAGAACTTACTGAAAATACTAAAAATATTATTGGACAAAATGGCAATCATCAATCTGGATATTTAATGAATTATGAAAATGGTATTCCTAGAGAAAACTTTAGACAAATTACTGAAAATACAAAAAATTTAACTGGTATGTCTTCTCTTAAAAATAGTGAATATATGTTTAATTATGAAGATGGTACACCTGATAATAATTTTCGTAATTTAACTGAAAATACAAAAAATTTAACTGGTATGTCTTCTCTTAAAAATAGTGAATATATGTTTAATTATGAAGGTGGTACGCCAGATAATAATTTTCGTAATTTAACTGAAAATAATAAAAACTTAACTGGTATGTCTTCTCTTAAAAATAGTGAATATATGTTTAATTATGAAGCTGGTACACCAGATAATAACTTTCGTAATTTAACTGAAAATAATAAAAACTTAACTGGTATGTCTTCTCTTAAAAATAATGAATATTTATTTAATTATGAAGCTGGTATTCCCGATAATACTAATAGAAATTTATCTGAAACAACTAAAAATATAACAGGTACTAAAAATGTGTATGCAAATAAAGAATATATGTTTAATTATGCAGGAGGTATTCCTAATAACACTAATCGTAATTTAACAGAAAATACTAAAAATTTAACAGGTACTAAAAATGTATATGCAAATAAAGAATATATGTTTAATTATGAAGCAGGTACTCCAGATAATACAAATAGAAATTTAACAGAAAATACAAAGAATATAGCAGGAACTAAAGGTAATAATATACAATCAAGATCCAGATTAGATGCTAATAATGAATTATTAAATAATGCAAAAGAAATTATTGCTGAGGGCAGAGATCCTGTTCCAGTTAAAGATAACAGAGGTCCACAAACAATGTTTACAAATTATACTTTTTGCGACGACACACCTTTAAGTAAACCATTATATGGTTCTAATAAAATTATTAGTCCATTTATAAATGAATTATATTCATTTCAAGGATAGTTATTTACTTTAATTTTTATTATAAAAAATTCAAGTATATACTGAAAATAATATTTAGATTATTACATATTTTGAATTAATTGAATAATTAATTGAGGTGTAATATTTTTAGTTAATAATTTATTATAATTATTTAATATAAATTTATTAATAAAATTATAAGTTTCAAGAACTTGATGATAAGAATTAGATCCAGCAATAGTAATTGATCCACTTTCAAAAACAAATATTGAAATAGTCTTTTTCAAATTATTATTAATTTGATATTTTATATTTACACATGCATGAGTTATCGGATCAAAAATTACATCATGGCCTTCATCTTTTAATAATTGATACAATCTTTCACGATTTATCTGAAATAATATATTAAAATTTGTATTTATCATAACAATCTTGAAATTTTTAACATTCTTTATATCTAATATTCTATTTATATTTTTTTCATCTTCTTCATCTTCTTCATTTTCTTCATTTTCTTTATTTTCTTTATTTTCTTTATTTTCTTTATTTTGATTATTATAATTAATAGATACAAATGATTTAATAATAAAGTTATTATTTTCAATAATAGCTTTTTTTTGTTTTAATTTATCAAATAAAATTTCCAATGTTTTTTTAATATTATCCAAATGTTTACAACCAGTCATTTGAATTGATCCATTAATAAATAGTTTAATATTAACAGTTTTAAACTTTTCTTTAATACTTAAATTATCAGGTTCTAACCCCATTAATGTTGCAGATCTAAATATTAATGAAACTTGATTATAAAAGTTTTTCTTTTCTTTTCTTTTCTTTTTTTTATCTATTTTTAGTTTTTTAACATTAACTAAATTATTTATAATTCGATTACCATATCTTTTACCTACTATTATTTCATCAAAATCATTAAAATATAATCCAATATTTTCAACGTTAAATATAATATCAGGTATACAGCATGTAATAGTTGTTGTAGATATTTTTAAATCATACGGCAAATTTAATTCTTCTAATTTAAATTTATATAATCCAGATAATAAATCAGTCATATCTTTTTTATTTTATAAATATTGTCATAAATTTATATTTATTCAATTTTTATTTATAATAAATTTTTTATTTATATAAACTACAATCATATTCAGATTCGTAATGATTTATTTTAGAATTATGTAATTCATAATATTTAACATTTGGAGTTGATAAAACAAACCATTCAGAATCATGTCTTTCTTTCAGATTTTCTACATTATATTGTTTAACCAAAGAACTATTTGCCCACCAGAAATTACCACTCCAATGTGGTTTAAAATTTCCATAACAATCATGATTGCTATAATTAACACCTAATGAATCATATTCATTTAATAATTCAATACATCTATCACTATTATTTTTATTAACTAAGAAATATAACATTAAATCAATCCAATCTTTTAAACATTTAACATCTGGATGAGTAATACCTTTAGTATGTAAATACAGTATTTTAATATTATCACTAACAATAGTAGATAATTTATGTATTAAATTTATAGTAGGTAATTCGAATAAACTAATATCTGATGAGAAATTTATTATTTTTAATTTATTTGAATTAATAATATTTTTATATTTATCATATGGAATATCATCACCAATATTATTTATAATTAGTAAATCTAATTTATTTAATAAATTATTTTCATATATATTATTAATTAAATAGTCTAATTTAGAAGTATTATTATTTAATGTACAACTATGAATAAAACATACATTTTTATTAATTAATTTTTTATTAGCAAGTATTTTTTTAATAATAATTTCATAATTATCAGGTTTTGTTGAGAATTTAAAATCATTAAATAATATTCTTTCTAATGTTGGAAAAAAATTATAGTAATTTAATACTTTTTGTTTTTCTTCTTTAATAATTGGTAATCTTTCTTCCCACAAATTATTTGTTATTGCATTTTTAATTATATTAAAAGATTTTTCAAAATCATTCATATCTAGTTCAACATATGCTAATGGATTAATATAATCAGAAATATTAGGACATCCCCAATAAAATACAAGTGATTCTGCTAATAATGGTTCCCATATTTTTTCGGTTATAAAATTATACTCAATATTATTTTCACACATGAAATAATATTTATATGGTATAATACCCTTATCTTTATCGGTTAATGCATTTGCTGTTCCAATATAAGATTTAAAATTATGATTATTGTCATTATTATATATATGTAATTGAACATTTAAATCTGATTGTTCTTCAATATATTTCAAGAAATCTATACGTTTAATATGTCCTGGATCAAAATATTTAGAACTACAAATAGTTGATATAATATTACCATATTCTTCATTCTTAATAATTGGATTATTAGTAAAATCATTATATGATCTTGATAATTGCCACATGCAGTTATTTATATAATTTGTATGACTTCTAACTTGTAAAAATTTATTTTCATCAGGAATTGCCCATTCACCCCATGTTTTAACACCCCATTTTTGATTTTCATAATAGCACCATGGTTCCATATGAAAAATAATTGTTCTGAATGGATTATAATATTCATTTGGATTTGGTCTATTTATTATAACATAAAAATCTACATTAAAATCGTCCCATGTAACTTCAATATTATTCCATGTATAATCTCCTTTAGTCATATGATTCCATTCATTACATAAATTTATAGAAGAACACCAGTTACATAATAATTTAATTCTAGTTTTAGAAACTATATCAATATTATTTAAATTTTTTAAATAAACACTTTGTTTAATATAAATACCATCTTCAAATTTTTTAAACCATGGTGATTTTATTAAATTATTTACGTTAATATTCGATTTTAAAAATCCTATTGTATTAAAACCATCACAATTATCGTTTTTTAATGCATGTTCTTTTAATTCATCAATTGAAATATTATTGTAATTAATTATATCATTTCCACCAAAATCTTTTCCACGAATATATTTAAAATTTTCATCAGAATATATATCAATAAAATTATAATTTTTCTGAATATCAGAATCAACATCACCATAATTAGAAGCTTGAACCCATTCTGTATAAATAATAAATTTATTTAATTGATAGCATATCAAGTCAGGTATTATTTTAATTAAATAATCAATACCATGTTTTATACCATTTTCTTCAATATATTTTAATATTTTAGTAGCACCAGATTTAGATATCATATAACCATAAAATCCTCCGATATAATTAATCATATCTAATTTACTTATTTCTATTGTAATATCTTCATTTTTATCATCAGGATTATACAAATATTTTTTATCATTAAATAACGAATAACCCATAAAAAATACATCCCACTCCATTTCATGCAATTTTAATTGAATTTCATTTAAATATGTTTTAAATTTAGGATGTAATATTACATCATCTTCTAGAATAATATAATATTCTTTTAGTTTTTCATCTAATAAATTTTCCCATATTTTTTTGTGTGATAAAGCACAACCAATAACACCTTCTCTTGAAAAAAAATCATTATTTTTAAACAATTTAATTATATCTTCAGTTGGTTCAACATCTTTACCATAAATTGCGTTAAAAAAATTATATTTTAAATTAAATTTATCAAATTGTTTTTTCATATTTTCTCTTCTATCATATCTAAATTCCAAATTTAAACAAAGTAATTCATCATTTATTTTTGTTTTTTTAATATATAAACCATCTGGATTATTATATATATTTTGTAAATTAATAAAATCTGAATTTATTTTATTTTTAAAATAACCATAAGTATTAAATGCTATACAATCATCTAAATCATCTGCAAATGAAATTAATTCATTTATTGATTTATTAGAAATATGTACAATATCATTACCAAATGAATCACTATTTTTTAAAAATAAATAATTAGATGTAGATATATTATTATTAGATGTTCCAAATTGTGATACATCATTTAAATTATAACTATTTTTTACATCTTTTTCCCACGTTTTTTTACCAATGTGAATTGACATTATTTTGTCGTAAAAACATGATAAATATCCATAATTATAATATTTATCAGCATACGATCTTTCAAAGAATCCACTTTCATCATATTTACCTAAATTATCAAATATTTCTCTTTTAAATATAGAAGGTCTAAATGAATAATGTGGCCAATATGCACAATTAATTGTATTCATTAAACGATGATCTGATCCAGGATGGTGTTCATGTAATAAGAAGCTAATTTGTGGTAATTCTTTTGTTTCAACAAGAAATCCACCTGCTACTACTTTACTATAATCTTCTGAATAATTTTTATTAAATAATACTTGAACAATTTGTTTAGACTCCATAATTTTTTCAGCTTCATTATTAATATAATTAAAATTTTTAGAATTAAGAATATACATTGCTGGTTTTATCATATAACTTTTTTCAATAAATAACCAATCATCTTCTAAATGCAAAATATATGGACTTTTAACAATATCTTGAATCATATTCATTGATACACTATGACCTTTTTCTTCAATAGTTTTAAAATAATATTCAAAAAATGGATAATTAAATTTCATATTATTTCTATCTTCTTCAGAAGAATTATCATCTATACAAATCCATCTTCCAATTAAATTTATATCTCTACAACAATTTAAAAATGAATTAATTGTTTTAATAAATAAATCATAACGTTTGCATGTAGTTATTGTTAATGTTAAATTTACTTCTTTATTTTTTTCAGAATTTGATTTCAAATTATTTAAAATATTTTCAACTATATCCTCAGGATATTTTATTAATTCTTCTTCGTCATATTCAATATTTTTATTTTGAATATTTTCAATCATATTGACTTTATTTAGATCATTTCTTATATTAGTATCTTTTAATAATTCATTGCATAATTTTTTACTTTCATTCTTTTTATTTAATAAATTAGCAACTTCTGCTAATTCTAATTTATTTTTCCATTCATATATGTCATAGTGAATAAATAATAAATATTTTGATGAATATTTTATATTTAATGATTGAGTTAAATAATTATAAGATTTATTCAGTAATTCTTCTTTTTCTTTATCATTTTTTGATAAAATAGCTTGATTTTTTAAATAAATACCTAAATAAAATAATGGTTCTCTTCTTTCATTAATTACTGAATAAGCTTTAATATAAGCATTAATTACTTCTTCTCTAGGTTTATTTAACATTTCTGAACATTTTGCTATTTCAAAACAACTATAAAATACCTCTTCATTCCAACCACCTTCTAATGATCTCTTTTTGTACCAATAAATTGCTTTTTCTAAATCTCCATAATCTTTATAACTTTGTCCTGCATAATACATATATCTGCCTCGATGTTCTGGATCTGTTTCAATCCCTTTTACTAAAATTTCAGCATCTTTTAAATATTTTTTGGGATCTTTACTTCTGTCTCCTAATCTTCTTGATTCAATATGATAATTTCCTTCAATACTGTCAATAAATGTATTTTCTTTAGATAAACATTTGGGATATTCGTGTAAAACACCACGATAAACCCACTCTAAACTGCTCTTGAAAAATTGAGTTCTTTTATATGTAAATCCTCTACCAAATGTAACATGATAGGCATCTGCATCCATTTTTTCTGGTAAAATAAAATCACCTTCTATTAAATCATCTGCATCAAAAACCCATATATAATCACATTTATTATATGCATGAATTAATGCTTTAGTTCTATTAGTACCGAAATCAGACCAAGTATCTTCAAAAAGTTCACCAGGTATATTAATTTTTTCAAAATAATTTTTAATAATTTCAATTGTATTATCAGTTGATCCTGTATCAGATATCACCCAATAATCAATATATTTAGATAACATAGATAATGTAGACTCTATAATATGAGACTCATTCTTAACAATCATGTTCAAACATATCTTGACCATATTTTTATAATATATATATTATTATTTTTTTATACTTATATAAACTTACAATTTTTTTTAAAACATTAAATTTTATTTAAAATTAAAAATTTTATACTAATTATATAAAAATTATGTTTTTTTTTAATTGGAGAAAAAGAACTAATGATATTGATGAAAATAATAATTTGAATTCAAATTCTAATTCAAACTCTAATTCTAATAAAAAGTTAAAAGATAATGAAATTAATAATTTAAATAATTTATTAGATAATTTAAATTCAAATGATATTTCTTCTAATGCAATTATTTATACTAGATGTAGTTCCAAAAGACAAAATGAAGATAAATTACACGGTCATGCAACACAACTTGAAATTTGTAAACAATATGCTATAGAAAATAATTTAAATATCGTTGATATATATCAAGATACATGTAATGGTCATGATATAAGTAAATTAACACTTAATAATATTCTTAATAATATTCCTATTAATAATTTTACTAATATTATTGTGGCAGATCCTTCTAGAATATCTAGATCTCCAGCTGAGGGTACAACTTTTGTTATGAAATGTTTAAATAAAAAAATATTTTGCCACTCTGTTAGACATAATATATCTACATCTAATACAAATGAAAGAAAACAATTTACATCATATTTCCACGATGCTTATGAAGAAAGTGAAATGTTAAAAATGCGTATTAAATCGAATATTAAAATATTAAAAAGATACAAAGCTAATTTTGGATTAGCTCCTTTTGGATACACCAATAGTAAAATATTTATACAAAATGCTCCATTTCCAATTCCTAGATGGACAGCAAATATTGATGAACAAAAAATAATTAAATTAATATCAATGATGTATTATGGTTGTAAATTAAATGAATTATATGAATTATTAAGAGAATTATCTAGTGATGATAATGCAAGATTATATTATATAGATAAAAATACACAAAAAAAGGTAGAATTTAATAAAAAAATAGATTATGGTGAAATCTGTTCAAATGATATTGCAGAAATTTTAAATGATTATAATATTAAAAAAAGAGGCAAAGATTGGAATTCAAAAATGATTTTATATATAATCAATAATAATCAAAATAATGAAAATAATGAAAATAATAAAAATATTAAAAATAACAAAAATAATGAGAATGATGAAGATGATGAAAATGACGAGTATGATGATTATGATGAAGATTATAAAATAATAAGAAATAAGAATAAATAATTTTTATAATAAAAAGTTTTTATAATAAATAGTTTAATTTTAATGATAAATAAAATTAAATTAAAATATCTTAAAATAAGATAACTTAAATAAACTTAATGCAAGAATCAAAGTTTATTTTAACATTTGACGTAGGAATAAAAAACTTAGCATATTGCATAGTTAAATACGATGCGAAAGATAAAGTTTCAATGAATAGTAATAATTTTTGTGTGAATAAAAAATTTAATTTATTAGAGAAGATAGATATATTAAATTGGGATATAATAGATGTATCATACAAAGCGCTTTATTGCAAAGAAATTAAAAATAAGAGAGCTATATGTAATTGTATTTCAAAATATTATTCTTTAATAGATAATAATATTTCACATTCGGATACAAGTAATTTAATAGGATATTGTAAAAATCATGCGAAAATAATTCAAAATGATAATAAAAAAAATAAAAAAAATAGTAATAATATTAAATTATTTAAAATATGTAATAATCCAATTTATACAAATAATTTTAATTATCAAATGGATAGATTAATATCTGCATTAATAATATTTTACAATAAAATAATATTATCACCATATATAATAATTAATAATAAACCAGAATTTATAAGAAATTTAGATATTTATATAGAAAATCAACCAGTACTTAAGAATCCGATAATGAAATCTATTTCAATAGCAATTTATACATTTTTTACATTAAAAAAATTTACTGAACCATCTATCATTAATTCAATAAATTTTATTAATGCAACTGTTAAAACTAAAGATGTTTTTATAACAAAAATTTATGATGTATTAAATATTAAATCTAATATAGTCAAATTTAAAAATTATGATAATAGAAAAAATTTTACTATTGATGTTACTAATAAAATTATTAATAAAATATCAAATAATATTAATAATATTATTTCTTCTTCTAATTATATTTTAATTAAAAAAAAAGATGATTTAGCTGATACTCTTATTTATGTTATTTATGTAATATTTTTTATTCTGTAATTATATTGTTTATTCAATGTAATTATCAATATGTTCTGAAATCATGTTAGTTGAAGTTTTCCTTTTTATTATTATATTATCACTCTTACTATGCATACTAATTATATTATTTATGTTTACATTCTTACCATTTATTTTACTATTAGTTGTCTCTTCATATACTAACGTTGATGGAATAAATGGTGGTATCAATTTATGATATTCTCTACCTAATATTTTGGAATTCTTCCTATAATCATCTATCTTCATCGTACCACCGTATTTTTCTAATAATTCCTTCGGACCTGCTATGTTTATTTCAATACCTATTATCGAATTAATCTTGTCTTTATTTATTATGTAATATAATTGTTTCAGTAATGAATACCTTTCCCATATTTTATTATCATTTAAACTTAAGTTGTATGCACCTGCACAATTAAATGAACAAAAACATCCTGATACATAAAATTGTTCTCTACAATATTTTTCAGGCAAATATGTAGGCAATGTATCAAATTGATATGTACACCACCAGCAACAAATATTTGTTTTTTTAGGAATTAATTGATTATTATGTAAATCAAATAATTTTAAATCAATTGGATACAATTTAACTTCTGTAAAATACATAGGAGTAATTTCTTTTAAATATTTTTTAAGTTCATCATTTTCTTCTTTTAATTTACGTATAATTAAACCAAATTGTTTTAAATGAATATCATTACTTATAAATTCATTATTTTTATTTTTATTATCATTGTCATTATCATCTTCATCATCATTATCATCTTGATTATTGTTTATTAATTCGCTATAATCTGTTTCATTATCATTATATTTATTAATATTTAATGATGCAATATCTGATTTTAATAATGGTAAATGTAATATTAATTCATCTTCTACTTCTTCATCATTATTTAATGTTGTTTTATTCTTTGGTATAGATGATACTAGTTGAGTAGACTTTTTAGGTCTTCCTCTTTTTTTTTTCTCTTGTAAATTTATCTTATTCAAATCTATTGCATCTAATATTTCTTGAGCATTCATCTAAAATAACTATATATTTAATATATATTTATGTCTTTATATTATCTTTTGTTTTATTTTTATATAATATCAATTTTTATATAATATTTTATTTTTATGCAGTATCTATACTAATACCACTTCTTTTATATTTTCTTTTAGAATATGTTGATAAATTTGCTTTAGAATTACTACTTTTGTCACCTAATGATATATCTACTTCTTTTTTAGATCTTCTTTTAACTGATGAACTATTTGTTGAATTTGTATTTTGATCACTAGATGTTGATGAAGATTTATCTGTATTTTCTTCTTTATTTGATTTTTCTTCTATTTTTATATTATTTATATTTTGTTTCATTTCATTCAATTGATTAGTTATTTCTATTTTTCTTTGATTTGTTAAATCAGGACCATTTAGTCGTTGTCCACCTCCATATGCATTATTTAATATAGTATTTATATTATTATTTTGCATATTATTTTGGATATTATTATTTGGTTCTTGTTTATTTTGTTCCATTAACATCCTAATTCTTTCAAATTCAGCCATCTTTTTTTTATTTAATTCTTCTTGTTCTAATATTTCTTTCTGTTTTTGCTGTAAAAATAACATGTCTTTCATCTGTTGATTTGCTAATGTATGTTCTTCATCTATTTTTTTTTTTAATGATTCATTTTGTTTAGTAGAATCTTCACGCATTCTATCTATTAATGCTTGTTGACGCATTTGCTCTAATAATCTTGGATCTTGTATCGGTTGTTCGCTAGAATTATTGTTCGGACGATTAGATATTGCAATCTTGTTTAAATGAAATTTTAATGCACTACCGCCTAACATTAATATTATTCTTAATTCAGGACTCATGCTCTTTCCTGGTTTATTATATTTTTCATATATTTCACCAAATATATCATAGTAACTTGATATATCTGCATTAATTTGCTCTGACCAACCAGTCAGTTTTAAACTAAATGGATCATATTTGTCATTTAATATTTCAACTCCATATATGCAATTTAACATTATACTTGATGTCCAATTTATAAAATTTTGTTTAGCTCTTATATTTTTATGTAATTCATATTCATATTTCATTGTAAAATAGTCTGAATTCATATTGTAATTTTGTGATAATTTAACACCATATTGTGCTAATTCTCCTAATTTTCGAAGCATATCTAATTTTTTTAACATTTGATTTTCAGGTGATAATTCATTATAATTATCATAATCTTCATTTAAAAAATTTTTATTTTCATCCTGTATTTCTTCCTTTGATTCATTTTTATTTATTTCTTTATTTTCTTTATATTCATAATGTTTTGAAAATATTGTATTTGCATCAATTCCATTATTTTCAGAATATTTTTTTTGTGTATCTTTGTTTGATATATCTGAATTATTTATATTCTTATATGTTTCTGTATTTTTTTTATTATCATTTATATATGATGACATGTCTTCTGATTCAGATATATTGTCTTTCTCTTTCTTTTTATATACTATTCTGTCATCTATTTGTACTAATTTATCTGATGCTTCTAGCAAATTTACATGGTAATCTGTTGAATAACTAACATTTCTTTTGGTTGGTATATTTTTTGAATAGTTTTTTTTATTAGAACTTGAAGTTTCAGACATACTATAATATATATTCTAAATAAACTATATTTTAAATATAAACCCAATTTAATAAATATATTTTTTATAATTTATATTTATCTTATACAATAATATATATCCTATTGGATGTCATATTCTTATATAAATGACGCTTTTAATATAAATTCTAATAATTCTAATAATAATAAATCAATATTTGGTGATCAGGGGACACAATCAGATAATTCTTATTCAAATTATGAATATTTTACTTCATCATTAGATAATACTAAATCAAATTATAATTATAATGATAAAAATAATAAAGAATTTAGTAATGTAGATATACCAGATCTCGATTTATCTAATAATTTATCATCCACAAAATTAGATACTTACAATATTAACGAAATAAATATGGCAAATTATATGGATATGCCTTATGCTAATGATCTTAATGGTACTAATTTAACTAATATTATTAATACTAACCATAATCATAATAAAAATTTAAATCAAAATTTAAATCAAAATTCAAATCAAAATTCAAATCAAAATAATATTAAATTAACACATCGTGATTGTATTAATATATATAATAATCCTGAATATTTTACTGATAATGATATAAATTTTTCTTTAAAACATATTACAAAATGTACTATATGCAAAAATGAAATTATTAAAAATAATATTACTAATAAATTATTTAATAATCAAAATAATCCTGTTAATCAAAATAATAATTCAGTAAATCCAGTAAATCCAGTAAATCCAGTAAATCCAGTAAATCCAGTAAATCCAGTAAATCCAGTAAATCCAGTAAATCCAGTAAATCCAGTAAATCCAGTAAATCCAGTAAATACAGTAAATA
>Ga0136644_10001722_pt1 | contig 17188 bp, 12 predicted proteins | sample C_130820_EF_Meta_FD_94780 | JGI IMG/M metagenome (GOLD analysis project Ga0136644, IMG submission 94780) | Freshwater microbial communities from Lake Croche, Canada to study carbon cycling - C_130820_EF_MetaG (v2) (version 2) | ecosystem: Environmental > Aquatic > Freshwater > Lake | place... | reverse complement strand
CGCCTTGTGCGGCGTTTTCAGGCGAAACGGTATGCCGGCTTTTTCAATCACCTTGTTCCAGCGCTCCACCCCGCCGATGCTGTCCTTGATGTAGTCGTCGCGCAGCACCTCGTTGAGCGCATTGAGCAGGGGCACTTCGCGCTCCACCAACTGGCCGTTTTGCACTTGCAGCACACGGTAGGTCTGGCCTTTGAGTTGATGGTCGTCGCTGCGCTTGCCTTCTTCAAAACGGCCCTTCAGGCCGGTGGAATAAAAGGTGGCGGCGTTGCTGGACTCGTCGGCGCCAAACAGGTCGATGGTGACGCTGAAGTGAAAGTTGAGGTAGCGCTGCAAGGTGGGCAGGTCGATCACGCCGGCCTCGCGCAGCTTTTTCGGGTCGTCGGTTTTCAGCTCGTTCATCACCTGGCAGGTGCGCTGAATCACGCGCGACACGCCGGACTCGCCCACGAACATGTGGTGCGCCTCCTCGGTGAGCATGAACTTGGTGGTGCGCGCCAGCGGGTCAAAGCTGGACTCGGCCAAGGCGCAAAGCTGGAACTTGCCGTCGCGGTCGGTGAAGTAGGTGAACATGAAAAAGCTCAGCCAGTCGGGCGTGGCTTCGTTAAAGGCTTGCAAGATGCGCGGGTTGTCTTCCTGCCCGCTGCGCCGCGCAAGCAGTGCCTCGCCCTCCTCGCGCCCATCGCGGCCAAAGTATTTGTGCAGCAAGTACACCATGGCCCACAGGTGGCGCCCTTCTTCCACATTCACTTGAAACAGGTTGCGCAAGTCGTACTGGCTGGGGCAGGTCAGGCCCAGGTGGCGCTGCTGCTCCACCGAGGCGGGCTCGGTATCGCCCTGGGTGACGATGATGCGGCGCAGGTTGGCGCGGTATTCGCCGGGCACGTCTTGCCAAGCGTCTTGGCCTTTGTGGTCACCAAAATGAATCTTGCGGCCCTGCTCCGCCGGGTTGAGAAAAATGCCCCAGCGGTAATCAGGCATCTTCACATGGCCGAACTGCGCCCAGCCCTGCGGATCGACGCTTACGGCGGTGCGCAAATACACGTCAAAGTTCTGCGAGCCGTCCGGCCCCATATCGGCCCACCAGTTCAGGTAGTTGGGTTGCCACTGCTCGAGCGCGCGTTGCAGGGTACGGTCTTCGCTCAAGTTGACATTGTTGGGGATTTTGTCGCTGTAGTTGATGCTCATTCGATACTCCGATTGATGTCTGTGAAACTCACACCCGGTTCCAGTCAAAAGCAGCTTTGTCGCCCTTGCCATAAACCTTGAGTGCGCCTTTTTCGCCCACCGCATTGGGCCGCTGAAAAATCCAGTTCTGCCACGCCGTCAGGCGGCCAAACACGCGCGTGGCCAGGGTTTCGGTGCCGTTAAAGCGCAGGTTGGCTTCCATGCCGGTGAGCGCATCGGGCGACATGGCGGCGCGCTCTTCGATGGCGATGCGGGTTTCATCGGCCCAGTCGATGTCATCCGGCGCGGCGGTGACCAGGCCCAGGTCGAAGGCCTCCTCGGCAGTCAGCGCCATACCGATGTGGCGGCGCAGCGCCTCCAAGGTCTCGCCTGCGTCGTAAAAGCGGCGCGCCAGGCGGCTTTGGCCGGTGGCCATTTCGTAGGGGCCGAAGTTAAGCGCGCTCAACATGATGTCGGGTGGGCGTTCGTCATCAATGGGCAGGGCCAGCATGTAGCTGCGGTCGCAGGCCAGCGCCAGCTCCAGCAGGGTGCCCACAAAGCAGGAGCCCTGCTCGATGAGCGCAAACAAACTGCGCGAGGACAGGTCCAGGCGGCTGAAGGTGCGGCGCAGGTAGCCCAGGGTTTCGCGCACCAGCCAGTGGCCCTGGTGCGCCTGCAGCAGCGCATCCAGACGCGCCACCTCTGCCACGTCGCCCAGGGTCTTGAGCAGCCAGATGCCAATCTCGGGCTCGTTGGTGCGCAGGTGCAGGATGGCGTCTTCCAGCTCGCGCGCCAGCGCCAGCGGGTACCACTGGGCGCCGGCGGCTTCAATCCCCGCCAAATCGGTGGGTTGCCCGCCTATCGCGGGGCCAAGCACGGTGAGGGTGGCGGTGCGCTTGGCGCGCTCAATGGTCACGCGCACATGGCGGTAGTGCAGCGCGTCAGCGCTGAGTTGGCGGTTCAACACGGGGAACACCACGCCCTGCGCCTGGCTGGGGCGGTCGCTCTGAGCGGCCAGTTGCAACGCGCGCTCCTGCACTTTTTGCGCAAACACGGCGGGCTTAGCAATGTCGTCCACCAAGCGCCAGTCTTTGGCTTTTTGGCCGCGCACGCCCTCGGTGGTGGTGCAAAACAGATCGGCCAGATCGTGGCGCACCCGGCGCTTGTCGGTCACACGGGTCAAGCCGCCGGTGCCCGGCAGCACGCCCAGCAGCGGCACCTCGGGCAGGCTCACCGCGCTGGAGCGGTCGTCCACCAGCATGATTTCGTCGCAGGCCAGGGCCAGCTCGTAGCCGCCCCCCGCGCAGGCGCCGTTGACGGCGGCCAAAAACTTTAGGCCACTGTGGCGCGAGGCGTCTTCCAGGCCGTTGCGGGTTTCATTGGTGAACTTGCAGAAGTTGACCTTCCAGGCGTGGCTGGATACGCCCAGCATGAAGATGTTGGCGCCCGAGCAGAACACCTTGTCTTTGGCGCTGGTGATGACCACGGTGCGCACCTGCGGATGCTCAAAGCGGATGCGCTGGATGGCGTCGTTCAGCTCGATATCCACACCCAGGTCGTAGCTGTTGAGCTTGAGCTTGTAGCCAGGGCGCAAGCCGGCGTTTTCGTCGAAATCGGCTGTCAAGGTGGCAACGCAGCCATGCACCGCCAATTGCCAATGGCGGTACTCGCTGGGTGCGGTGCGGTAATCGACGATGGGGGGCGTGCTCATGGAAATCGGCTCCAAACTAGGCATAAAAGTGCAGCCTTTCAACCACACAAAAAAGCATGATAGTGCATGAACGGAATGGATGCAAGCCTGCGTCTGCGCTTACTCGTCCAGCGGCAAACCCAGCGCCTGGCGAACCAACTGGCGCAAGGCCAGCAGGGTTTGCGCTTGGGGCTGTTGGCTGGTGTTGAGATGCAGCTCCGCTTTGGAGTAGAAGGCAGCGCGCCCCGCCAAGATGCTGCGTAGGTCTTCCATGGCCTCTTTGCTGGCCGCCATCGGACGCAGATCTCCCTGCTCGACCACGCGCCGCATATGGTCCTCGGGCGCGGCTTGCAGCCACACGGTGGTGCAATGCGCCAACAGCAGGTTGAAGGTGGCCGGATCCGAGACCAAGCCGCCGGGCGTCGCAATTACCGCCTCGGGGTAAATCTGTATCGCCTCCTCCAACGCGCGGCGCTCGTAACGGCGGTAGGCGCTCATGCCGTATAGCGCCTGGATTTCGGCCACGCTGCAACCGGCCAAGCGCTCGATCTCGCGGCTGAGTTCCACAAAGGGAAAGCCTAGGTCATCGGCCAGCCACTGGCCCAGCGTGGATTTGCCCGCGCCGCGCAAGCCAATCAGCGCCACGCGCGGGCTGCGGGCCGGATTGGCGCCGCCGCCCGTGCCCAGCAACTCGCCCACAGCCAAACGGGCGCGGCGCAGACTGGCTTCGTCGCGCCCCTCCAGCAGTTCGCGCAGCAGCAGCCACTCGGGGTTGGCTGTGGTCACATCACCCAGCAACTCGGCCAGCGGCGCCTGCAAGGTATCGGCTAGTTGCAGCAACACCAGGATAGAAGCGTTGCCCACGCCGTGTTCCAGATTGGCCAGGTGGCGCTCAGACACCTGGGCAGCTTGCGCCAGCGCCTTGCGCGTCAGGCCCCGGCGGGCACGAATCGCTCGCACGCGCGCGCCCAGGCCCACCAAGAATGGATGTCTGGCGGATTCGGTGGAAGCTGGGGTTAACCCGGCTTCATGGACGGTAGCGCTTGACATGCAGAAAGACTGAACCTAGAGTGCCGACACGCACAATAATGCATCCTGCGGCGGCGCGCAAGCGCTGGCGCTGTTATTTCAGCTTATCGCCATGCCTCACCCATCCGCCTTTGCCGTGCCGCCCTTACCAGAGCGCTTTAATTTCGCCCAGCACCTGCTGGCGCTCAACGCCGGGCGGGCGGACAAAACCGCCTATATCGACGACCAGGAACGCCTCAGCTATGGCGCCTTAGCCGAGCGCGTGCAGCGCCTAGCCGCAGCCTTGTTGGCGCGGGGGCTGCGGCGCGAGGAGCGGGTATTGCTGCTGATGCACGACTGCACCGACTGGCCGGTGGCTTTTTTGGGCGCGCTGTATGCCGGCATCGTGCCGGTGGCGGTGAACACCTTGCTCACGGAAGACGATTACGCCTACCTGCTGGCGCACAGCCGTGCGCAGGCCGTGCTGTGCTCGGGCGCCTTGCTGGGCGTGGTGCAGGCCGCGCTGGCAAAAGGTTCGCCCGAGGCAGGGCCGCACGAGGTGCACCAGCTCATCGTGTCGCGCCCCAGCGGGCCGCTACCCGCGACCGCTGTGGCCTTTAGCGCGCTGCTGACCGCGCACCCGGCCCTGCCCCAAGCGGCCAACACCGCGCCGGACGACCCCGGCTTTTGGCTCTACTCATCGGGCTCCACCGGCCGCCCCAAGGGTGCGCTGCACACCCATGCCAACCCCTATTGGACCGCCGAGCTATACGCCAAGCCGGTGCTGGGCCTGCGTGAAAGCGATGTGTGCTTTTCTGCGGCCAAGCTGTTTTTTGCTTATGGGCTGGGTAATGCGCTGAGTTTTCCCTTAAGCGTGGGCGCGACCACGGTGCTGATGGCCGAGCGGCCCACGCCACAGGCGGTGTTCCAGCGGCTGCTGGCGCAGCGTGCGACGGTGTTCTTCGGCGCGCCCACCGGCTATGGCGGCATGTTGGCCAGTGCCGAATTGCCCAGCCGCGCGCAGGTGGCGCTGCGCCTGTGCTCATCGGCGGGCGAGGCCTTGCCGCGTGAGATTGGCGAGCGCTGGACGGCGCACTTTGGCTGCGAAATCATCGACGGCATAGGCTCCACGGAAATGCTGCATATTTATTTATCCAACCGCCCGGGCGATGTGCGCTACGGCAGCACCGGCAAGCCGGTGCCGGGCTACACGGTGCAGTTGCGCGGCGAAGACGGGCAGGCGGTGCCAGCAGGCGAGATTGGCGACCTGTACGTGCAGGGCCCGAGCGCGGCGCTGCTGTACTGGGGCAACCGCGCCAAGTCCATAGACACCTTCCAGGGCGCGTGGACCAAGAGCGGCGACAAATACAGCTGCGACGCCGACGGCTACTACACCTACGCCGGGCGCAACGACGACATGCTCAAGGTGAGTGGCATCTACGTGTCACCGTTTGAGGTGGAGGCCACCCTGGTCCAGCACCCGGCGGTGCTGGAGAGCGCCGTGATTGGCGTGAACGGCAGCGACGGCCTGACACGCACCAAAGCCTTTGTGGTGTTGAAAACCGGCCATCAGGTGAGCGAGGCGGACTTGCAAGCCTTTGTGAAGGAACGGCTGGCACCCTACAAGTACCCGCGCTTAATTGAGTTTTTGAGCGAGCTGCCCAAGACGGCCACGGGCAAGATTCAGCGCTTTCGCCTGCGCGAGCGCGAAGCCCAGGCCACATGAGTGCAGCCGCCTGCTCCAGCCTGGGCTTGGACTGGGCGGGCCGCGTGGTGCAAATCGAGTACCAGTGGCTGAACACACAACTGCCTGCGTCGCCGCTCATGGTTTTTTTGCACGAGGGCCTAGGCTCAGTGGCCATGTGGCGCGACTTTCCACAGCGGGCTTGCGATGCGCTGGGCTGGCGCGGCCTGGTGTATTCGCGCCCGGGCTACGGCCAATCCAGCCCGCGTGAGGCCAATGAACACTGGGGTCCAGACTTTATGCACCGCCAAGCCGATGAGGTGCTGCCCGCCTTGCTTAACAAATTGGGCGTTCACGCGCCAGTATGGCTATTCGGCCACAGTGACGGCGGCTCGATTGCGCTGCTGGCAGCGGCCCATCAGCGCCTAGCGGTGGCTGGTGTGGTGGCGCTGGCGCCGCACATCATGGTCGAACCCATCAGCCTGCGCAGCATTGAGGCGGCCTGCCATGCCTACCGCCAAGGTGATTGGGCGGCGCGGCTGGCGCGCTACCACGCCGACACGGACTCGGCCTTTTGGGGCTGGGCCCATGCGTGGCTGCACCCGGCTTTTGCCGACTGGTCGATTGCCGACGAGCTGGCCGCTATGGGCTGCCCGGTGCTGGCCGTACAGGGCGTGGACGACGAATACGGCAGCCTGGCGCAAATAGAGGGGATTGCCAAGCGCGTGCCCCTCTGCGAATGCGTGGCGCTGGACGACTGCGGCCACTCGCCACAGCGCGACCAGCCTGCGCGCGTGTTACAAGCCCTGCTTGATTTTGTGCACCGCCACCACCGCCATTGATGGACTCCACCTCTTTTTTGATCCAGTGCCTGAACGCGCTGCAATACGGCCTGCTGCTGTTTCTGGTGGCCTCGGGCTTGACGCTGATCTTCGGCATCATGGGCGTGATCAACCTGGCGCACGGCAGCTTCTACATGATCGGCGCCTACATGGCTTATGGGCTGGCGCCCTGGGTGCACACGCATCTGGGCGGTGGCTTTTTCAGCACACTGGGGGTGGGCTTGCTGCTGTCGGTGCTGCTGGGCTACCTGTTGGAATGGGCTTTTTTTAGCTTTTTATACACGCGTGAGCATTTGCAGCAGGTGCTGATGACCTATGGCTTGATCTTGGTGTTTGAAGAACTGCGCAGCCTGCTGGTGGGTGACAACGTGTATGGCGTGCCGGTGCCCGACTGGCTAGGCGGCGCGGTGCCGCTGAGCGATGTGATGGTGTATCCGGTGTACCGGCTGTTCGTCTCGGGCGTGTGCCTGGCGCTGGCGCTGGGCATGTACCTGGTGTTCACCCGCACCCGACTGGGCATGAAGATTCGGGCTGGCAGCAACAACCGCGAAATGGTGCAGTCGCTGGGGGTGGATATTCGCCTGCTGTACCGGCTGGTGTTTGCCACCGGGGTGGCGCTGGCGGCGCTGGCGGGCATGGTGGCAGCGCCCATCTCATCGGTGTATCCGGGCATGGGCCAGGGCGTGCTCATCGTCTGCTTTGTGGTGGTGGTGATAGGCGGTATTGGCTCGGTACGCGGCGCGCTACTGGCGGCGCTGCTGATAGGCGTGGTGGACACCTTTGGCAAGGTGTTGCTGCCGCAAGCCGCAGGCGTGCTGGTGTATGTGCTGATGGCGGCCATTTTGCTGTGGAAGCCCGATGGCCTGTTCAAGGCCGCCTGAGCATGCACGGCAAGCTCACCGCCCCACTCGTACTCACGGCGCTGGCCTTTGGCGCGCTCGCCCTGCTGCCCGGGGTGGGCAGCGCCTACGCCATCGACTGGGTCACCAAAACCATGATTTACGCCGTCCTGGCGCTCAGTCTGGAACTGCTGGTGGGCAGCACCGGGCTGGTGTGTTTTGGGCAGGCGGCCTTCTTCGGCATGGGTGCCTATGCGGCCGTGCTGCTCTCGCCCAAGGACGGCGCGGCCTCGCTGGTTTGGCTGCTGCCAGCCGCAGTGGCCAGTGCCGCCGCCTATGCCCTGGTGGTAGGTGCTTTGTGCTTGCGCACCCGTGGCGCCTACTTCATCATGGTGACGCTGGCGTTTGCGCAAATGGCGTACTACTTGGTTCACGACACGCCACTGGGCGGCGGCAGCGACGGGATTTACCTCACGCGCAGGCCTAAGCTGGGCACGCTGCTGGATCTGGAGCAGGCGGTGCAGATGTACGGCCTGACCTTGGCCTGTTTAGCCCTGAGTTTTGGCGGGTTGGCGCTGCTGCTGCGCTCGCGCTTTGGACGCGCACTGGCGGGCATTCGGGTGAACGAGCAGCGCATGCGCGCCACTGGCTTTTCCACCTACCCGTACAAGTTGGCGGCCTTCGTGATTTCAGGCGCTTTAGCCGGGCTGGCGGGCTTTTTGTTTGCCCTCAAAGACGGCTTTGTGAACCCGGAGTTGCTGAGCTGGCACATATCGGGCGCGGTGCTGGTCATGATTATTTTGGGTGGCCTGGGGCATTTGCGCGGTGCGCTGTTGGGCGCTTTTGTGTTCGCGCTGCTGCAAGAGTTGTTTCAGTCCGAGGCGCTGTTCGGCCCGCTGGCCAAACACTGGCACCTGGGGCTGGGCCTGGCCATCATCTTTAGCGTGGCGCTGCTGCCGCGTGGCTTAGTGGGCTTGCCCGCGCTGTGGCGGGGTCGGCGCCATGGCTGACGACGTGTTGTTGCGCGGGCATGAACTCAGCCGCCGCTTCGGCGGGCTGCTAGCGGTGGATCGTGTATCGCTGGAGTTGGCGCGCGGTCAGGTGCATGCGGTGATTGGTACCAACGGGGCGGGTAAGTCCACCCTGATCAACCTGCTGTCGGGCGAGGTAGCCGCCACCTCCGGGCAAGTGGAACTGTTGGGGCAAAACGTGACGGCCTGGGCGCAGCCGCGCCGCGCCCGCGCCGGCCTGGGCCGCAGCTACCAGCGCAACACCATCTACCCGCCGTTTAGCGTGCTGGAGAACTGCCGCTTAGCCGCGCAAGCCCTGCTGCAAAAGCCCTGGCACGGGTGGCAAAGCGCGCAAGCGTGCCGCGTGACGCTGGAGCGGGCGCGCCAGGCGGTGGCCCGCGCCGGCCTGGACGAGGTGCTAGCGCGTGAGGCGGGCGGGCTTTCGCACGGGCAAAAGCGGCAACTGGAAGTGGCCATGTGCCTGGCCACCGAGCCGCAGGTGCTGCTGCTGGACGAGCCGCTGGCCGGTATGGGGGCCGAAGAGACCGAACGCATGTTGGGGCTGCTGGCCGCGCTGCGGCCCGACCACGCGATTTTGCTGGTGGAGCACGACATGGACGCCGTGTTTCGCGTGGCCGACTGCATCACCGTGATGGTGAACGGCGCTGTTATCGCCTGCGACACGCCTGCTGCGGTGCGCAACGACCGCCTGGTACAAGCCGCCTACCTGGGGGCTGAATGACGCTGCTGCTAAACGCACGCCACGTGCACGCCTGGTACGGCTCCAGCCATGTGCTGCACGGCGTGGACCTGTGCATTGCCCCCGGTGAAACCGTGGGCCTGCTGGGGCGCAACGGCATGGGCAAGAGCACGCTGATACGCACCGTGCTGGGCCATGTGCGCCAGCGCGAGGGGCAAATAGAAGTGAGGGGCCGCGACGCGCGGCAACTGCTGCCGCACCAGGTGGCACGCTTGGGGCTGGCCTATGTGCCAGAGGGGCGCGGCGTGTTCACCAACCTGAGCGTGCGCGAAAACTTGCTGATGGCCGCCCGGCCTGAGCGCCAGGGCCGCGCGGATTGGTCTTACGAGCGCGTGCTAGACACCTTTCCACGCCTGCGCGAGCGGCTGAGCCACTTGGGGGCGCAACTGTCGGGCGGCGAACAGCAAATGCTGTCCATTGGCCGGGCCCTGATGACGCAGCCGGAACTCATCATTCTGGACGAAGCCACCGAGGGGCTGGCACCCCTGGTGGTGGCAGAAATCTGGCGCGTGATTGCCGCCATTCGCGCAAGCGGCATCGCCACCTTGATCGTGGATCGCGACTGGCGCCGCGTGCTGCGCCAAGCCGACCGCGCCGTGGTGCTGCAAAAAGGCCAGGTAGTGCTACAAGGCGCGGCCGACGCCGTGGCAAGCGACCCGCAGTTGGCTCTGTACTTGGGCGTATAAGCGGGGCGGCTGTTTGCGCAAGGCGAAGCAACGTGAGCTCAAACAGCATGAACAAAAAGCCAAACCCTGAACTGCTGGACGACGAAAACCCGAATGGAAGGCGCAAGACTTTGCCAAGGCACGTCCGGCCAGCGAGGTGCTGCCGCAAATCTTCGGCGCAAAGGTCGCGCGGGACAGGCTCAAGCCTCGTGGCCGCCCGCGTGCCGAGCACCCGAAAACGCGCATCAACATCCGCACGAAGAAGGCCGGCGAGGGCGCTTGCCAGAGCCATCTCGCAGGCATCATGGCAAGAACTCGTAGCGCAACTTCTTCACCTGCCCAATGAAGTACGCCTTGCGGCCCTCGGGCCGCATCCAGGCGACTTGACCGACCATGGGAACCAGCATGCCGTCCTGCAGCCGGTAGTCGGACCAGCCGCAGTCCCACGGCAGCATGACCATGACCCCGTCTTTGCCCATGCTGGCGCCCCGTGACTCGGCGTGCAGGGACGCAATCAAACCGGCGTCGTTGAAGCCGATCAGCAAGCTCAGGGTGATCGGGCCATCGACGATGGTGGCGCGGGCAGACGCGTCGTCCACCGCCTCCCACCGCACGCCCTGGCTGGGCAACAGCGCCGTGGGGTACCACGCCGCCTCGGCAAAGTAGCGCATGAGCTCGCCGCGGGCGATCTCGCCGCCGCCGTGCAGGTTGGCCACCGCAAACAGGCCGAACAGCTTCGCACGCAAGCGGCCCTGACCGGCGATGTAGCTGTCCTCCACCTGCGCGGGGACGCCGGGAAACATAGCCACCTGGGCATTCCACAGGAATCCCGGCCTGCGTGTGACCACCCGTTGACTGGATGTGAACGGCTTCCATTGCTCGGCGGTCGCCGACAAGTTGATGGTGCCGATCATCTCGATTTGGGCTGCGGCAATGATCGGCTGTCCGTTCACCAGCACCGCACCAAAGTAGCGTTGCACGGGTGCGGGCAGGCCCTCCAGTTCACGTGCGTCGAAGCGCGCAGGTGAAGGCCGTCGGCCCGTGGCATCGACACGGCCCGATTCGAGCACGCTGAGCTGCGCGCGAACCAGCTGAGCCCATCGAACCCCACCGATAACGCGCAATCCGATGACCATGACGACCAGTGCCCCGAGCGCAACACCAAGCCAAAACAGCAGGGTCACGGTGGTTCCTTGAATTCGCAAACGATCAACCACGCCCGTGCGGCTTGCGCGCGATCATGATCTCGAGGTTCGATATCGTTGAGGCGCGGTCGCCATGAGGCCGATGCCCACCAAGCCTGCAGCAACGAGACCGAGGTCTGCCAGAACGCCGAGGACAAAGGCAGCCTGGGCGCCGACGAAACACCACAGCACGGGAACGATCAAGGGGCTGCGCGGCGTGGGCAGTACCGCGAAGCAGCGCACGCCGACGGGCGGTGTTGGAGCCACGAAAGACGCGGCAAAACTGTTCGACCGTGAAGGGAGGCTGCATAGCCGGTCAGGCTAGGCGACCAGACACGCAGCTGTCTGTGCGCGGGCGGACAGACGCGCAGCGATGGGCTGGAGCCCAGCGGTGCGGGTGGCGTCGGGGCCGCTACCAGAGCCCGACCGCAAAGGCCGGCCGCGCCTTGGTGCTACAAAAAGCCCGGTGGTGCAGCAAAGCGGCAGCCTGACGGTCAGTCACCCCCAAATAAATCGCGGGTATAGACCTTATCCGCTACGTCAGATAGCACCTCGGCCATGCGGTTGCAGATGATGACATCCGCCTCTTGCTTGAATGCCGCCAAATTTTCGATCACACGCGAACGGAAAAATTCAGCCTCATGCAGCGCGGGCTCGTAAATAATGACCTCTACACCTTTGGCTTTAATACGCTTCATAATGCCTTGGATGCTAGAGGAGCGAAAATTATCGGAACCAGCTTTCATAATCAGCCGGTAAATTCCGACGACACGGGGTTTGCGCCTAAGAATATCGCTAGCAATAAAGTCTTTGCGTGTGGTATTGGAATCGACAATCGCACGAATCAGGTTTTGCGGCACCTCGGTATAATTAGCCAGTAACTGCTTGGTGTCTTTGGGCAGACAATATCCCCCATACCCAAAGGACGGGTTGTTATAGTGGGTGCCAATACGAGGATCCAAGCCTACACCATCAATGATTTGCCGTGTATCCAAACCATGCGCCACCGCATAGGTATCCAGTTCGTTAAAATAAGATACACGCATAGCCAAATATGTATTGGCAAATAGTTTGATTGCCTCCGCCTCGCTGGAATCGGTCAGCAGCACCGGCACGTCTTTTTTGAGCGCCCCTTCCTTCAGCAACTGGGCAAATACCTCAGCGCGCCGCGAGCGCTCGCCTACCACAATACGCGATGGATACAGGTTGTCATGCAGCGCGCGGCCTTCACGCAAAAACTCGGGTGAAAAAATAAGCTGCTTGCAACCCAAAGCCTGTCGGGTTTTAGCGGTATAACCCACCGGTACAGTTGACTTAATCACCATCACCGCGTCGGGATTGATTGCTATCACATCCCGAATCACAGCCTCTATCGATTGGGTATTAAAATAATTGGTCTCGGGATCATAATCGGTGGGCGTGGCAATGATTACATAATCCGCGCCTTCGTAGGCATCCCGCTTGTCTAGCGTAGCCCTAAATTGTAGCGGCTTATTGCTTAAATAATCTTCCAACTCTGCATCTACAATCGGTGACTGCTTGCGATTGAGCATAGCCACTTTTTCGGCCACAATGTCTAAAGCAACAACCTCATGATGCTGCGCCAGCAACACCCCATTAGACAAACCGACATAGCCGGTACCTGCAATTGCGATTTTCATTTTGGTGGAATTCATTGGCCTAATTTATCGACTTTGTTGTGCATACATTTGCACAGATATGGCATAGGCACATACCTAAGCTATTCTCAAGCAAGCGCTGCATCGCAGTGAACGCTTGAACAGCAGGGCATGGGGCCGAAATCCACACCAGCAACGAGAAACGTTCTCAGTCAATCCGCTGAGAAATTCAGTCCGGGACGAATTGTGTGGAAATGAGGCCATTGGTTCAGGAATAAGCCATACCCGGAAAATTTTGCAAACACCCAATCCGGATGGCTCAACAGGTAGGGGCGGCAACGCATACCCGGTCTTTCACTGGCGGAAGCTCAGGGATTCGAACCCTGGAACCCTCGCGGGTTGCCGGTTTTCAAGACCGGTGCAATCGACCACTCTGCCAAACTTCCAGTTTTAAGATTTTAGCCCGCCGCTTGGCGCGCGAGCATCTGGGCGGAAGCATAGTTGCCGCGGTGAGTGGCGTCGGCACCCGCGGCCGCGCGCGGGGCCAATCCATGGGTTGCGTAGATAATGTCTGCCCAAGACAGAGTGATCGAATGCTCCTGACCATCACGACGACGCATCGCCCGGCGACCGACCTTGGTTACTTGCTGCACAAGAACCCGGCGCGCCTTCACTCACGACGTCAGTCGTACGGGATCGCGCACGTCTTCTATCCCGAGGTGGGTCAGGACCGATGCAGCGCCACCTTATTTGTCGAAGTCGACCCTGTTGGTCTGGTTCGCGACCGCAAAGGCTTCTCAGGCTCCGCTGGGTTGATGGACCAGTACGTCAACGACCGGCCTTACGCGGCCTCATCGCTCTTGAGTGCTGCAATGGCCGCCACCTTCGGGAGTGCGATGGGCGGCAGGTCCACCGATAAGCCCGAACTGGCCAACCTGCCGATTCCCCTTGAATTTGCGCTCCCGTCCCTGCCTTGCCGCGGTGGGGAAGACCTGCTGCGCGCTCTGTTTGAACCTCTAGATTACGAAGTTGAGGCGCGACATCTGGAGCTTGACGAGCGCTTCCCTGGATGGGGCGCCAGCCAGTACTTCAGCGTCAAATTGAAGACGACGTCGGCACTGCACTTGGCCTTGACCCACCTCTATGTGCTGATTCCCGTGCTCGACAATACCAAGCACTACTGGGTGGGGGAGGACGAGGTCGAAAAACTGCTCGCCAAGGGCGAACCCTGGCTGAGCTCGCACCCACAGCGGGAACTCATCGTTCGTCGATACCTTAAGCATAGACGTAGCCTTGCCGACTTGGCCATCGACCGCCTGGTCGAAGCTGACGGGAGCGCCGTCGAGGGCTCGCCAGGACTTGACGGCACTGAGGTAACCAGCGGAGACGACCAGGAGCAGCGGCTTGAGCGAGGTCTATCGCTCAATGAACGGCGGATGGAAAGTGTGGCCGCGGAGGTGGAGGGACTGCGCGCGCGCAGCGTCATCGACCTGGGGTGCGGGGAAGGTCGACTTATCAAACAACTTCTTTCGGTAAAGGGGCTCTCTCGCGTCACGGGAGTAGACGTATCCCACCGGAGCTTACAAGTCGCGCGAGACCGTCTGAACGTCGAGCGCATGCCGAAGCTGTTGCAGGACAAGCTGAGCTTGCTGCATGGCTCACTCGTGTACCGGGATGCGCGTTTTGCTGGCTATGACGTCGCAACTCTGATTGAGGTCATCGAGCATCTGGACGAGTCGCGCCTCGATGTGCTCAAGCGGGTAGTCTTCGAATTCGCTCGCCCAGGGGCTGTTATCGTCACAACGCCGAACAGCGAATACAACGCGAAGTTCCCGTCGCTACCAGCGGGGCGCTTTCGGCATCCAGACCATCGGTTCGAATGGACGCGGGCACAGTTCGAAAATTGGGCGCAGCAGCAAGCCATTCGCTTCGGCTACTCCGTACGTTTTGAAGGCATTGGCGATAAGCACATGACCTTGGGGTCGCCTACGCAAATGGCCATCTTCACCAGTCAACAATAAGCCAGAGCGCAACTTGCACATCGACATTCCAGAACTCTGCCTCGTCATGCTCGTTGGAGCCACGGGCTCAGGCAAATCGACATTCGCTGGTAAGCACTTTCGCCCGACTGAGGTCGTCTCCTCCGACTTTTGCCGTGCAGCGCTTGGCGATAACGAGAATGACCAATCGGTCACCAACGACGCATTCGAGGTCATGCGACTGATAGTGTCCAAACGCTTGAAGCTTGGACGGCTCACCGTCGTGGATGCGACAAACGTGCAGCCAGCATCGCGCAAGGGATGGATTGAGCTTGCGAAGGAGCAGAACGTATTCTGCGTGGCTATCGTGTTCGACCTACCCGAGAAGGTGATGGTGGAAAGACACGCCTTGCGCACTGACCGCCCGTTTGGTGACCATGTCATCCGCAATCAACGGCACGATCTCGGCCGCTCGTTTCGTAACCTCGAACGAGAAGGGTGCCGCTTCGTCCACGTTTTCAAGCAGCCGGAACAGGTGGCGGCCGCCTGCGTCAGCAGAAGCCGGTTGTGGACGAACCTCCGAACCGAGCACGGGCCATTCGACATCGTCGGCGACGTCCACGGTTGCTTGGATGAACTCATCCAACTCTGTCAAAACCTCGGCTATGAGGTTGCACCGAGCACGTACAACTGGGACGTCCATCACCCGGCAGGCCGAAAGTTGGTTTTCGTCGGCGACTTAGTCGACCGGGGCCCGGACTCGCCAGGCGTTGTACGCTTCGTTCAGGCTGTGGTTCGCTCGGGCGCAGGCTTTTGCGTCGCAGGAAACCATGATGTCAAATTGGCGAGGGCACTCATGGGGAAGGACGTCAAGCTCACCCATGGCCTTGAGCGCTCACTGGAGCAACTGGAGGGCGCCTCGGCTGAGGCCAAGCGCGACGTGGCGGAATTTCTCGATGGCCTCGTCAGCCACTACGTCCTGGACGACGGAAAGCTTGTCGTTGCGCATGCTGGGCTGAGCGAAGAACTGCAAGGCCGTTCCTCGGCGCGAGTTCGCTCCTTTGCCATGTACGGTGAGACCACAGGCGAGACGGATGAATTCGGACTTCCAGTCCGATACAACTGGGCTCACTGTTATCGCGGCAAGGCGATAGTCGTCTATGGGCACACGCCGGTGCCCGAAGCCGAATGGCTCAACAACACCATCTGTCTGGACACCGGTTGCGTTTTTGGGGGTAGGCTAACGGCGCTGCGCTACCCCGAGAAAGCACTGGTCTCTGTACCCGCGGCGCGTGAATACTATCCACCGGTTAGGCCGCTGGTTGCTGTCGCTCCGCCGATGTCAGCTCAGCTGGCTGCCGACGATATGCTCGATTTTGCGGATGTGTCTGGCAAGCGATACATCAGAACCGAGGTCTTTGGCACGGTACAGATTCGAGAGGAGAACGCGGCAGCAGCACTGGAAGTGATGAGCCGCTTTGCGGCCAATCCGAGGTGGCTCATCTACCTACCTCCGACCATGTCGCCCACCGAGACCTCCTCCGAATTGAATCTGCTCGAACACCCTGCCGAGGCACTCGCGTACTACGGGAAAAACGGCGTCTCGCAAGTGGTTTGCGAAGAGAAGCACATGGGATCGCGTGCCGTGGTCATCGTGTGCAAGAACCCCGGCGTGGCGCTGCGTCGCTTTGGAGTCAGTGAAGACGGCATTGGCATCGTTTACACCCGAACCGGACGTCGCTTCTTTTCGGACAAGGTCGTCGAGCAGGGGCTGCTCGTACAAGTCGGCAGCGCCGTTGAGCAGGCTGGCTTATGGGACGAGTTGTCAACCGATTGGCTATGCCTGGACTGCGAATTGATGCCGTGGTCAGCGAAGGCCATTGAACTAATCAAAACCCATTACGCACCAGTGGCTGTTTCCGGGGTGCAGATGTTGTCAACTGTGGATTCATTGCTCCAGCAAGCGCAGGCACAAGGGCGAATATTCAGCGCCTTGCAGGGGCCGACCGCCGAACGACTTCAGGCCGTGCAGGCATATCGTGAAGCCTACGCACACTACTGCTGGGAAGTCACGAGCCTGTCAGACATCCGTTTGGCACCGTTCCATTTGCTTGCGTCTGAGGGGCGGACGCACGTTGACCGCGACCATACCTGGCACATGGCCATGCTGGGTAAGTTGGCGGCGGTGCAACCGCAACTCATCGTCGCCACCCCATATCGAGTCGTGAACCCGCAAGACAGGGCAGATTGTGCAAGCGCCATCGAGTGGTGGACGGAACTTACCGGCAATAGCGGTGAGGGCATGGTGGTGAAGCCGTTGGACTTCATCGCTCGCGGCAAGAAGGGATTGCTACAACCGGCTATCAAATGCCGTGGATCGAAGTATTTGCGCATCATCTATGGGCCGGAGTACCTTCGGCCCGCCAACCTGGAGCGATTGAGGGAGCGCGGTGTGGCGACAAAGCGCAGCCTCGCTCTCAAGGAGTTCGCGCTCGGTATCGAATCTCTTTCGCGGTTCGTTCGAAAGGAGCCGCTGCGAAGCGTGCACGAGTGTGTCTTCGGCGTGCTTGCTCTAGAGAGCGAGCCCATCGATCCGCGGCTTTGAAGGCGGGCAGGCGTTGGTTAATGTGGAAGACACCCACCTCCAGGCGTGACTGAGCCTGACCTGAGGCTGGCCGGGGCCGCAAGCTCAGCGGGCAAGCGAGGCTCAGGCGGTGGCGGTGGCGGGGGTGGGGGTGGCGATG
>Ga0136644_10001719_pt1 | contig 17200 bp, 10 predicted proteins | sample C_130820_EF_Meta_FD_94780 | JGI IMG/M metagenome (GOLD analysis project Ga0136644, IMG submission 94780) | Freshwater microbial communities from Lake Croche, Canada to study carbon cycling - C_130820_EF_MetaG (v2) (version 2) | ecosystem: Environmental > Aquatic > Freshwater > Lake | place... | reverse complement strand
CGTGTCCCGGGAGCCGGCGTTACTCACCAGCGAAGCCAGGATGGCGCAGCGCCAGTGAGTCCGAGTGAACGGAGCCCATGGATGGGCGCAGTGAACGTCCGGCGACGGGATATGGGGAGCCCGAAGCCGGCGCCTAACAGCCCGAACGTCCGGCAAGACAGTACGGGATAACCCCTCGCCGCGTCAGGCGAGTTGACTCCTCCCACTCAGCAGAAGTCGCGGGACATGCGGGGCAGGGCGGTGGTGGATGTCTCGGGGCGGAGGGTGGCGGCTGATTCGAGCCGCGTGCTCACCACGTGCACCACCGCGCCGCGCCGCTGGATCCGGCCGTGCACCACGAGCACGGCCGCGCGGCGGGCGGCGAGGTCGGCCGCCTCCCACACGCCCGGATGGACCACGATGTTGGCGGCGCCGGTCTCGTCTTCGACCGTCAGGAAGATCATGCCCTTCGCCGTGGCCGGCCGCTGGCGAGTGAGCACGATGCCGGCCACGGCCACACGCCGTCCCTCCGGCCGTCCAACCGCCTCGGCGATGGTCACCACACCGCGGTCGGAGAGCCATGCACGATCGAACTGCAGCGGATGGGCCGTGAGCGACAGCCCCGCCGTGCGGTAGTCGGCAATCACCTCCTCCTCTGAAGTGAGCATCGGAAGGAGATCGCCATCGTCGTCTTTTTCGTCATCGAGGCCGTCGAAGAGCGGTCGGGCAGCCGGCCGCTCCAGGCACTGCATCACCTCCCACACCGCCCGCCGCCGGTCGAGGCCGAGCGAGCGAAGCGCCCCGGCCCTGGCCAGGTGCAGCAGGGCGTCGTGGTCGAGCGTGGCACGACGGGCAAGATCCCGCGGCAGCCGGAAGGGGCCGTCGCGACGGGCCGCCTCGATCCGCGAGCCCGCCGCCTCGCCGAGGCCATACACCTGTTCGAGCCCCAGCCGGATCGCCGGCTGTTTCCCATCATCGCGTTCCTCGAGCGTCGCGTGCCAGCGGCTGGCGTTCACGTCGATGGGCAGCACTTTCACGCCGTGGGCCCTGGCGTCGCGGACGAGCTGCGCGGGGGCGTAAAACCCCATCGGCTGGCTGCCGAGGAGCGCGGCGGTGAAGGCGGCAGGGTGGTGGTGCTTGAGCCAGGCCGATACGTAGACCAGGAGCGCGAAACTCGCCGCGTGCGATTCGGGAAACCCGTATTCCCCGAAGCCGCGGATCTGCCCGAACACCTGCTCCGCGAACTGCTGCGACAGGCCCCGCGCGAGCATGCCATTGATGAGCTTCCGCCGAAACTCCTCGATCAGCCCCGGCCGTCGCCAGGCGCCCATCGCCCGCCGCAGCTGATCGGCCTCGCCCGGCGTGAAGCCGGCCGCCACGACGGCCAAACGCATCGCCTGCTCCTGGAAGAGCGGCACGCCGAGCGTCTTCTCGAGCACCTCCCGGATCGCTTCGTTGGGATACGTGATCGTGTCCTCGCCCGCCCGCCGCCGCAGGTAGGGATGCACCATGTCGCCCTGGATCGGCCCCGGCCGCACGATCGCCACCTCGATCACGAGATCGTAGAAGCATCGGGGCTGGAGCCGGGGCAGCATGCTCATCTGGGCCCGGCTCTCGATCTGGAACACCCCCACCGTGTCGGCGCGGGAGATCATCTCGTAGACGGCCGGATCCTCAGCCGGCACCGTCGCCAGCGTGAGCCGCGGCCCCCCGGCTTCGGCCACGAGGTCGAACGCCCGATGGATCGCCGACAGCATGCCGAGGGCGAGGCAATCCACTTTCAGGATGCCGAGTTCGTCGAGGTCGTTCTTGTCCCACTGCACGATCGTGCGGCCGTCCATCGTGGCCGGCTGGATCGGCACGAGATCCGAGAGCAGCCCGCGGGTCATCACCATCCCGCCCACGTGCTGGCCGAGATGCCGCGGAAAGCCGACGAGGCAGCCGACGAGCGCCGCGAGCCTCGTGCACGCGGCGCTCGCGGGATCGAGTCCCGCCTCGGCCAGCCTCGTCGGCAGATCCTCGACGCCGTCGCCCACGTCGAGCGCCTCGGCGATCCGATCGACACGGTCGAGCGAGAACCCCAGCGCCTTGGCGACGTCGCGGACGGCCGAGCGGAGGCGATACGAGATCACCTCGGCCGTCATCGCCGCCCGCTGCCGTCCGTAGGTGGCGTAGATGTATTGGATCACCTCCTCGCGGCGGTCGTGCTCGAAGTCGATGTCGATGTCGGGGGCCTCGCGCCGCTCGCGGCTCACGAACCTCTCGAAGAGCACGTTCATCCGCGCCGGATCGACCGACGTGACGCCGAGGCAGTAGCAGACGGCCGAATTGGCGGCCGAGCCCCGGCCCTGGCAGAGGATGCCGCGGCGGCGGGCGAATCGCACGATGTCGAACACGGTGAGGAAGTAGGCCTCGTAGCCGAGTTCCGCGATGAGTGCGATCTCATGGGCCAAGAGTTCGCGAACCTTCTCGGGAATCCCCTCGGGATACCGCTGCGCGGCGCCCTTCCAGGCGAGGTGAGCGAGATGTTCCCGGGCCGTGCGACCTGCCGGAACGTTTGCCTCGGGGTATTCGTACTTCAGTTCGTCGAGTGAAAACGTGCAGCGGCCGGCGATCTCGACGGCTTGATCGACTGCACCGGGCAGGGACGCGAACCGTGCGGCGATTCGCCGCCGCTCGTGCAGGTGCCGCTCGCCGTTGGTGAGGAGCTCGCCACGGATCGCATCGACCGTGCTCCCCAGCCGCACGGCGGTGAGCACGTCGGCCAGGGCGAGGCGGGACCGCTCGTGGTAGCGCACATCACCGGCCGCCGCCACCGGCACACCGGCCACCCGGGCCGCGCGGGCGAAGTCCCGCAGGCAATCGTCGTCATCTCCTTCGAGCGCCACCTCCGCGAGCGCCCACAGCCGGTCGTCGAACACGCTCCGCCAGTGGGCCAGGTGCTCGACGGGCTCCACGAGCCCGGCGAGCGGCATGCCTGCGAGCAGGCCGGCCGCGTGGGCCGCGATGTCGTCGAACGTGAGGACACACCGCCCCGCCGTCTCGCCGCCTCCCTCGGCAGCCCTCGCATAGCCGCGGGTGAGCAGGCGGCAGAGGTTCGCATAGCCCGTGCGGTCGGCCGCCCAGACGACGAGCGGCGTGGCATCGCACGGCTCGAGATGCGCGCCGATGACGAGTTTGAGTCCGCACTGCTTCGCCGCGCCGTGGGCCCGCACGATGCCGGAGAGCGTGGCCCGATCGGTGATCGCGAGCGCCTCGTAGCCGAGCGCGTGGGCTCTCTGCACCAATTCCTCCGGATGCGACGCGCCGCGGAGAAATGAGAAATTGCTCGTGCAGTGCAGTTCGGCGTACCGGGATTCCATCAGGCAAATACTCCGTGCAGAAACCAGGCGCCATCCTTCAGCCTCCGGAAGATCCACAGACGCCCCCCCGACCGCGTCTCGACCATGTGGTAGTCGCGCCGCACGATCGGCCCGCGCCACCAGGCCGTCTCGATCCGCTCCGGCCCGTGGGCCGTGGCCACTTCATGGATTTCGCCCCCATATCGAAACCGCACCGGCGGGCGGCCGGCATCGGCCACGGCCGGCACGACCGCCATCACGTCGAGCGGCACGGGCCGGGGCAACAGCCAGATCGGGCGCCGCTCCGCCGGCGCGGCGAGTCTCGCCCGTGTCACCGACGCACGGGGCGCTCCGCCGCCCGGTGCCGCCGGTGACGCGCCCACCCAGGCATGCTCGGGCTGCGCGTCGTCCACGATCCGCGGCTCGAATACGGCCTTCGCCCCGAGCCTGCCGGCGAGCCTGTCGAACAGCATGCCCACCTCGGCTGCCGCCGATTCGCTCTCCGCTGAAAAGAGCGATCGCTGCCGGCACACCGCCAGTGCGGCCGCCACCACCTCCACGGCGACGCTCTCGACCTCCCGCGGAAGCCGCACCCGCGCCATGCGCAGCCGCACGAGATCCACGACGTGCCGCACGACGATCGAGGGCCGATACAGCCCGACGTCGATCACGACGGGGGGGCAGGGGCCCCGCTCACCGGTGCCTGCCCACCGCTCGAACCGCACCTGCAGGGAGGTGACGCCCTCGCCCCGCGCCAGAAGCGGGCCCACGCACCGCTCCACGAGCCGCTCGATGATGGCCGTGATCGTGTCCTCCTCCATTTCCCGCAGCGACACCGGGACGTCGAAGACATGCACCGCCCGCGGCAACTCCTCGCCGAAGGTCGGCGCGAGCGGTTCGGCGCGGCCACCCGTGAACTGCGCCAGCCGCACCGCGAGCGAGGACGGAAACCTGGACGCAAGGCTCTTCCGCGACACCTTCAGGATGCCGCCGATCGAATCGATCCCCACCTCGCGCAGCGCCGCGAGCACGGCGGCGTCGAGCCGTAGCGCCGCGGCCGGCAGCCCCGCCAGCGCCGCGGCCTGCTCCCCCGGCGGCACGACGGCGAACCGCCGGCGTCGGCGAAACGGCTGCGCGGGCCGCTGATCGAAGGATTCGGTGTGGTGGGCGGCGGCCCAGGCTGCCCCGACCGTGTCGGCGATGGCGACCCGGGCGTGGATGCCGCGTGCAGCGAGCGTCCACGCGGCCGTGCGCACGAGCGCCGCCTCGCCGCCAAAGAACCCCGCCGTCCCCGTCACATCGACGTGGATGCACTCGGGCCGTTCGACATCCTCGAGCGCCACGATCGGCGCGAACCGCCGGCTGTGGCGGGCCAGCCGTTCGAGTGCCGCCCGATCGGCGGCGGGGTCGTCGTGATCGATCTCGGCCACATGGCAGGCCCGCGATCCGTGGGCGAGCGCGAGCACGGCCATCCCTTCGGCGAGCGACATGCCGGGCGGGATTCGCGGCGGCGACGGCCGCCCGCCGCCATGCACCGATTCCATCCGTGGCGGCAGCGCCCACGCCCACGACACGATCGTCATCACGCCGCGCCGCTCGCGCCGGCAGACGAACACGGGCACTTTGCGCAGAGCGGGATTGTCGATGAGGCGGCGCTGGACGGCCCAACGCGGCAGCCAGATCGTCATGATGCGCGGCATGCCATCCGTTCCCGTTCGAGGATGCGCGGCACTGGAAGTGGTTGCGCGGGTGACACCTGCCCGGAGGCGGCGGCACAGCCTCGCGAGAGATCGAGGCCGATCTCGACCGACCGCTCCTGAACCAGAGGCTCGCCGGCCCACGGACCGCCCGCGAGCGAAAGCCGCAGTCGACGCACGGTCAGGCTGCCGCCCGGCTGTGCCGCCACCGCAATCCGCGCCTCCGCCCAGCTCGGCTCGTGGCTGGCTGCGAGCGGGCGCACGAACAGCCCCACCGCAAGGCTCACCCGCGCCGCCAACTGCCAACGTCGCATGGCCGTGGAGTGGATGCGTTCCGGCCACGCCAGCACGGCCGACACGCCCCGGCACCGCAGCGCCTGATCGATCGCCCACACTTCATCGGCCTCATGGGCCGGCCGCGCCACGACGAGCCGGGGGGCAGGCCGCCCGGCGGCCCGCGCACGCTCGAGCCATCCCAGCACGGCCGGTGGATAAAACCGCCCCTTGCGATCGACGACGACGATGGTGGACGGCGCGTCACCGGCACGATCCGCATCCCCGGCCAGCCGGCAGGCCACCGCAGAGGCGAGCGCGGCCGCTCCCGACGCCTCGCCGTTCGAGAGCCACTCGACGAGGCTGCCGAGCCGCACGCCGCCGGCCGGCAGGAGCCGATCGAGCGGGGCGAACCCGGTTGGCACCACGTCGCCCTCGCGCCAGCCGGCCGAAAAACCGGCGAAATCGCCCGCCTGCAACACCTTTGCGAAGAGCCCACCCTTCACCACGGCCACGCCTCCGAACGAATTGTATACGTCCGTACACTATACGATCGAAGGCCCGGCCGTCAAGCGGCAGGCCACAGTCCGCCCGCAACCTCCAGAAGGCATGCTGGTAGACTCCGTGTCATGAAGGCAGTGACAACTCTCCTCCTCACACTTTCCCTCACCGCCCGCCATCTCGGAGCGGAGGAGATGCCCTTCCCGAGGTCGCTCGAAGACTTCTCGCGAACCTGCTCCCCGCGTGTCGCCGCCCGGCTCGAGAGCACGCCGAAGCACTACAGGCAGATCGAGCCGTCGCTCTTCCACCTCGCGCAGGCCCATGCCGAGCAGATCGGGGCACTCCCTTCCGACGGCCAGGCGGAACTGCTGGCAAACCTCGCCCGGTTCATCGATGCACGGCGGGCCCGGGCCGGCGCCACCGCCGTGATCGCGCCCGGTCGCCCCCTGATCGGGCTGCTCGACCCCGACCGCGGCCTCGACCCGAAGGAGATCACGGCCCTCGCCACCGCCTATGGCACGACCGCCACCGTGTTCAAGAAAGACGGCCCCGGCGAGACGATCGCATCGGTCGCAGCCGACTTTCTCGCCGCGGTCTGCGAAGCGGCCGCCTCACCGAACCCGACGACGATCGTCGTTCTCGGCCACGGCCTGCCGACGCAGATCCAGAGCTACGCGATCCCGGTCGAGCGGCTCGCCGCAGCCCTGCTCGACGGCTCCGCCGGCCGCCCCGGCGCCCCCGACAGCATCGACCTCGGACACCTGATCCTGATCTGCGACGACTGCTACAGCGCCGACTTCTCGCTCAATCTCGCCGCCTCCCTCGAGCGAGGCTGCGGCGAACGGGGCCTCACGCTCGTGTCGCAACCCTGCCTGATCGCGGGCACCAACCGCGACTGCGTCGGCCACGCCGATTTCGGCGAGAAGTTCGTGCCCCACTTCTGGCGCGACGTGATCGAACTGTTCTACATCCGCCGCCCGCGGCCACGGGAAATCACGCTCCGCGACTTCTTCGAAAAGGTGGACAACATGATGTACGGTTACGGCCGGGCGACGTCGGTCGATCGCGACGGCACCGTGACCTACCGCCTCGTCGATCCCGACCTCTGCCAGGATCCGGTCGTGTTCGTGCCGCTCGACGACACGGACCTCACGAAGCTGCGCGAGATCCTCGGCCTCCCCGCCGACGCCCCGCTCCCGCGGATCCTCGACATCGGGTGACGCGCCGCCCGGAGGCGCTTGCATCGGCGTTTTCCGGTCGAGGAGGATCGGGGCTGCCCGTGCCCTCGAGCGGGCTATGGGAGCGAGCGCAGCCAGGGATGGCGAAGCGAAGCGTACATGCAGAGAGCCGAGGCCGGGAGGGCCGAGGCGAACGTCACGCGAGAGGTGCCGGGCAGTCACGAGCCGGCGTGCGCCCGTCGAGCAGGTCCTACCGGTCGCCCGGCAGGACGAGCACCGGCGAGACCCGCAGGATCAGCCGGTAGAGGGCCGGCAGGATGAAGAGGGTGAAGAGCGTGCTCGTGATCACGCCGCCGATCACGACCGTGGCCAGCGGCCGCTGGACCTCGGCGCCCGTGCCCTCCGACAGGGCCATCGGAATGAATCCCAGGCTCGCCACGAGCGCCGTCATGATGATCGTGCGGAGCGAGGCCGAGGCCGTTTCCTCGATGGCGACGTCTCGGGCCGTGCCGCGGGCGAGTCGCTCACGCAGGGCGCTCGCCACCACCATGCCCGAGAGCACCGACACGCCGGAGAGCGTGATGAAGCCCACGGCCGCGGAAATCGAGAGCGGCATGCCGCGGAAGGCGAGGGCCCAGATGCCCCCCACGCAGGCGAACGGCACGCTCACGAACAGCAGCAGCGTGTCGGCGACGTTGCGGTAGGTCAGATAGAGCAGGGCGATGATCAGGAGGAGCGCGAGCGGCACCACGATCATGAGCCGCTTCTGGGCCCGCTGCATGTTCTCGAACTGCCCGCCCCACTCGAGGCGGAATTTCCCGGCGGGGAGTTCGACACGGTCGCCGATCGCACCCTGGGCCTCGGCCACGAAGCCGCCCACGTCACGGCCGCGCACGTTGCACTGCACCACCACCCGCCGTTCGCTCCACTCGCGGGTCACGAACTTGGGCCCCAGGATCGTCTCGATCGTCGCGATCCGCTCGAGCGGCACGCTCTCGCCCGCCGGGCCGCGCACCGGGATGTCGGCGATCGCACCGGGGCCGGTGCGCAGCATGTCCGGCAGGCGCACCACGATCGGGAACCGCAACTGCCCCTCCACGATCTGGCCGACCGCCTTGCCGCCCACGCTCTCCACGATGTCGAGCACCGCCTGGGCGGAGATCCCGTAACGGGCGATCTCGTCCTGCTTCACGGCGATCTTGAGGATCGGTTGTCCGGCCACCTGCTCCACGGCCACATCGGCCCCTCCCGGCACGCCGCGCAACACGGCCGCCACCTCGTTCGCCTTCTGGACGAGCTCGTCGAGTTCGTTGCCGAACACCTTGACCGCGATGTCGGCCCGCACGCCCGAGACCATCTCGTTGATGCGCTGCTCGATCGGCTGGGTGAACCAGATGATCTGCCCCGGAATCCCCTCGACCGTCGTGTTCATCACGTCGACGAGCGCCGCCTGCGTGCGGGCCCGCTTCCACTCCTCGCGGGGCTTGAGCGCGATGAACATGTCGGTGGCCTCGATCGCGCCGGCGTCGGTGGCCACCTCGGGGGTGCCGGTGCGGCTCCACACGTGGGCGATCTCGGCGGGAAACTCGTCGAGCAGCGCCTTCTCGATCCGCATGTTCATCCGGCACGATTCCTCGATGCTGGTGCCGGGGGCACGGATGATGCCGAGCACGATGTCCCCCTCCGAGAGCTTCGGCACGAACTCCGTGCCGAGCGACGCCGCGCGGAGCACCGTGATCCCGAGGATCACGACGGCCGCCAGCGCGAGCGTGCCGCGGGCCGCGAGGCAGCCGCGCAGCAGGGGACGGTAGACCGCGCGCAGGAACCGCACCAGCAGGACGTCGTGCGAATCCATGCGGCGCGGCAGAAAGATACTGGAGAGCACGGGCACGACGGTGAGCGACAGGACGAGCGAGCCGATGAGGATGAACACGACCGTGAGCGCCATCGGGCGGAACATCTTCCCCTCCACCCCCTCGAGCGTGAGGATCGGGATGTAGACGATCATGATGATGAGCTGGCCGAAGCAGGCCGGCTTCTTCACCGCGTTCGTCGCCTCCTGCACGAGCTTCAGCCGCGCCGCCCCTGTCGCTCCCGGATGGTGGCCGATCTTCTCGAGGATGCTCTCGATCACGACGACGGAGGAGTCCACCACGATCCCGAAGTCGATCGCCCCGAGCGACAGCAGGCTCGCCGCGATGCCGGTCTGCCACATGCCGATGAAGCCGCACATCATGGAGAGCGGGATGGCCGTCGCCGCCACGAGCCCGGCCCGCAGGTTGCCGAGCATCATGTACAGGATCACGACCACGAGGAACGCCCCTTCGAGCAGGTTCTGCCGCACCGTCGCGATCACGCGGTCGATGAGCTGCGTGCGGTCGTAGACCACCTTCGCCTCCACCCCCTCCGGCAGCGTGCGGACGAGCTTCTCGAACCGGTCGCGGAGCCGCGTGGTGACGGCGTAGCTGTTCTCGCCCATGAGCATGAATCCGAGTCCGAGCACGACCTCGCCCCTGCCGCCGGAGGTGACGGCGCCCTTGCGAATCTCGTGACCGATCACCACCTCGCCCACGTCACGGATCCGGATCGGCACGCCGTCGCGCGAGGCGACCACGATCCGCTGGATCTGGTCGATGTCCACGGTGCGGCCCACGCCGTAGACGAGCACGGCGTCACCCGCGCGGTCGATCGAACCGCCGCCCACGTTGAAGTTGTTCCGCGGCACCGCCTCCACGACCTGGTCGAACGACAGGTCGTACTTGCGGAGCAGGGCGGGATCGACCCGGATCTGGTACTGCTTGTTGAGGCCGCCCCAGGCATTCACCTCGGCCGTGCCCGGCACGCTCCGCAGCGCGGGCTTGAGCGTCCATTCCTGGAGTGTCTTCACGTCGGTCAGGCTCATGCCGCGGGGCACGAGCAGGTAGTGGAACACCTCTCCGAGGCCCGTGGAGACCGGCCCCATCTCCGGCCGCTCCACGCCCGGCGGCACGGCCACGGTGCCGAGCCGCTCGTTGATCAGCTGCCGGGCGAAGTAGATGTCGGTGCCGTCCTTGAACGTCACGACCACCACCGAGAGCCCGAACATGCTCGCACTGCGGATCCCCTCGAGCCCGGGCATCCCGCCCATCGCGAGTTCGACCGGAAACGTGATCTGCCGCTCGATCTCCTCGGCCACCATGCCCGGCGCCACGGTGTTGATCTGCACCTGCACGGGCGTCGTGTCGGGAAACGCGTCGACCACCAGCCCGTTCACGGCCACCCAGCCGGCGAGGCAGACGATCGCCGCCCCGGCCAGAACCGCGATCCGGTGCGACAGCGACCAGGCGATGATTTTTTCAAGCATCGATGAACAACGACTTCCTAACCGGGCACACGGGAGGCTCGGGGCCGCCCGTGCCCCGAGAGCCGGCGTTGCTGACCAGCGGAGCCAGGATGGCGGAGCGCAGGCAGCATCGAATGAGCGGAGGGCAGGATGCCCGCAGCAAACGTCCGGCGATGGGGCATGGGCGGCCCCGAGCCGGCTTGGGCGAGCGGAGCCTGACGAGCCCGGGGCCGATCACAGCTCCCCGCGCTCCATGCGCTCGAGCAGGACCTGGCTCTTGAGCACGTGGCTTCCGGCCGCGACGACCTCCGTCAGCGGCGGCCCGTCGGCGGCGACCGCGACGATTTCCACGAGGTCGCCCTGCTGCACTCCCGGCTGGACGGCCCGGGGCATGAAGACGGCGTCACCGGCTGGCACGAACACGACCCAGCGGCTGCCGTCCCACTGCACGCTCTGCTTCGGTACGACGACGGCCGTCCCCCGTCGTTCGACCTCGATCCGGCCGCTGCCGTAGGTGTTGGCCCGGAGCCCGCCGACGGCTGCGACCGGCTCGGGCACGTTCCGCACCTCCGCGCGGACCTGGAGCGTCCGGGTCTCCTCGTTGACCTCCGTGCTGATCCAGGTGATCACGCTCTCGTACTCGTCGGCCGAACCATCCGGGCGGAACCGCACCGGCTGGCCGATCGCCACCCGCGCCGCATCCTCCTTGCTGACGTTGAGCACGAGCATCATGGTGGAGACGTCGGCCACCTCGAAAATCGGCTTGGCCGCCTCCACCACCTCTCCCACGACCGCCTCGCGGCCGACGACGACGCCATCGAAGGGCGCGTAGAGCGGCAGCAGATTCGACGTCAGCCGGTCGGCATCGAGCCCCGCGACGACGCCCGCCGGCAGCCCGATCGTGCGGATGCGGGCGGCGCGGGCCTCGTCGTCGAGCGGCTCGTAATCGGCGATCGACACGTCGAACCCGAGGTTGACGAGCGACTGCTCGGCGTTGACGAGATGATTCCGAGACTCCCGCAAGGCGGCCCGCGCCTCGCGGAGCTGCCGCCCCATGACGGCGCCCCTCACCTCCTCGAGAATGGCCAACTGCTCGCGCCGCGACTCGTGCACGACGAGGGCGTTGAGGAAATCCGCCTTCGCCTGCCCCACGTCCTGGCTGTCGATCACGAGCAGGACGTCGCCCTTGCGGACGTGGTCTCCGAGATGCCTCTCGACCCGCCAGATGCTGCCGGGCACCCGGGTGGAGAGCTGGGCGATCCGGCGTTCGTCGTAGGCGACGACCCCGTTGACGACCACCTCGCTGACCATCGCCCGTTGCTCGACCGGCACCAGTTCGATGCCGGTGCGTTCGAGGGCATCGCGCGATGTGAACCGCACGCTGCCGTCAGCCTGTCCCTCGGGCTGCCCGTGGCCCCCGGGCTGCCCGTCACGCGGTTCGGCGGTCGCAGCCTGACCATGCGCTCCGTGGCCGCCGCCGTGCGTTCCCCCGAGGCCGAATGTCCAGTGAGTCGAGTGCCCGAGCCAGCCGACGGCCACGAGCGCGGCGGTGGTGAGCAGCGACAGCCCCCAGCTGCCGGCCGCGGCGAGCAGGGCGGGCCAGGAAACGGCCAATCTGGACGGCGATTTGACGCGCCTTTGCATGGAATATCCTCTCGGGATGCATCGCCGCCGACGATGCACCTGGTGGATGGCCGACGGCGTCCAGAATCGCCATCGGGTCAGGTGGGGGAGTCCGAAGACTCTCCCTTGCATTATGCACAGGCAGCCGCGGTTGTCCAGTGCCGCGCCGCCCCCATTCCCACGTCGCGGCGAGGGCTAGCCCCTGTAGCGGTCGCGGTTGACGTCGGGCTTCACCCCCTCGGGCGTCTCGTCGCTCGCGATGTCGAACCACTCGGGCTTGAACGTGATCCGGGCCTGGGTTTCGGGGTTCGCCAGCGCCACGTTGCTCACGAGCGCGATCACCGCGTCGGCGATCGCCACCTCGGGCTTGCAGCGCGGCTGGTTCTCCGGAGCGGGATTGCGGATGCACCATGCCCAGTGCTCCATCTCCTCCGTGTAGCCGCGCGAGGGCGGGGCACCCTCGCCGCCCGGCTTGCCGGCGACGGCGCCACCGCCACCGCCGCTCTCGGTGGTGTCGAGCGTGGGGGTGCCGTCCTTCGCCTTGGCCACGGTGACCCGCGTGTCCTTCGCGCCGCCCTTGTAGAGCATCACCTCCTGCTCTCGCTCCAGCACGAGCGTGCCCTTCGTCCCCAGCACCACCTCGCCGTAGTCGCCGAAGCCGTTGCCGTTGATCGACGAGTAGGTGACGACGATCTTCTTGTTCTTGTCCTCTTCGTAGCCCGGGGCCGGGTACTCGTACATGCAGTAGACGTGGTCGTCGATCTCCCGGTCGGCCGGAAAGATGCTGCGGTTGCCTACGGCCGTGACCGTGAGCGGCTTGACCTTCTTGCCCGGCCCGTGCATCGCCGACACGAAGATGCCGGCCGCGTCGAGCTGGTGGCTGCCGAGCTCGGCCATGAGCCCGCCGCCGGTGCGGTTCCAGAGCCGCCAGCGGATCAGTTCCTGGAGCGGCGTGCGGGTCGAGCCGTCACCGAGGGTCATCGGCGTGTAGCCGTACTTCGCGGCGTCCACCATCGCGTCGGAGATCTGCGACTCGAGCTGCGCGATCCGCTTCGTGAGGCCGTCGATGTCCGACGGCTTCGCGTTGGCAAGATCCTTCTTCCAGCCGGCGAGTTTCTTGGCGAGCGAATCGTCGTCGGGCATCGGGGGCTTCCACGAGTCGTTGCCCGGCAGGTTGCCGCGGTGCCATTGGGCGCGGATCGAGTGCAGGTCGCCGATCAGCCTCGCCGTGCCGATCGTGTGCACGGCGTTGTCGTAGAGGATGCTGTAGTGACGCTGGTGGCCCGTCGCCAGGATCTTCCCCGTCTCCCGGGAAACGCGCCCCATCTCCTTGCACTCATGGATGCTGTGCCCCATGAGTTTCTCGGTGAGGACGTGCTTGCCCGCGCGCATCGCCTTGATCGCCGCCTCGGCGTGCAGGTGCAGCGGGAGGGCGATGACGACCGCCTCCACGTCCTTGTCGGCGAGCAGGTCCTCGTAGCCGCCGTAGACCTTCACCTTCCTGCGGGCCTCGTCCTCGGTCGCCCACTTGTACTTCGCCATCAGCCCCGGCCGGGCGGCGTTCGCACTCGCGCTCGAGACGTCTCCATGGAACGCGCGGAAGACGTTGTAGGGGCGGATGTCCGCGATCGCGACGACATTGAGGTAGTCAGGGTTGTGGGCGCCGAGGAGGACGCTTCCCTCGTCGCCGGTGCCCACGACTCCCACCCGGAGCGGGCTGCCCACGCTCTTGCCGTAGCCGAAGTAGATCGACCCCAGGCCGACACCGCTGGCGACGCCCGCGGCGACCGTGCCGGTGAGAAAGTCGCGGCGCGTCACCGCGACGGCGTCGTTGAAATTCTCCTTGCCGACATACTTCTGCGCTTCGGTCAGGTTCATCGCTGGACTCCGTGCGGTTCGTCAGGCTCGCGTGCCGTCTCCGCCGCAGCACAGCGACGACGGACACCAGGATTTGAGAAAGTAGTCGATGCCGCTCCAGCCGCCGGTGGGCAGCGCGGCGATCGCGAGCAGGGCGGCGAGTTCCACCCACTGGTCGTAGGTGGCCTGGGCGCCGGGCACCCAGAAGGGCTGAGACGCCACCACGCTCGCCAGGAAGCACGCGCCGCCCATGGCGTTGAACTTGACCAGCACGCCGAGCACGAGGCAGGCGCCGATCGTGACGAGCGACCAGCTGACGAACCGATCCGCCTTCCAGAGCGCGGACGGGGTCGCGGCCTCGGCCGCCTTGAGACGCTCGGCTGCCGAGAGCTGTTCGTCCCAGCCAGCCACGAGTTTCGTGCCGATCGCGGCCGCCTCCTTCATCCAACCGGCGGCCTGGGCGGACAGTTCCTTGCGTTTCTTGGCGACCCGTTCGCGGGCGAAGGGAACCTGGCGCGAGGCAGGGGACCGCTGCATGTCGGCGAACCGCGCGAGCTCCAGCCGGTAGGCGGCCAGGTCGTCACCGATCGAGGCGAGGTAGCCGTCAAGTTCGGCCCCGGCCGACTCCAGGAGTTTCTCCGCTTCCGCCGCGCGGGTCGCATCGAGGGGAACGACGCGGCGACGATCTCCCAGCAACGTGCGCCACTCAGCCACGACCGATTGCCTCCATGCCGCCGCCGCCGTCGCATCCTCTCCGCCGGAAGCCCCCAGCGTGGCCGACCAACGACCGGTCTCAGGCAGGCTGGCGCGATATAAGTCGGCGAACGGCCCGACCGCCGCCTTGCGAAAGGGCGTGCTCGACCATTGCGGATCCCGCAGGTGGCTCAGCCCCTCGAGGAAGAAATGGAGTCCGATCACGATCCGCAGGAAAGCGAGCGCGGCTACGGCGAGGAGCGTCGGACGCATCGAGGCACCGGTGGAGCGGGCGTGCGCGTCGTGCCGCGGTGCAACCGCGGCCCCGATCGCCACCCTGTGAGTTTATTCTAAGGCCCCGAATCCGCCAGAGCCCGGGCGGGCGGCGGCTTGCCAAACCGCCCCCCCACCTGCAACAACGCAGGGCATGAATGCCCGTCCGCGGATCGTCCTCTGTTACCCCGTCGAGCCCCGGCACGTCGCCCAGATCCAGGCCTGCCTTCCCGGGGCGACGGTCGTCGACGCGGGCCAGGAGCACGTCGCCGGGGAACTCGGCGGAGCGGACATTTTCTGCGGCCACCCCAAGGTGCCGGTGCCGTGGGACGACGTCGTCGCCGGAGGGCGGCTCCGGTGGATCCAGTCGTCGGCGGCCGGACTGGACCACTGCCTCGTCCCGGGAGTCGTCGCCTCGCCCATCGTGGTGACGAGCGCCTCCGGCGTGCTCGCCGACCAGGTGGCCGAGCACACGCTGGCCCTCGTCACCGCCTGCACGCGGCGGATCCCGCTCTTTCTCGCCCAGCAGGCCCGCCGCGAATTCGTGCGGCGGCCCACCCGCGACCTGACGGGCGCGACGGTGGTGATCGTGGGTCTCGGCGGCAACGGCCGGCGGCTCGTCGAGGTGCTCGCGCCGTTCCGCGTGCGGCTGCTGGCCACCGACTGGTTTCCGGTGCGAAAACCGGCGGACGTGGAGTTCCTCGGCGGCCCCGAGACGCTCCCCGACCTGCTCCCGCAGGCCGACATCCTGATTCTCGCCGCCCCGTTGACCGACCAGACCCGCGGCATGATCGACGCGGCCGCCGTCGCGCGGATGAAGCCGGGGGCGATCCTCGTGAACGTCGCCCGGGGCCCGCTCGTCGTCGAAGACGCGCTCGTCGATGCGCTCGAACGCGGCCATCTCGACTCGGCCGGCGTCGACGTGACCCCGGAGGAGCCGCCGGCGGCGACGAGCCGGCTGTGGACGGCGCCGCGGCTCCTGATCACGCCCCACGTCGGCGGGCAGGCCGCGCGCCGGATCGATGCAATGACCGACTTTTTCTGCGATAATCTCCGACGGTACGCGGAGGGGAGGCCGCTTTTGAACCTGGTGGACAAGCGGCTTGGCTTCCCCGAACCGCCCGACGACATCCTCGAGTAGGCACCTGTGGAATTCTCCGACCCCTCCGAATCGCTCGGCCATTCGCACACCACGACCCTCTATCAGGAGGGGCGGCCGACGATCTCCGTCGCCGGCGAGGTCGGCAGCCGCTGCCCGGAGGAACTGCTCGCTCGGTATGGCGAAATCGTCGCCGGCGGGAGGCTCAATTGGACGGAATACCACAACCTCGGCAGGCGACTGGGCGCGGGAGGGCAGGGGATCGTGTTCCTGACCACGCGGCGGGGCTCCGACGGCTTCACGCTCCCGGTGGCCCTCAAGATCTTTTCGCCGGAGCGGTACGAGACCGAGGCCCTCTACGACGAGGCCATGGAGCGGATCGCCAAGGTGTCGTCGCGGGTCGCCCAGATCCAGCACGACAACCTCCTCGACGTCCAGAACTTCGTGGAGCAACGGCGGATCCGCATCATGGAGATGGAGTGGATCGACGGCTACGACCTGTCGCGGCTGCTCGCCCCCGACCTGCTGGAGCTCACGCGGCAGAGCGTGAGCGAGGAGCGGTGGAAGTATCTCAACAATGTCATCGTGACGGCGGGCCCGCTGCAGTCGCGGCTGAAGCCGGGCGTGGCGATCGCGATCGTGCGGGAATGCCTCGCCGCGCTGGCGGCACTCCATCGCGACGGCATCGTGCACGGCGACATCAAGACGTCGAACATCATGGTGAAGCGCACCGGCAACGCGAAGATCATCGACATCGGTTCGGCACTCGCGCTGGACGACATGCCGGTCAACCGCACCTGCACGCCGTCGTACGCCGCTCCCGAGGTGCTGGAAGGCAAGGAGAACACGCCGCGATCCGACCTCGCGAGCCTCGGCTATGTGCTGATCGAGATGCTCTCCGGTCAGCCCCCCTTCGCGGGCCTGCAGTCCTACCGCGACCTGCTCGAGGCCAAGCGTTCGCTCGCGCAGCGGCTGCCACAACTCCTGCCTTCGGAAGTGACCTGCAACGAACTGCTGATGAACTTCTGCCGCGGCATGATCGCCGCCGACCCCGCCAAGCGCTACCCGAGCGCGGAGGACGCCGACCTCCTCAAGGGGGGCGCCGCCAGCTTCCACCGCCAGCTCATCGTGGGCGGGCTCGCGAGCGAATACCAAAACGAAATCCGCGCCTGGCTTGACGAGCTTGCTTGAGCGATTCGCGGTTGAATGAATTGCACCGGCTTCGGGCTCCCCGTGTCCCATCGCCGGACGTTCGCTGCGGGCATCCTGCCCTCCGCTCACTCGACTCCGACTGCGCTTCGCCATCCTGGCTGCGCTTGTCTGCATACGCCGGCGACCGGGACACGGGGAGCCCGAAGCCTCCT
>Ga0136644_10001718_pt1 | contig 17204 bp, 10 predicted proteins | sample C_130820_EF_Meta_FD_94780 | JGI IMG/M metagenome (GOLD analysis project Ga0136644, IMG submission 94780) | Freshwater microbial communities from Lake Croche, Canada to study carbon cycling - C_130820_EF_MetaG (v2) (version 2) | ecosystem: Environmental > Aquatic > Freshwater > Lake | place... | reverse complement strand
TGCAGCAAGCTGGATTCGAAGCGTTTATTGTTGGTGGGGCTGTTCGTGATTTGGTTTTAGGAATTGGTCCAAAGGATTTTGACGTTGCTACTAACGCTACTCCCGATCAAGTACAAAGACTCTTTCGCAAAGCCCGCTTGATTGGTCGTCGCTTTCAGATTGTGCATGTCACTTTTTTTGGTAAGGGTCACCCAGAAATTATTGAAGTCTCCACATTTAGAGCGCTACTCGATAACGCTGGAGACCATGTTGCCGAAAGCGGTCGCATTCTGCGCGACAACGTTTGGGGCTCGCAAGATGAAGATGCGGCAAGACGTGATTTCACCATCAATGCCATGTATTACGACCCCTCCACGGAGACAGTGTTGGATTATCACGGCGGCATGTCCGACATGGAGAAGAAAACTTTGCGCATGATTGGCGATCCTGCGAAGCGCTATCGTGAAGATCCGATTCGCATGCTCAGGGCTATTCGCTTTGCCGCCAAGACTGGATTCAATCTAGATCCAGCAACCCGTGCGCCAATCACCAAGCTAAGTAATTTATTGCATGACGTGCCCTCCGCCAGACTCTTCGATGAAATCCTCAAGCTCTTGATGTCGGGGTATTCTTGGGCAGCCATTCAAGGGTTGCGCGATGCAGGCTTACATCATGGTCTTTTGCCCTTGCTTGATCACATCTTAGATAGTGGGAGCGACTCTAAGGGTGCAAATGATTTCGTGAAATTGGCGCTCGCCAATACCGATCAACGTATTCAGTCCGGTAAAAGTGTTTCAGCTGGATTCTTGTTTGCTACCTTGCTATGGCCAGATCTGCTGAAGAATTGGAAAGCCAATATCGCCAAAGGGATTTCTAATATCCCGGCACTGCACGATGCGATGGATGACACGATTGCCACACAAAGTAGTGGAATGACGATCCAACGACGCTTTGAAAGTGATATGCGCGAGATTTGGTCAATGCAGCCCCGTTTCGAGAAAAGGGTAGGTCGCTACCCTTACCGCCTGATCGAATCACCGCGCTTTAGGGCTGGTTATGACTTTATGCTCCTACGTTGCGCTACTGGAGAACAAAATCCAGCTCTTGGGGAGTGGTGGACTAACTTTATTGCTGCAGACTCCGCCGGCCAAGAGGCCTTGATGGCTAGCGTTAAGACTGAGGTAGGTGGTAATGCTACTTCTCCAACAAAACGTCGGCGTCGTAGAAAACCAAAAACCGCCTTACCCCCCGAAAATCTGGCAAGCTAAGCAGACTTCAAAAAATTTCAGTAAAGTAGTTTCATATTGAGTTTGGAGTCTTATGGCAAAAGCTTTTATCGGATTTGGTGGAAATATTGGGGATACCCGTCAGCTCATTACTGATGCGATCGTGTGCCTAGCGCTACGCTCTGAATTACAAATCCTAGCCAAAAGCTGCTTCTACCAAAGCGCTCCGGTTGAGGCCACTGGTGGCGACTATATCAATGCTGTGGTCGAAATCGAGACTGAGCTAACTCCTTACGGCCTCTTGCATGTTTGCCAAGCGATTGAACAACAGTTTGGCAGAGAACGTCCTTACTCAAACGCACCGCGCACGCTTGATCTAGATATTCTCTCTTTTGAGGGTGTTACTCAAAATGAAACCGAGCTGATGTTGCCCCATCCCAGAATTATCGAACGCTCATTTGTCCTGCTTCCTCTTTTAGAAATCGCTCCTGATTTCTTCTTGCCCAATTTAGGCGAACTGAAAGCCTACCTCCCTAATGTCGCCCACCAAAGAATTGAAAAACTCTCCTGCAGGAACTGTAATTGCGTCGAAAAAGACGTTTATAGCCAATCCGCACATTAATTCATTAAACTCTCGCCATGATTTACTTACAAGGCGATAAGCCAATCACCATCACCAAACTACTCTCAATGCATGCTGAGGGTGAAAAAATCACTATGCTGACTGCATATGATTCGACCATGTCCGCACTCCTAAATCGCTGCGGCGTCGAGGCTATTCTGATTGGCGATTCATTGGGCAACGTAATTCAAGGTTACTCCAGCACCACCCCCGTGACCATTGAACAGATGGCCTATCACACAGAATGTGTAGCACGTGCAAATACTCAAGCATTTTTAATTGCTGATTTACCGTTTGCTAGCTACGGTGATCCAGTACAAGCACTCGACTCTGCAGCTGAACTGATGCGTGCTGGAGCGGATATGGTCAAGCTCGAAGGTGGCGGAGATTGGCAAGTTGAAATCATTGAGTACTTAGTAGAGCGTAGTGTTCCAGTGTGCGCCCACCTTGGCTTATTACCCCAATCCGTCCATCTTTTGGGCGGCTACAAGGTTCAAGGTAAATCAAAGGATGCGGCCACCATCATGCTCGAGCAAGCAATTGATTGTCAGGATGCAGGCGCACAGATGGTAGTACTTGAAGCAATTCCTTCTACTCTGGGTGAAAAGATTACTGCTGAACTCCATATTCCAACCATTGGCATTGGTGCAGGTCCTGATTGCTCAGGTCAAGTCTTGGTTTTGCAAGATATGTTGGGCATTAGCCCAGGTAGACCAGCAAAGTTTGTCAAAAACTTTATGGATGGCCACCACTCAATTGAGGCGGCCATCAAAGCCTATGTGCGCGAAGTCAAATCCGGCAAATTCCCTGGGGTAGAAAACGGCTTTGCCGGTTAGTGGAAGAAGCTCTTCACGCCCTCAAACCAACCTTTTTGCTGTGGGTTGTGCTTATCTCCACCAGACTTAAGACTTGCATCAAACTTCTGTAGTAATTTCTTCTGCTCTTCATTGAGCTTGACTGGTGTTTCAACTAGCACGTGCACAAATAAATCTCCCACCAGAGTCGAACGCAAACCTTTAATCCCTTTATTGCGTAAGCGGAAAGTCTTACCAGTCTGAGTTCCTTCTGGGATCGGAAACTCTACACGCCCTGAAAGGGTTGGTACCTCGATCTCACCGCCAATCGTTGCGGTTGCAAACGAAATTGGCATCTGCACATGCAAATCGCTGCCATCACGCTCAAATACAGGATGAGGTTTCACACGGACTTCTACATACAGATCACCCGCTGGGCCACCGTTAATGCCTGGCTCACCATTGCCAACTGAGCGAACACGCATGCCATCATCAATACCAGCCGGTATTTTGATCTCTAGAGTCTTCTGTTCTTTGTGTTTGCCTGTGCCGTGACAAGTCTTGCAAGGCTTCGGAATGTATTCACCGGTGCCGCGACATTTTGGACAAGTTTGCTGCATCGAGAAGAAGCCTTGTTGCACCCGAACCTGACCATGGCCATCACAGGTGGAGCACTTCTCCGCCTTTGTGCCGGGCTCAGCACCAGTGCCATGACATGGCTTGCAGTCGCTCCAGCTAGGCACTCGAATCTGAGTGGTATACCCTTCGGCAGCTTGCTCAAGGGTGATGTCCATGTTGTAGCGCAAATCAGCGCCCTTATACACTTGCGGTCCAGCGTGGCGACCACCCCCCTGCCCAAAAATATCGCCGAAGATATCACCAAATGCATCAGCAAATCCACCGCCACCAAAGCTACCACCGCCAAAACCGCCACCCATGGATGGATCTACGCCAGCGTGACCATATTGATCATATGCCGCACGCTTATTCGGATCGGTCAGCGTTTCATAAGCCTCTTTGGCTTCCTTAAATTGAGCTTCAGCAGTTTTGCTATCGGGATTGCGATCCGGATGAAACTTCATGGCTAATTTACGATAAGCTTTTTTCAGCTCCTCATCGCTAGCATTTCTTGCTACACCAAGCACTTCATAAAAATCGCGTTTACTTTTAGGCACGGCCTATTCCTCTCAACTACCTGAATGACACAAGTCGGCACGCGGCCGACTTGTTATTTAAGTACATCAAAACTATGTTAAAGATATCCAATGACTTGATTACTTTTTGTCATCAACCTCTTTGAAATCAGCATCAACTACATCAGCATCAGGGGCTGCTTGCTGAGCGCCACCAGGAGCTGCGCCAGGTGCGGCACCTCCTGCTTTAGCCTGCTCAGCAGCCATGACTTTTTCACCAAGCTTCTGGCTAGCTTTACCCAAAGCTTCGGTCTTTGCTTCAATGACTTCTTTATCGCTGCCTTTGATTGCTTCATCCAATTCTTTAAGGGCCGCCTCAATCGCTTCTTTTTCAGAGGCCTCTAAGCTGGCACCGTGCTCTTCTAAGGCTTTCTTAGTTGAGTGAGCCAAAGCATCTGCCGTATTGCGAGCAGTTACTAGCTCCAGGGCTTTCTTATCTTCAGCAGCATTGGCTTCAGCATCTTTCACCATGCGTTGAATTTCTTCTTCGGTCAAACCAGAATTTGCCTTAATGGTGATCTTGTTCTCTTTGCCGGTAGTTTTATCTTTTGCGGTGACATGCAAAATACCGTTGGCATCGATATCGAAGGTCACTTCAATCTGTGGCATACCGCGTTGCGCAGGGGCAATACCTTCCAAATTGAACTCACCAAGCAATTTGTTGGCAGCAGCCATCTCGCGCTCACCTTGGAAGCATTTGATAGTTACTGCTGGCTGATTGTCTTCCGCAGTGGAATAAACCTGTGAATGCTTGGTAGGAATCGTGGTGTTCTTAGGAATCATCTTGGTCATCACGCCACCAAGGGTCTCGATACCCAATGACAATGGGGTAACGTCTAAGAGCAATACGTCTTTGCGATCGCCAGACAACACGGAACCCTGAATTGCAGCGCCAACAGCCACTGCCTCATCTGGGTTAACGTCTTTGCGGGGCTCTTTGCCAAAAATTTCTTTTACTTTGTCCTGTACCGCAGGCATACGAGTCTGGCCACCAACCAAAATCACGTCGTCAATATCAGCAACATTGACACCAGCATCCTTAATTGCAGTCAAGCAAGGACCAGCTGTACGGTTGATTAATTCCTCAACCAAAGACTCTAACTTAGCGCGAGTTAATTTCAAGTTCAAATGCTTAGGACCGCTAGCGTCAGCTGTCACGTATGGCAAGTTGATTTCAGTTTGCTGAGCAGATGACAATTCGATTTTGGCTTTTTCTGCAGCGTCCTTCAAACGTTGCAATGCCAAGACGTCTTTACTCAAGTCAACGCCTTGTTCTTTCTTGAACTCAGCAATAATCCAATCAATGATGCGTTGGTCAAAGTCTTCACCACCCAAGAAGGTGTCGCCGTTAGTGGAAAGCACTTCAAACTGCTTCTCGCCATCTACGTTAGCAATCTCAATGATAGAAACGTCGAATGTGCCGCCGCCCAAGTCATACACAGCGATCTTACGATCCACTTTGTCTTGCTTGTCCAGGCCAAATGCCAAAGCAGCAGCAGTAGGCTCATTGATGATTCGCTTTACATCCAAGCCGGCAATACGACCAGCATCTTTAGTTGCTTGACGTTGACTGTCATTGAAGTAAGCAGGCACGGTAATAACGGCCTCAGTCACTTCTTCTCCGAGGTAATCTTCAGCAGTCTTTTTCATCTTGCGCAAGATCTCTGCAGAAACTTGCTGTGGCGCCATTTTCTTATCGCGTGCTTCAACCCAAGCATCACCATTGTCTGCTTGAATAATTGCGTAAGGCATCAGACCAATATCTTTTTGCACTTCAGGATCGGTAAATTTGCGACCCATCAAACGCTTCACTGCGTAAATAGTATTTTTAGGATTCGTCACTGATTGACGTTTTGCTGGCGCACCAACCAATACTTCGCCATCTTCAACGTAAGCGATGATGGATGGTGTTGTACGAGCGCCCTCTGCGTTCTCAACGACTTTAGGTGCATTGTTTTCTACAACTGAAACACACGAGTTAGTGGTTCCTAAGTCGATTCCGATAATCTTTCCCATAATGGCTCCAAAAAATTAAGTTGCTTTGTTGTACTTCTGGTTAATGTTTGGCAATTTGCTTGAATTGCCGAAAATATTTCAATACCGATTAAATGGGGTCTAAAAAGGGGAATTCAAGGGCTGAAATAGCAAAAAGGCAGAAATCTGCCTTTTTTATGTGATTTAAGGGGTTTTAACCCCCCATTGCTAAACTTATTTAGGGGCGCTGACGGTCACCAAGGCGGGTCTAAGCACTCGATCTGCCACGGTATAGCCCCGCTGAAGGACGGAAACCACGGTATTGGCATCTTGCTCAGAAGGGACAGAAGCGATGGCCTGATGGTGGTGTGGATCAAATTTATCACCGACCGCAGGGTTAATTTCAGTCATGCGGCCTTTTTCGAAGGCAGACAAGAGCTGCTTCAAGGTAATTTCTAGACCCTCCTTAAAAGCCTTGGCATCAGATGCATCCGTACTGAGGGCAGCATAAAGACTATCCGTTACTGGCACCAAATGTTCGGCAAAACTTTCAATTGCAAATTTGTGTGCCTTAGCAATATCTTCCACAGCACGACGGCGAATATTTTCACCTTCCGCCTTGGCGCGCAAGAAGTTATCTTGTAGCTCACCAATTTTTTCATTGAGCTCTGCAATTTCTTGTTCAGGCGTTTTTGGAGCCACTGATTCTGCGGCAGCCTCTACCACTGGTTCGGCCGCAGATTGCTCTTGCTCTGGTGAGGGATTTTGATTTTCTTGTGTCATGGAGATAAATTCACTTTTTGATATAAGGGGTAATTACTTAGCTATGTGGGGCTAGTTTATTCAATTTCAAGTCTTCGCTTTTTCAGCTTGCTCTGCTCTTGCAGCACGCTGCGCAAGTTCTTCATTGGACTCAACGCCTAAGGACCATCCCAGCAAATGCTGATGGGCGATATCACTAAGGGCTTCAATCCATTTGGGATTGCTGTTTAAGCAAGGAATATAGCGATAGTCCTTGCCGCCGTGATCCAGAAAGATCTCCTTAGCTTCCATGGCGATCTCTTCAAGGGTCTCCAAGCAGTCCGCCGGAAATCCTGGGCAAAAAATATCGAGTCGCTGACAACCCTCTTTAGCCAATTTTTCTACTGTAGGGGCCGTATAGGGCTTTAACCATTCCGCTTTACCAAAACGAGATTGGAAGGTCACGATGTATTGATCCGGCTCGAGGCCCAAGGACTCTCCCAACAGCCGTCCCGTTTTAAGACACTCACAATGATAGGGGTCACCCTTCATTAAATTACGCTTTGGTAAACCATGGAAGGACATTACAAAACGATCGCCTTTTGCAAAATCGGGGCGCCCATCTTTATCCCAGTTGCTCAGCACCTGATCTCGCAATGCAGAGATATAAGCTGGATGATCGTGATAATGCTTTACCAAGCGCAACTCTGGTTGATTGCGCCATGTTCCAAGAACACGAAAAACTTCATCAAAGCTAGAAGCAGTTGTTGTAGCCGAATACTGTGGGTACAAAGGCAAGAGCAGTAAACGCTCCATCCCTTGGGCCTGAAGGCTTTCTAGGGCTTCTTGAGTAGATGGTTTGCCGTAGCGCATCGCCAAGTCCACCAAAACAGTATGACCCTCATTGGTCAATTTCTCGCCAAGCTCTTTAGCTTGTAAGCGTGAGTAATGCATCAGCGGTGAGCCCAACTGAGGCAGCCAAATTGATGCATATTTTTTTGCGGAAGCACTACTACGAATCGGCAGAATAATTCCGTTCAATATGCACCACCAAATAACCCGGGGGATTTCTACTACACGAGGATCAGAGAGAAACTCTTTTAAATATGCCCTCACCGCTTTTGGTGTTGGTGCAGAAGGTGTTCCTAAATTCAATAACAGTACTGCCGTTTTAGAGGCTCGTAAGTGTGGGTTTGGATTCAAAGTAATACCTTTAATAATGAATTAAGAGCTCAATGCGCCCGATAATAACTTCGATGTAATGTCCACAATTGGAATCACTCTGTCGTACGCCATTCTAGTTGGACCAATAACGCCCAAAGTACCGACAACCTGACCATCTACGCTGTAGGGCGCGCTAATGACCGCTAAATCTTCATAGGGCAAGAGATCACTCTCGCCACCAATAAAAATTTGGATGCCATCTGCATGACTAGAGACATCTAGCAATTGCATTAGCACTGATTTTTGTTCCAACATATCAAACATTCTGCGTAACTTATCGAGGTTCGAACTCAACTCACCCACATTCAGCAAACGACGTTCGCCCGAGAGCACCATATCACCACGACTCATGTCGTAATCAGCAACTCCGCTTTGTAGGGCTAGAGCCATCAAACCTGAAATATCTGTTCGCAAGTTATCCAGATCGGATTTCAGATGCATCCGTACTTGCTCAAAACTTTTTCCAGCAAACTGGGTATTAATGTAGTTGCCAGCCTCAATCAGTTGACTTGGGGTGTAATCCTGAGTGGTGGGCAAAATACGATTTTGGACATCCCCCTCTGGGGTAACCATGATCAGCAAAATCTTGCCCTCACCCAAACGCAAAAACTCGATGTGTTTAAAAACCTGAGCACGCTTTGGAGTAATCACTACCCCAGCAAAATGAGTCAAATTCGAGAGAATTTGTGCGGCTGAGTTCAGGACTCGTTGGGGAGAGTCTGGCAAAAGCCCTTTTTCGACTTCGCGGGCGGCCATCTCCTCAAGAGGTCGAACGGTCACCATCGTATCCACGAATAGGCGGTAGCCCTGTGGCGTCGGAACTCTGCCTGCAGAGGTGTGTGGACTGGTTACTAAGCCCATTTCCTCTAAATCTGCCATCACATTGCGAATCGTGGCTGCAGAAAGGTCCAAACCTGAAAATCTGGATAGGGTACGCGAGCCAATAGGCTGGCCCTCCTCGATATAGCGCTCGATGAGGGTTTTTAGTAAGGCGCGGGAACGGTCGTCCATGATGGAAAGGATTTTATGCCTATGGTTTAATCGTTATATGTTAAGCCCATCCCCAAATTCCACCAAGAAGGCATTTAGCCGGGTTGCGCTTGTTGGCAAATTCCAAGCAGACGGCATTGAGGAACGTCTCAATGACATAGCCAAACTCCTGACAGAACTGGGTTGCGAAGTCTTCATTGAGGGAGATACTGCCAACCACCTTGGCCTAAAGGGCTACTCCACCAAAACCGCGAAGGACTTTGCTGGTGCAATTGACCTTGTCGTAGTCTTGGGTGGCGATGGCACGATGTTGGGAATTGGGCGTCAATTGGCGGGCAGCAATGTTCCACTGGTAGGTATCAATATGGGTCGTCTTGGATATATGACTGATATTCCGATTCAGTCTGTACAAACTACCCTTCCTAAAATGATTGCAGGCGAGTATGAAGCCGATACTAGAACTTTGCTTGATGCTGTTGTTCTTCGCAACGGCAAAGAAATTAATCGTGCTCTAGCACTTAATGATGTCGTTGTTAATCGTTCCGGTATTTCTGGGATGGTTGAGCTTGCAGTTCATGTCAATGGCTCCTTCATGTACAACCAACGCTCTGATGGCTTAATCGTGTCTACCCCAACCGGCTCCACTGCTTACGCACTTTCTGCTGGCGGCCCCATCTTGCACCCGCATGTTGCCGGCATTCTATTGGTGCCAATTGCGCCACACTCACTCTCCAATCGTCCGATTGTCTTGCCGAAAGATAGCTTGACTGTGATTGAAGTAGTCAATGGACTAGAAGTGATCGTTAACTTTGATATGCAGTCCCAAACAGAGTTGCAAGCTGGCGACAAAATTGAAGTGCGTCAATCTGATAAAACGATCGCCCTACTTCACCCTAGCAATCACAGCGACTACAAAACTTTGCGCGAGAAGTTGCATTGGAATGAATACCCATCGACATTCTAATGTCGAGTAATTTGCTACGCTGAGCCATGCTTCAAACCATCTTACTTCGTGACTTCGTCATTGTTGATCAGCTTGAACTAGACTTTTCTACTGGCTTCACGGTTCTCACTGGCGAAACAGGTGCCGGAAAATCCATTCTCTTAGATGCTCTTAGCCTGGTGCTTGGCGAACGCGCTGATAGTAGCCAAATTCGTGAGGGGAGCAGTCGTGCAGAAATCTCAGCCCTCTTTAAGATTGATACTGAACAAGCAGAACACTTTACGCAATGGCTTGATGAGCAAGGCTTTCCTATTGAAGATCAAGGACAAAATCTTTTGCTCAAGAGAACAATCGAGAGTAATGGAAGAAGTCGCGCATTTATCAATGGCAGCGTAGCGACCTTGGCACAACTGCGAGAAGCTGGTGATCAACTAGTAGATATCCATGGACAACATGCGCATCAACTTCTCCTGAAGGGTGGTGCTCAGCGTGAATTACTAGATCGACATGCTGGCCTATTGCCGCTCGCTGCTGAGGTGGCACAAGCATTTAAAACCCTGAATGACTCTCGCCGCCGTCTCGCGCAAGCTGAAAATGCAGGCCAAGATATTGAGCGCGAACGGGAACGCCTAGAGTGGCAACTGGAGGAGCTCACAGAGCTATCTCCACAAGAAGGTGAGTGGGGAAGCATCCAAAGCGAGCACGCGCGCCTAGCCAATGGCGCAAAACTCATTGGTGGCTGCCAAGAGGCCATTGAAGTCTTGAGTGAGTCTGATAACGCAATTGAATCAAGCCTCTCTAAAGTCTGTAGCAACATCCACTCCCTAGCCCAGCATGACCCTGAATTAAATACGATCAGCGAATCCTTAAATAGCGCACAAATTCAGTTAGATGAAGCCATTCATAGTCTTAATCGTTATGTACAAAAACTTGATCTCGATCCAGATCGACTTGTACAAGTAGAAGAGCGCATGCAAGCGCTTCATAGCGCAGCTCGTAAATATCGAACCGAAACTAATGAACTGCCTAAGTTGCTACTGGAGACTAGCGAACGCTTAGATGCATTAACGGCATCGCAAAATATTGATACCCTTCGTGAAAAAGTTCAACAAGAAGAGGCGGCTTATCTCAAGCTTGCTAAGCAACTATCCCAAAAGCGAAAAGCGGCGGCAGCCGATCTTGGTACATTGGTTACTAATGCCATGCAAGACCTATCGATGGCAGGTGGTCGCTTAGAGATTGCCCTAGTGCCACTGGCTGATGGTGGCTCATATGGCTTGGAACAAATTGAATTTCTCGTAGCTGGCCATGCTGGCAGTACACCGCGCCCACTCGCAAAGGTGGCATCTGGCGGAGAGCTTGCGCGCATTAGTTTGGCCATTAGCGTCATCACCAGCAAAGCCTCTTTCACACCAACCTTAATATTCGATGAGGTTGATGCCGGCATTGGCGGGGCCGTTGCCGAAACCGTTGGCAAACTATTACACCAATTAGGCCAATCCCATCAAATTCTGTGTGTCACTCATTTACCCCAGGTTGCTGCTCAGGGCAATCATCATCTCAAAGTCAGCAAAGCGCAAAGTGGTGAAAAAACGATTTCTCAAGTTCAGCCTTTAGGCAGAGGGGAACGCGTTGAAGAGGTAGCACGCATGCTAGGTGGCGCAACGATTACAGACACTACTCGTCGTCATGCCCGCGAGTTGCTCGAACAAAGCTAAATTTTCTTAAGCCGCAGAAGACGCCTTAAAAACAGTAAGCCAAAGTGCCGTCACAGCATCCCTTGCAACAATGAGCTCAGGCTCATCTTCTACATTAATGCGCGTTTTTTCTGCGCCATCTAAGCGCAAGCGGTGCTGACGAGACCGTAATAGGCGGTAAGCATCACCTACAAATAAGCTGGCCTCTTTATCTATTAAGCCTGCTTCACCAGCAATCCGCAGAAGTGCAATATTGCCAAGGTTCGCGATGAGTTGTTCGTGTTGATGTGAATACGCTAATACCAAAAACTGAACGATAAATTCAATATCCACCATTCCACCAGAGTCATGCTTTAGGTCAAAGAGACCACTTGCATTGGGATGGCCAGCGTGCACTTTACGACGCATCTCGAGTATTTCAGCGCGGAGATGGTCGATATCCCGCTTTTGGCTCAGCACTTCTGCACGTACCAGATCAAAATCAAGTCCGACGGCCAGATTGCCTGCTGAGCAACGTGCCCGCGTGAGGGCTTGATGCTCCCACACCCAAGCAGCATTATTACCTTCACGCATTTGATATTTCTTGAACGCGTCGGCGTTTGTTACCAAAAATCCTGCAGATCCATTGGGTCGCAAGCGGGTATCAATCTCAAATAAGCTGCCAGTAGCGGTATAGGCAGTCAGCCAATTAATCATGCGTTTTGCCAAGAGCGAATAAATTTCTTGGGCGGAAAAATCGGCTTCATCAGATTGGTATAAGAAAACCAAATCTAAATCTGAGGCATAACCTAATTCTTTACCGCCTAACTTGCCATATGAAATGATCGCAAATGGTGGCACTTCCTCGAGCGCTTCTTTTGATAAACCAAACTTTTGCGCAACTCCCGGCCAAACTCGCTCAAAAGCAGTCTGCAAAATGAGATCCGCCAAGGCGGACAAATGATCGCTCACTTTTTCTACTGAAAGGGCTTGCTCAACGCCAATACCCAAATCCGCTAAGAGCGTAATGAATGTTTCGGTATGATGCGTGACTCTTAAAATATCCATCGCTTGCTCGGAGCCATCGCCATCAGCCATCACATCGTCGAGGCGAATATTGAGATTGGTTTTGACTTCATGCCAATACGCCTCGGGATGCTGAATCAAAGCTTGTTCGGTGCGTGAGTTGAGTAAGTGATCTAATAAATGGGGATGACGCGTCAAGTACTGCGCGCCCCATTGAGAAGCTTTCAGCAAAGCTAGTACATTTAATAATGCTTTTGGATACTCCGCCAAAATAGAGAGATAAGCACTACGTCTAGCGATTGCCTCTAGTAAATCAAAAAAGCGTAATAAGGCTTGATCAGCGTGGGCATGATCACTGCCATCATGCTGCAAAATTTCTGCGGCGCTACGCATTAAATTATCAAAAATTAAGCGACTTTTCTCAGGCAACTGCCTTTGTTTTGGGCTGCCAACCCAGGCATGCCAACGCTGCAATGTCTGCGGAAACACTTGGGCTGTTGGCTCCCAAGCAAGATCGATCGGCGCGAGATCTAAGCGAAGACTGTCATCTAATAAAAAAGCTTTCTCAAAAAGACCAGCGACATTGTTTTGATGACGATCTAACTCAGTCATGAAAGTATCTACGTCTAGACTTTGATCTTTCTGTGCCATAGCGGTCGCTAAACGTTCACGAGTAGCAATGTCGTCAGGAAGGTAGTGCGTCTGTTGATCATCCCAAACCTGGATACGATGCTCTAAGCGCCTCAGAAATACATATGCTGCCCGAAGAGCTTCAACCTCCTCATGAGGCAAGACACCTCTTCGCCCAATTAAATCGAGCACTTCTAATGTGGGGCGAACTCTAAACCGGGGATCGGTACCGCCTCGCATTAATTGGAACATTTGCGCAAGAAATTCAATTTCCCGAATACCACCTCGACCTAACTTGATGTCACGCGAACGGCCTTGATATTGAGAAGATCTTTTATCAGCCTCATGCTGAATCTGCGCGTGCAAATCGCGTATGGAAGCGATCACCCCATAGTCCAAATGCCGGCGGTACACAAACGGGCGAATGAGTTGCTCTAATTCTTTAAGGCAGTGTTCATAACTTGCAGCTCCCGGCATAGGGGCGATTAAGCGGCCCTTAATCCAGGCATAGCGCTCCCACTCTCTGCCCTGAACTATCAAGTACTCTTCGAGCATATCCAAGCTGCAAACCAATGGGCCAGAGTCTCCATTGGGTCTCAAGCGCATATCTACCCGAAATACAAAACCATTCTCATCATGCTCAGCAAGCACCTTAATGAGGCGCTTACCCATTCGAGAGAACCATTCCTGATTCGAGAGACTTTGCGGGCCACCTACTGTTTCACCCTCATGCTCATATAAGAAAATTAGATCAATATCAGAAGATAGATTGAGCTCAAGCCCGCCGAGCTTACCCATACCAACCACCATGAGCGGCATTTCTGCATGGCTTGTCTTACTCCAAGGCAAGCCAAAGCGACTACTGAGGTCTTGCCGAATGTAAGCGATCGATTTTGCAATTGCCAGCTCAGCAAATTGACTCAGACTATGGGTTACCTCATCTAAATCGGCCAACCCATTGAGATCACGAAAAGCAATCCACAGCATGAGGCGCTGCCTAGCCAGTCGCAAATTGGCCATAAACCTTGACTCGTCTTGAGAAGCTGCACTTTCCTCAATTTCACTAGTAGCAAGTAAATCCTGAATTCCGCTTAGGCTCAGCTTTTTGGGCCCCTGCGTACGGAGCCAGTTAGCCCACTCAGGCCGAGCATTCAGCCAGCGTCGCGCATACGTCGAATGCTGCTCTAAAAATGCAATTTGCCGAGAAAATTCATCCATTTCCCCATCTTAATCGGTCTCCAGAAGCTTGGCGACCAAGCAAAGGCTGACGGATAATAGAGCTCATGCTGCAAAAGATCATTCCACCTCGCCTCAAGAGCGTGCTAGCAAAACGTCCTCAAGGTTCCGGTGGACTTTGGCGTAAACGCGCCCTCATTCTTTGCGGCTTTGTTTTGCTGCTCATGGTGCTTGGCCACCTAGGCGTGCGCTTTATCGTTTGGCCCCAAATTGAAAAGTCCAAAGCTTCTGTGGAAAGACTGCTTAGCGCTCGAATTGGCACTAAGGTCACCATGGATGATTTGAAAGTTTCCTGGACTGGCATCAGGCCTAACTTTGAAATTGAGGGTTTGCGTTTTAATAGCCCGAACCAGACGAAGCCTTCATTACAAATTCAACAAATCAGCGGGGAGCTGAGCTGGAGTTCTTTCTATCACTTGGCGCCTTACTTTCATCAACTCAATTTCAGAGGTGCTGAAATTGATGCACAGAGAAATGCCAAAGGGATCATCACAATTGCTGGCATTCCGATACACAGTAATTCAGGAGACCATAGCTTTGAAGACTGGCTGTTTTCTCAAGACGATATTCTGGTAAGCGACGTCAAACTCTTTTGGGCCGATCAGCAGGAAAAGAAAGCACCCACAACAATTGAGATCCAGAAATTAACCCTCAGCAATGGCATTCGAAGCCACCAGGCGCTTCTCCAAACCATTACCCCCTGGAATGCTGGACCACTTGAAATCAAGGCTGACTTCGTCCATCACCTAGGCGGTCAAGCCAGTGATTGGCGCGATTGGATAGGCACCATTTCCTGGAATGTAAACGATCTCAATCTCAGTCAAATTTCGAAAGAGTTTTCTGTTTCCCTCAATACCCTAGAGGGCAAGTTGAGCTCTAAGGGCAAATTAAAACTGGATAACGGAAAACCCGACGGTGGAGAGGCTTATATTGCTGCTGACAATCTCACTATTCAGCTTGCAAAAAATGAAGATGCCATTGCTCTCGGCAGATTAGAAACCAATGTGGTTCAAGAAAATGAAAATGGTCTCATTTCTATCACGACTAAAACATTTGCATGGCGCGATGCTGAGAGCTCTAGTACAGCTCCCCTAGAAAATTTAAGTCCAATGACTTTCCGCTGGAGACCTCCCGGTCCCGATGGTGAAATTAAAGAGTTTGGATTTTCTTCGCCGAAAATTCTTGTTGAGGACATTGCACTATTTGCCCTCAACTTACCCTTATCCAAAAAAGTTCATCAATGGATCAAAGTTTCCGAGGCGGATGGAGAGCTGCAAGACCTGGATGTTCATTGGTCAGAAAGCAAGTCTCCTTTATCTGCACTCAATATTCCCGGCGGCTGGTTCAAATCGAATAAGCTCGATTTTTCTATCAGCGGCAAGCTGATTAACTTGAGTTTTGTAGGCATCAACAAGTCAATTCCATCTGTCACTAATCTTTCAGGCTTTATCTCTGGCGACCAAAATCAAGGCAGTCTCTCTCTGAACTCCAAAAACCTGCAGTTGGAGATCAATGACTTTTTAGTCGACCCTAAAATCCAATTAGAGCAGGCAAATGGACAAATTTCCTGGTCTAAGAAAAGAGGTAATTGGCTGATTAATGCCAAACAACTTGCGCTGAATAATTCCGAGCTCAATACAACATTAAATTTGAGTTATTTAATCGGTGATCCTAAGAAGCCAGATCTAATGACGCTAGATATGGATTTTGCGAAAGCGAATTTAGCTACAGCACATAAATACTTACCCCTTGGCATGGGCAAAGATGCCAGACTCTATCTCAGCAAAGCCTTTTCTGATGGCACTATTCAGAACGGCAAACTGCATATCAATGGTGACCCTAACGATGTGCCATTTGCTCGAGGCAACCCTGGCGATTTCACTTTAAACCTCCCTATCGTAGGCGCCACATTCAGTCCAGCCCCCTTGATACCTAGCAACCAAGGAATTTGGTCTGCGTTTAGCAACATCAATGGCATAGTGACAATGCAAAATTCTGCTCTGTCTGTAGATATTGATCGAGCAAATTACAAACAGGTTGTGCTAAAAAACTTCCATGCGGAAATTCCCAGTGTTAGCGCCAATCACTTGGTTCTATCTGTTAATGGCAATGCCCAGGGCGATGCTCCACAAATGTTGGAGTATGTATTTGCTTCACCATTCGGCAAGAAACAAAATAAGCTCGAAAAGAATTTACAAGTTACTGGACCAGTAACTCTTGCGCTTGGACTAACACTGCCACTATCTGGTGATGCCGATACTAATATTGATCTCAAACTAGATCTTCCTGGTAATAGAGCACAGTGGGCAAAGTTCCCTCCACTTGAAAATCTCAAAGGGAAAATTCGAATCACTGAAGTCAATCCAGCATTTGAAGACCTCACTGCTAATTTTTTAGGTGGGTCCCTCAGAATTGATAGCGCAGAGTCCTCGTCAGGTCAGAGCTTCAAAATTGCGGGTGATTTTTCCGCAGATTTCATCAAGCGTTATTTCGCCAACACACTCAGAACAGATTCATCGCCTATTCTTGAAGGAATGAGTGGTTCGGCCAAATACGAAGGTACTCTCAACTTTAATAAGTCCGGCAGCGAAACTAATCTCAAATTTGATCTCCGCGACTGGGCAAGTTCGGCCCCCGTCCCAGCCAAGAAGTTGATGGGCGCACCGATGCTAGGTCAAATTACTTTAAAAACTTTTTCAAATTCCCCATCTGGCAATAACCGCTTTAGCTGGTCAGGCAAGTTTGGCGATATCTATTCCATCCAAGGGGAGGGAAATGGTGACGATGAATTGCGATATGGACTGGGAATTGGCGCTCCCGCCACTCTGCCTCAAGAAGGTATCCACCTAAATATCGTAAGTAGCGAATTAAATCTTGACCCTTGGATTGAGTTCTTAGGCAAACAAAAGAGAAAAAATTCTGCAAGCGGTATAGAGGATGCCAAAGCAAG
>Ga0136644_10001717_pt1 | contig 17209 bp, 17 predicted proteins | sample C_130820_EF_Meta_FD_94780 | JGI IMG/M metagenome (GOLD analysis project Ga0136644, IMG submission 94780) | Freshwater microbial communities from Lake Croche, Canada to study carbon cycling - C_130820_EF_MetaG (v2) (version 2) | ecosystem: Environmental > Aquatic > Freshwater > Lake | place... | reverse complement strand
GATGTTCTAAATATAGTTTAATGAATGCAGGTGATAATAGTTGATTATCTACATAATAATTCGATTTGTCTAAAATAATAGGTATGCTTTTGCTCATTATAGGGTGTGTGTACTCAATGCTCAATAAACTGGGTTTGCTTGGAACCAATGGCATCTTTAGGTCAGTAAAATGACCCAAATTATTATCGAATATCCTATAGACATAACTATCGCCATACTTCATCTTTACCATTCCTTCAACGTATAATTGGGTATTTAATACAATCGAATCTACTGCGTCACAAATTTCATTGTAAGTTACTTCCGCATTACTTACATTATCTGTTATGTTTTTGGGATTCTTAACAAATTCATAGAATTCTGTAAGTGCGTATTCATCGCCAAAGTATCTTCGTTTATCACGCTTCAACAAAAATGAACTAGAAATCCAATAGGAATCCATCGGTTCAATCTTTTTTCCAATAGCTAAAGAATAAACTTTTTCGATAAAATACAAAACATGATCAACAGCGCTCTTTACTACTAAATTGCTATCATAAACGCTCCTACAAAATTTATTAACGCTGCATACAAACTTGCTATATTTAACTATGTAAGGCAAAAAATTGATATTCGAGACCTGATCATTTAATTTCTTAACATGATTATGATAGGATGTCTGCATGCTATTTAACAACTCCTTTAAACCGTACATACCAGTTATTTTATAATATCGTTTATCTTTTATATTCATTTAGTTAATTAATTGTGCGCTTTCGTTTTACAGTTTTATTTCTACGAACATGTTTTCTACCTCCATGACCACGAGTCCTTCTTCTATCCAAATGAAGAGTATATCTTTCAGCAGTAGGGAGAACGCCTCTATCTACGTCTCTTATAACACTACAACTTAAATCGATCATTATAATTTTCCTTATGCCTTTTGATCTTAAAAATGCAATCATATCGCGCAAATTTGTAATAGTAAACGAGGTTCTTGTGCGTTTACTTCTTAAAGTTGTTACTATAGGGTTCAGCTCCGCCATTAAATCCAGTTCAGGATCGCTATTTATAATATTCAATTTCCAATCATAGTATTTCGGGCTTTTGGTATTGTCTGTAACTAAATATTCTTCTCTCAAAAATCTTTTATCATAGGGATCTACTTTCTTGTAATTAAATGTTCTATAAAACAAATCGAGGTGGTGAACGTACGAACGTAATTCAGCATCTGTTTCAAATTCTGATCCTTTCTTTCTAAACTCTTTAAGTGCGCCAGCCGGTTCTTCATCCTGCTCTCTTATTCTATTTTTTATACGTTCAACCATTGCCATCATTTCGTCGGCTTTGGTCTTACTATTAAATCCGCTAGTTTCTTCTTTTATTATATTAACAAATGGTCGAACGCTAGTTGATGGAAGTAAATTCGGAACAGTTGGTGGGACAACTTCTAATCCCACAATTTCCATATCTTTTGGAATTTTAAACCTTCTAGGGTCAACTACTGCAAATTTAGGTTCTGCAGGATCGTCTACGTCATATTCTACTTGTATGTCTCCATGACTTGTTATAACTAATACTGCAACGTTACCTTCAAACGCAGGTTCTATTACTTCATATGTAGGTTCTTTGGGTTGTTCATGGCTATAAATAACTGCTCTGGTTCTTGACGACATTTAATTAATTTTATATAGATAATAATCAGAAAAAAACTTCCTATACTGTCCAAAAACGATTGTTGATTATGACGAACAAAAGGAGAAAATGATGGATATGTACAAGGACGCATAATCAATATTGATCCTCTATTCAATATTGATAATATTTTTACTAATATTTTATTAAACAACGAAATGTAATAAAAGGTTGCATATTATTATGGGAATTTCCACCGCCAGTATTGTATGTATTAAACGTACCTAAATCAGCTCTATCTGTTGTAGAAGCAGAAGATTCATCTTCACGACCATTACTTGTGTCATATGCTCCAGCATCTGGGTTAGATCTTCTTGTTAAACTATGGCTGTGCGATGGAATCTCAGTTACTGATAATGTATGTGCTTCCTCGCCGCTTTTAGATCCTAAATTGCGGGTAGTTAAACCAACACCTGATCCTAATCCTACAGCAACACGCCCTCTAGCGTCAGGAATATTAAAGCTTGTATCAGCACCTCCATAAGTATAGCCAACCACGGCAAATAAATCGCTATATTCGAGTGTATTTAATCTACGCCCATCGCAGTCAAACCAACCTGCCGGTTCATTTACGGCAGCAGATTGAATAACTGTTCCAGGAGGGATCAATACATAATTGTCTAAATAGTAGTTTCCTGTAGCGTAAAAGCTTCTTGCTCTTAAATCGCCGCCAATTGTAAGGTTTCCAGAAACGTCTAAATTACCTCCTACTGTTTCGTTTCTTTCTACGTATAAATCTCCGGTACGCATAGGAGGGTTTGTGAAAGTTGCTAGACGGTTTTGTAATAAAACATTGTGGTTCGTTGTCCTATTTTTAATTCTAATGTACGACATTTATATTATATGTATGTATTTTTTTTAACCATTGAAGAATTAAATTGGGACATTTTAATTAAAAAACTTTTCTTGTTCTACGCTTACTAGTTTTACCACGTTTTTTGGTTTTCTTTGGGCGAATAGAAGCGCCACCCAATTGTTTAGTAAACGATAATTCAATTGGCTCTTTTAATAATAAATTATTAATATTGGTTTCAAACTGCTCTATATTAACTGTAGTATCTTCTCTATCAAAGTGCATTCTTGATATTTGATTGGCTATTTCACGTTTTACTCCATAAAGGGGAATGTCGATGCTCGGAATAATGCTGTTTTGACCGTACAAAACAAGATCAAAATCCCCACCACCCTGCTGGAGAAGTTTCTCTTCATCTGGTTCCGGAATTCCATAAAATATTCTAAGCATTCTTTTTTTGTCAGGCACATATACTGGTTTATCAGCGTCTGATTTTGTTTTATTTCTATTTTCATAATAACTCTTACCTAGTTCGTGTTTTATATTATAACCTCTAACTGCGTCTTCTGACTTTCCACATACTTCTTTAAAACTTTCCAATACTAATGAATTAACTATTTCAGGAGGAATGCCTTCCATTAAAACGTTAATCTTCTGTATGCCGAGCGCACCATTATTTTTTTGCGATTCAAAGGTTGCTAAATTTTCCTTAATAAAGTCACTGTAAGCATGAACTTCTTCTTCCCTTATATTTTCCATCGTGGGGTCTTTTTTTAATTTATTTACAAGATTATCAATTACTCTTGTTAGACATAGCATAGTTTCAGTCGACAATTCATAATACCATTTAATCTTTTTTATAAGAGGACCGCACCTTAATAAATAAGTTTGTTTTATTTCCATAAACATATCGACCATCTCTTTTTCCTTTCTGTCCTCTGCTTCAACTTGTTGATTAACTTGCAAAAGTTCTTCTTCTTCTTTCCGGACATCAACATTCTTTAACCTTTTTCCCTCTACTACTTGGTCTAATTCTATTTTTCTCTTTTTTAGACCTTCACGTTTCTTTGTTTCTGGAACAAGAACTTCTTCAATAAATTTCTGGTCAGCTTCTTGTTGTTTCTTCTTTATTTGATTGTACAATTCTTCTAGTTTTTCAGATTTGGATTTATTGCACGTATCGTAAGTTTCGGTCAAATTACTTCCTTTATATTTTTTTAACTGCGCGTCTTTATTACTGTTCAATAATTTAAATTTTTCTTCCGCAGTTTCTTTGCAACTAGGATTTTTGTCCGGATGTAACTCTTTAGCTAATTCGCGATACATTTTATCAGTCATACATGTAGGGATTAATGTAACACCATCTGATCTGCAAGTTTCTTTTGGTTCAGTTCTAACTCCTAATTTTATCTCTGCTTCCTTTCGCGATTTTTCATGTTTTTTATATGTAGCAACTTCTTCTCTCTTTCTTGCTTCTTGTGCGGCGGCTTTCTCTGCTACTATTCTGGCTGCTTCCGCTTCCGCTTCTGCCTTTTTAATAGCTGCTTCTTCCTTTTGCTTAGCTTCTGCTTCTTCCTTTTGCTTAGCTTCTAATGCTGCCTTTTGCTTAGCTTCTAATGCTGCTTTTTCCCTCGCTTTGATTTCTGCTTTCCGCTTAGCTTCTGCTTCTGCTTTTTGTTGAGCTTCCAATTCTGCTCTTTGTTGAGCTTCCAATTCTGCTCTTTGTTGAGCTTCCAATTCTGCTTTTCGCTTAGCTGATTCGGCTTGTCTTATTGCTTCTGCTTTTTGCCTAGCTTCTGCTTCTGCCCTTCTCCTATCTTCTTCTTTTGCCCTTCTCCTAACTTCTGCTCTTTGTTGAGCTTCTAATTCTGCTTTTTTTTTAGCTTTTATTCTAGCAGCTTCCGCATCTTCTTCGGCTTGTTTTCTATTAATCCTATCTAACTTTAATTTTTCAACTAATTCGTAAGCGGCGTTTTTTTTATCAAGAGCATCTTTTGTCTGTTTTTTGAGCGTTTCTAAATCTTCTAATGCTTTCTGATATTTAGGGCCAATATCTTTTATTAAATTATCCAAACGTTCTTTTTCAGGTTTATCCTTTTCTAATTTTTGTTGTATTTTATTTTCCTGTTGTCGAGCTAGTTGTTCCTGTTGTTTTAATTCTTTTGCTTGTTCTAGTTTTTTTAATAAATCCTCTTTTCCATCGTCATCCTGCCATATTTTTTTAACGTCTTCAAATAAACCTAATTCAGGCGATGAATCTGTTGGTTCATTTTCAAAAATTGGTTGGACTGGTCCAATTTCTTTAACCACTCTACGGAATGTATTCCACCAAGGAGCAATATTAAAATCGTAAAAAATCCATCCAGAACTAGGCATTCCTCCATGTTCCCAAAGATGAAAACGATTTCCAACTTCCTTTCCTATTTCTTTGTATTTTTTTGAAAAGTTCTCGATATCTTTACCTAATTTTTCAATATCGGGTTCATTCGCATTTATTTGTTCTACTATTTTTTTAAAATTTTCATTAGCTTTATCGCGTTTCTTCTTTAATTTTTGGTTTAATCTTTCTTTATTTTGTCTTTCAAACTCTAACTTGTCGTATTGTTCGTTTGTTTCTCTTCTTTTTTCTTCTTCATTGACTATTGTTCGCATTCCAGGAGAATAGTTTAATTGCGCTTCAACTGCAGCATTAGCTTGTTTTTCAGCTGTAGCGACATTTTTGGATATTTTATTTTTATAAGCGTCTAATTCAGTTTTAATTTGGGTTACTTGCGAAAGTTTTTGTTGCGAATCTTTTTCATAACTTTTTATAATAGTATCCAACGAAGAATCATCTAAATTTTTTTTGTAACCATCCAATTTTAATTTATAATCTTTAATAAGATCTTCAGTAGATATTTTTTTATCTTTTATTGTACCTAACCCTTTTTCAATTTCAACTATATCTATTTCTATTAGATTATAGAGAGATCTAACCTCTTTGACAGCTTCCTCCGCCTTTTTCAATTCTGCTTTTATTTGTTTATTATTTTTAGCTTCTTCCACTGCTTTTTTTGCCTTATTGAAATGAGCATAACATGTTCTTGAATATTCCAGTGCAGCTTTTTTGATAATGTCCGCTTCATTATAAATATCACTAATTGAACGCAATATCTCTATTGCTTTTTCCTTAGCGGCTTTTATTTTATTCTCGATTTCGAGTCGCTTAGCATCTTCTTCTTTTTTCTTAGCTTCTTCAGCTTTTCTCTTAGCTTCGTCTGCTTTTTGCCTTTTTATTTCATCTTCTTTTCGAAATACGCCAGTGACGTGTGCTGCTTTTTTACCAATCTCAGGATCAAAAATAATTGGTTCTCCAACAATTGGTTTTACAACATCTGGATTTACAACAACGCCTCCACCTCCACCACCACCTTTAGCCAATTGTATACAATGTGCGGCAACTGCTCTATTGAAATTTTCTAATATAGTTTGGGTTGTTTTGGGATTGCGAAAAACTTCTAAAGCCATTTTTCTTCTGCCTGCGTCATAAAAATCTTTTGTATTCTTATCTAATGCTGTAATTATATACCCATTTCCAACCGGGTTCCCGCCGCGCTCGCCGATTGCTACTCCTCTACTATAACCGGGGGCGACTCTACCAAAATCAATAATTAGAGCTCTACCTTCATATTCTCTGTGTCCATCCTTACCATCAGTAAAATAATGATAAGTTGGATGAATAAGGACATTTCCTCCGTGCGCATCCCAATGATAATAACCATATCTATACATTCTCTCTAATTCATAGCGGTGCATTTGTTCATATCTTTGCCCCCTTGCAGTACCCCTCCCGCCAACTTTATTCAAAGTATCCGAAAGCGTCTCATAACCAGACATCATTTCCATTACAATTATGGTAATTCCATATGTCTTGCTATAATTTTCTAAACTTTGCGTAATTAATCTATCACTGTAAGCAGGAGCATAAGATAACTTTCTCTCAACTAATTTCTTTAATATAGTATCGAAAATTGTTTCAGTTACGTTATCAGGCACATTTGATGAATAACATATTATTGCTGGACAAATTGGTTCAAAAGGACTTATTGGATCTGCAAAACTTTTTTTAAATAGACGATCTTGTATTTCAGCTTCTAATCTGTGTTCTCTATGTTTTCCTTTTTGAAAAACTTTAAAAAGACCACCGTATCTATCAGATCTTTTTATTTCTCCTCCCTGAAAATATTCTTGTCCTTCCGCATTAGGGGTTTTGCTTAATATTCCTACTTTTACTAATATTTGCGTTACATCAGCATTAAAGTTTGTGCTTCTAATAGTTACATACGGCGATTTAACACCGTCGTTTAATGTAAAAACATAGGTTATGCAACTAATGCTACCATCTGTTAATATTTTTACTCTATTGGAGTTTGTCATAAAATATAAGAGGGCTTCTGTTGGTCCTCTGCTTCTCCACTTATCATTTAAAATTACACCTCCCTTTATAAAATTCATAATATATATAATACACATATTATTCTTCTAAATAAAAAATTGAAACTACATAAAAAATAATTCACATATTAAATCATACAATGACTCTTTTTGATTCTAATGTTCAGAACATTTATAATAATATTCGGAATAATTCCCCCAGCACTTCTCATAGTTTCGCAATTCTTAAACTCGCCGTAAATCCAAATAATAATCAATTGCGAGATACTTATGAACAAAAAGTGCAAGCTCACAACAATTCTATTCTAAATAACCCTTTTGCCGATTCTGGTTTTGATTTGTTTGTCCCAGAAAACACGACATTTACCAAGGAGATTGAGACCAAATTTATTGATTTCCAAGTTAAAACCGAAATGGTTTATTGCGATGTTGATAAGAATACTCTTCGAAATTGCGCGTTTAATGTTCATCCTCGTTCTAGTATTTCAAAGACACCTCTTATGTTGGCAAACCACACCGGTATTATCGACTCTGGCTACCGGGGATCATTGATCGGTGCATTTAGATGGCTTCGCCCAAACAATTCAAATGATAATATGTATCCAGTTGAACAAAACACGCGTTTGGTTCAAATATGCCACCCAACTCTTTGTCCAATCTATGTAGTTATTGTAAATGAGGATCAACTTTCCAACACGGAGAGAGGCGCTGGCGGTTTTGGTTCTACTGGAGTATAACATTGGGTTAATAATCACAAAATATAATGTTTGTAATTATTTATTTATCGCCATAGTGTAATGATATATGAGAATAATAGAGAAATTGATATATATAAAGGAAAATATTTTTCATCATGTTTTTATACTAGAGTTCCTACTGTAATTGCGTTTGATTTAGATGAAACGCTGGGATCATTTGTCGATTTAGAGATTTTATGGAATGGACTTACTCTATTTAACGGCGGTAAACAGATAGATTTTAATAAACTTGTTGATCTATACCCTGAATTTCTTAGATACGGTATTCTTCACATATTAGAATTTATTTACCAGAAAAAAAAGAAAGGTATATGCGATAAGATATTTATATACACGAATAATCAATGTTCAACAGAATGGTGCAAAATGATAGCGAAGTATTTTAATTATAAATTGAAAACTGATGTTGATTTATTTGATCAGATAATTCGTGCTTTTAAAATAAACAATAAAATAATAGAGGTGAATAGAACAACGAATCGGAAGACGTATAATGACTTTATAAATTGCACAGTTTTACCTAAAAAAACCAAAATATGTTTTATTGACAATACCTATTTTTATGAAATGAAAAACGATAGAGTTTATTATATTCAACCTCTTTCTTATGTGCACAATCTTTCAGGTCAAGAAATTATTGATAGATTTATTAAATCAGATGTGTGTGTTGAATATATTAATAATTCGAAAACTTATGTATTAGCAGATTATTTATATGTTCATTTTACTAAATTCGCCCCCAGTTTAAATTGTATATATCCAAATAATAAATTATTGACTGATATTAATGTAGCTAAGAAATTAATGTATCATATTAAAGAATTTTTTTATTTAACACAGAAGAAAAATAGAACTAAAAAAATAAAGTTTTTGATTGGTAGATTTACCCGCAAAAGAAAGGGAACCTAGGTTCCCTTTAAATCCCTCCTATATTAGAAATGATTCATGGAAAAAAGGAGGGATCTAAAGGGAACCTAGGTTCCCTTTCTTGGTTCCCTTTATCTAGGTAGTCGTACGCCATCATGATTAACTGTTCCTCTAGAGACATCTTTTGAAATATTATGCAATCGTCGAATTTAATCTGAATAAACCTATTCCCGTTGCTCATGCATAAAACATGCGTCCCTGTATCTAAAAACTTAATATCCATTACTATTCCGCCATTAGTCAATTTCGGAGAACTTTCTCTTATCCAACGCACATGTTTACCTTTGTGTAACTCATGAATATCATCTACCATTCGATACCCTACCAATTTCTGACAATATTCAAAGCATAAATTCGGATTAATTGAGAAACTATTTACTTTCTCATAAATTTCCCGAGTTATTATTTTCATCGACTTATTTTCTAAATAGTCGTTTTTATCGTTCTCTATGGATTCTAGAAGTTTATTGATATCCATTGTCGAAAAAAGCGTCGGATCACTCATCGCTTTCTCAAATAAATCATTAATATCTATTTTTTCTGTCATGATATTAATAATTATAAAGAAGATTTTGTATCATTTGCAAATAAAGTTGTTCCATCAACATATAGAGATTTCAACGTTTCTATTATACCCATGTTTACTAACAAAAATATTGATATACTAAATATAATTGTTTGATCGTATCTTGTTATTTCTATGCTTTTTCTCATTGGGTTAAACCGGTAAATTAAAAACAAACATAAAATGGTATGAACTGCAATATTGAATGTATTTAAATACGAAGCATCCACATAAACTATGCCGAATATTGTTAGAAAGTACAACGCATTAAAAAACACCAATAACAAATAAAATGATGCGCCAATTCCAATTCTGTCTTTAAATGTATTTATTGTTGTCCACATATATAGTTACGTTAGATAATATAAACATTATTAAATATTATCTAAAATGAATAGCATAATTAATAAAAAATATAAACTACTATATAAAATTGGCCATGGAAAATTTGGAGTAGTTTATAAAGGAACTAATTTAAAAAACAACACAGAAGTTGCTATTAAATTAGAAAATAAAAAAGCCCCTATTAATTTATTAAAAAACGAAACCAATATTATGAAATACCTTTATGATCATGGATCTAGAAGTACCCCAATAGTTTACTGGTTTGGCGTTGATGAACAATATAACTATCTTGTTATGTCTCATTATAGTATTTCTCTTTACAATTATTGTCAAAGTAGTGCTGTTTCACAAGAAAAGTTAGATAAAATAATGTGTGCGTGCGTTGATATTATTGAAAATATTCATACAAAATACATTATCCACAGGGATGTTAAACCACAAAACTTCATGATATCTAATGAAGAAATTTATTTAATCGATTTTGGATTCGCAACGTTTTATGTAAATGAGAAAGGTAACCACATACCACAAATTGATATAAACAATATAGTTGGAACGCCGAAATACGTTAGTAAATTCATTCATAATGGGTCTAACAGTTCGCGACGTGATGATCTAATATCATTGGGATATTTATACATGTATTTATTCTGCAAAGAACTTCCTTGGGATAGCTTGATTTCTGATAAAACTACTAGCTGTTACGATGAAATTCACATAATGCATCCTAAAAACCAACAACGATGTGTTTTGAAATCATGGGAAAATATAGAACCGTTATGTCTAAAAATAAATGAAAAAATACACAAATATTTAAATTATTGCTATGGTTTAACTTATGAAAGCGTTCCAAATTATGAAGCACTGAAGGAAGTTTTTAAACATTTGAACCAAACAGTTCTGGATTATTAAGCCATATTATAAACACCACGAATCCTCCTAAAATTGTCATAAACGACAATACAAGAAATGTTAAAGCTGACCAATATTCTAATTTAGTCCATAGATTATTATCAGTATCTGACTTCGGCTCAATAAGTTCTCGTCCTTCTACTTCTGTTCTAACAGCTCTTGCTATTGGAATACGTACAGGGACAAGTTCTTGAATAACATCTACATGTATTGGATTTTCTACGTCCATTAATTATAATTTTTATCATAATTAATAAAAAGCATTGCGCATTCAATTTTTTAGAACGATGGTTGTACAACGGTTGTTAGAGAATCTGTACCCAATAATTCGCCTACATTCCATGATCCTAAAGTAATAGATATCAATAATGATAATAACAACAATACGATGGATGAAATTTTTCTACTACTAATCAATATTGGTTTCATTATATAATATATTAATAATAAAATAATTGTGAAACAAATATAAAAGCAAAAATTTATATATGTTATAATCGAATCAGATTACCATGAGTTCCGAGCAAGATACTTCAAGCGTACCCGATCGTCTTTTGGGGCAAGTTAAGTGGTTTAACAACAAGGCGGGTTATGGATTTATTACGGTAAACGATGGCCAGTACGCGGGTAAGGACATTTTTGTCCACTATTCTACTATCCGTGTTACCAATTCTCAATACAAGTACTTGGTTCAAGGCGAGTATGTTGAGTTTAACTTGGTGAAGTCGAGTGCAGGGGATCACGAGTTCCAGGCCACTGATATCTCAGGTGTAAAGAATGGTGCATTGATGTGCGAGACCCGTCGCAACAACCGCGCCCAGCGTGACGATGGGGATTCTCCTGCTGCTCCTCGCGAGCGCCCTCAACAACGCAGGACTAGGCCCGCTGCTCCTCAAACCGCTGCTTCAGGTGATGGTGATTTTACCACTGTTCGCCGTCGCACCAACAACCGTCCCAAGAAGGACAGAAAGCCCGCCCCTGCTCAGGAGGCCTAAATAATTTAACAACAAACAGAAACAAAAAGGAAATAATTTATTGTATCATCAATAAATTATTTTTATGGAAATCCAGCGAAACATTGTTCAAATAAATAATCATCTATATTTATTGGATCTGTAAAATTACCTAATTGTCTTAGAGCTTGTTGATAAGACCAACAACCATTAAGATCTTTTCCATTTAATAATTTTCCGCCATTTATTATACCAGAACAGTCAAAATCGAATAATTTTAATTCGCCATCTGATCCTATTCCTATATTATCTAATTTCCAATCAAAATAAACTATTCCATTGTTCTGTAAATAATCCTTTACCTCTCGCATTTTTGTTTTTACAATATTAAAATAATTTGGATCGCTTTTTAATAAAATATTTGTAGTTAAAACTTCAATCTTTACACTATTTCCAGTAACCTCATAAATTGAAACAATGTTTGGTTGCATGTGACCAAATAATTTTCCATAAATTGTATTTTCTGTCCCACCTGGAGAAGTAGGTTTTTCAAAAAAATCTTTTCCGTTAAAATATTCATTGTTATTAAAGAATAATTTTCCATTATACATCCATACTCTTTGTCCTCCAACCCTAGACATTCTTTTTTTATTTTGTCGGCGCTTTTTTTTGGTTAGTCGTTTTTTTGAAAACCGTTTTTTCATATTGCTATTATAATAAACATAGAAATTATGCTGTATTATGAAACTTCACCAATTCATCCATTTTTTTATTGAAGTGAATGGAAATCAATAACTTACTATCCTTAGGATACTTTGCAATTATTTCGGTATCACCATATTGGTGAAACCCAGGACAGTTAATCCTTCGGACAGATTTTTGATCGCTAGCGTAGTAAAATAAATACGCAAACCACAAATCATAACCATACTTCATTCCATCGACTAGGCCTTGCTTATCAGATAAATATATCATTCTTAAATAATCTTCAACACCTGGTTTTGAGAAAACTATTCCCGGGCCACCCGAAAACCAAGAGTTATAATCTAATTTTTTATAAAACGCTATTTCTGGCAAATCGTTCACGTAGGGAATCCAGTTTAACCAATCACCGATCATATAGCTATCACGTTCATCAAAGTATTCTAAATATTCAGTCAATTTATCTATAAACAAATACGCATCGTCATCAATAAGCATAAACCATCCATAATCACTATACTTTGTTAAATAAAGTTCAAATACTTTTCTAATTATATTAGGATCAAAGCCGCGCCTATATTCTCCCAAATACACAAAGTTTTCTTGATTGTGGTCTGGATCATCAGTTACAAAAACAACGTTTGGTCTTCCTTTTGTCCATGTTTCCTGCAATATTTTCGTTCTTTCTTCGTAAAGTGCCTTACATGTGTGAACAAAAACAATAATATTTTTATTATTCATTTTTAAATATATATAATATTTAAAAATATCACTAGAAACGCGTTTACGACTTTATTGCGGGAACGACTTTTTTATCTAGAACGACTTCTTTCAATACATTCCTTATTATCTTTTCGTCCATCTTATCTTGCTCATCTTCATATTCAGATCCTAAAGAACTTATAGATATTTCCATAAACTGTTTATTTTCTGGTGTGTCTAGATATTTATATTCAGGATTTGCTGCCTGCCATTCTGGTAATACTTTTAAATTCTTTCTAGCTAATTGCTTTATTACGTTACGGAGTTTCGTTTTTTCTGCGTCTTCCTTCTCCCATGTGTCTTGATCTTTTATATAAACAGTTTCCCTCTTAATATCTGTGCAATGGAATGGTCTCATGTTCACATCTAATTCCTTTAGAGCTTGCACAAAAATACGGGTAAGTCCTTGTGTAAACCCTAATTTTCCCGTTTGTGCTAAATCGTTTACTGTTAATTTCAATGAATCTACAAAATCAGCAATATTTAAAGCGTCTTTGCAATCCTCGTTTAAAAATACATTTAAATTGAATTGGTTATTCATTGTATTATTTGTTGTGTTGTTATTTACCACGTTCGTTTGTTTAGACATTTCGATTAACTGTTTCTGCAATTCTTTATTTTGTTCTATCAAATTTAATATCATATCGTTCGATATCGATGCAATTTGTGGTTTTTCGATTGGCTCTTCTGCCACTATTTCTGCGTTGCATCTCTGTTTATGCGTAAATAAACTTTGTCTATGCTTATATGATTTGCCACATTCGCAAATATAAGAGGGCGCTTTTTGTAAGTATCCGGTGTTAATTTGGTGTTTTCGAGTAGTTTCATGTCGGTCCCATTCACTTTTTTTGCTGCATGTTACGTTGCATTTTTCACAATAAAATTTAGGCGAAATTTGTGCTTTGAGGGCGTCAGTCATCGGCGTCAGTATAAAATGTTGACATATTTTTCGCCTAAACAATTTTCCGCAAAACTATTTAAAAACCTTATGCAGCGCACTTGACAATGATTATTTTTGCATTCTCAGCATTATGGTAATAAACTGCAATTTGTTAGACCCTTTGCAAATTTTATTTCTAGAAAATTAAAAAAGGACAAAAATAAATGTCCTTTTTCAAAATCGACCCCGACTTTTTTACATAGGTTCTTTCATTATTACATATTTTTACTAAAAAGTATTTAATTTTTTACTAGGAGATTTGGTAGAACCGATTATTTTCGAATAACTTTTGCACTCTGTTCTCCAGTTATACTTTGCGGAATTGGGCCAGTTTATTTGACCCGCCCCTGGAGCACCCAATGGTCTACCGTTTGCTACACCTCCGTATCCACCAATTGTTGTTTTATCACCTGGTGTGTCACCTGATGGATTGCCTTGATCACTTAACGGTTTACCATTGTATGTTCCTGTATTTTTTATATGACCATTTTGGCAAGGTTCATGGAAAGTTTTCATGTATTGTGTCCGTTGTTTTTGGTATCTATCTTTAGCTGCTCTGCAACGTGAGTTACAGTTTCCTTTAGAAACTTGACTGCTATAGTAACGTTGGTTTAATTGACTTGATGTATATTTTTTAACATTGTTTTTAATATAGGTTTTTTTAGCAAGATCTAATTGGTATCTATCTCTAGCTTTTTGACACCGTTTATTGCACGGAGTTTTGGCAGAGCACCGGGAGTTGCATTTTTTCGATATAGCTGAACCTCTCGCTAGTTTTGATCTAGCGAATTGTTTATTATAGTTATGATCAGTTACATCGTGTATTTTAGAGACAATTAATGATCTTGTATAGTTTGCAGTTAATTTTATCGTTTGCGCAATTCTAGCGCCTACATCTTTTGTATTTCCGTAAACATTTCCAAATATGTATGAATTTGTTGAACACAAAAACAACAGTAGAATAGCAATCGGATTCATCTGTGTATATTATTTATAAAGCAATAAAAAATATATACATATCAATTTTATTATGGAATTTCAATTTTTTCTGGCCCAACCACTCAAATCGATCCCTTGCGTAGCAACAACATTTTCTGGTCGCAATGCCCAGTCATTCCCTAAGATTTCGTCGCGCAATATCATAGTTCTTTCTTGAATCCTTCTTATTGAGTCCTCTTCAGTATCTGGAATGTATTCTACATACGCTTCTGTTGAACCGAATGATGGCTCGTAAAATAATGTTTCTCCGTTTTCGGTTTCAAATCTTAGAGAGATATCCGGATCGTATGGTCGTCCATGTTGCATTATTTCTACTAATTTTCCTAGCGGCATTGTTTCCTTTATATTTGTTTTGTCTGTCATTCCGAGTTGAATTTCTGTCATCCGAATTCCGCGATTGAATAATATAAGATTATAATATTTATTGGGCCTTACGCCTGATAGTAGAACAAATTCTATGGTTTGCGACATGTTTTACATTTGGCGTTTTTAATTTAAACATATTCAATTTTTTATGAAACTTTTAAAAAATTGAATTCGGAATCTATGTCTAGACAATATTAACAATCTTGCAATGTTTTATCTTGCAATGTTTTATCCTTTAATTATTCTATCTTTAGTTGCGGCTATTAGTGCAGTTGAAAATGAATATGTTGCGGCGCTTATTATCCTAAATAATAAAACAAAGAGAGAAAAAGAAGAAAAAAGAATTGTTTGCAATTACATAAACTCACTTCATCCCATAGAACCAAATACATGCGCAAAAAACCCGTTCGATGATTATAGAAATGTTTACCAAAATATTTATGCTAAAGAGCTTTGGCTTTATCAACAGAAAGAATGCGTTCCCAAGAAAAATATCATGGGTGCTATTATGTTATTGTTTGTATTGATTGTTTTGATAGTAAATTGTGTTTTTAGCTATCCCGGATTTCATTAGAGAATCTAATCGGCTTTGATTTATAAGTTCTCGCTGTATCTTGAAGACATTCGTTTACATAATTTACAATAGGATCTATTTCTTCTAGAATATCAAATGTCCACGCTCCAGGAGGCGCTTCTTGTAGATGCGCGATAAACCGGAAAACAATATCAGTAATAGTAGTTAACAAAATAGTCAATATATTGTGTATTTCCCTATGTTTTTCATTTTTCTTCTCATTCCTTTGAAGCGTTATTTTAAATTGTTCCTCTGTAATGATATTTCGCATATATTGTATTCTTAAGTGCTCATTCATTACTACTCTATTTGCTGTGTGATATCTTGCCAATATATTGTATCTCATATGAATAGCATTTCTAATAACTCTACTAACAAAGTTGTCACAAGATTTAGATAAAGGGTTTGTGCCGTGTTTTTCATTTAATAATCCACGGATTGTGTTGTAATGACCATGATACAGATCCTGTTGACACGGCACATCTTCTGGATTGCGAGGTACTGCGTTTCCATTGCGACGAAGCCATTCGAAATAATGTGGATTGTGAACGTTGTTTTCGATTCTTCCGGTTCGCCAATTAAATGCTGTATGACATTGTGTGCACCACATTTGGTCACAATTTTTTACAACTGTAAAATCTGGAAGTATAAATCTGCTATTTTCATTAACTAACCAACCATAGTATTTGCCTTTCCCTATAGATGTAACTTCAATGTTAGTTTTAAAATAATCTTTGTTTGGTTTGCTAGCTACGCATTTTTTTCTTGGTAATATAGTCGGAATGTCGCATAATGATTCTCCTGAAATATTTATAACATGTTGATCGTTATAATCTTTTACTTCGCAGTTGAATATTTTTACATTTTTTCTTTTTCTTAATATATGGTTAACTACAAACCCAAGAGATTTAGCAAGTAAAATTATCTGATTGCTTAATATTTCATTTACTTGAATAATTACTACTCTTTTTCCTTCTTGGTCTTTTGGAACATGTCCATCAGTATCAATAATTCCCGCTAGTAATTTTAATCTATTTTCTCTACTGTTTATCATAAATTCGGATGGGATGTGTTTATTTCCTAAAAGGTTGTATTTTTTTAATATATTCATAAATGGATTGGACTTATCATTAATATTTTGTTTTTCATTATAAATGATTCCATCATTTGTTTCTCTTCCATTCGAGTTTCCTTTTCTTCTAATTCTAAGTTTATATTTGCCTTCTTTAACAACTTCTGCGTCATTGTTAAAGCACCAATTCGTTATATATTCTTGTATTTCTAAATCGTTGGATGCTATAACTGGATGAGTATGAGTTCCATCACCTAACCATAAACCTAACATGTATGGATCTATACTTATATCTTGGTGGCAGTAGTTTATTCCATTAGAACTTTTGTAACCATAAAGGTATTTCTTAGACCATTTGTCAAGACCATTGTATTCCTCTACTGTGAGTAATATATTATTTTCAATATTTAAAGATCTAATGTATTCTTTTGCT
>Ga0136644_10001716_pt1 | contig 17214 bp, 17 predicted proteins | sample C_130820_EF_Meta_FD_94780 | JGI IMG/M metagenome (GOLD analysis project Ga0136644, IMG submission 94780) | Freshwater microbial communities from Lake Croche, Canada to study carbon cycling - C_130820_EF_MetaG (v2) (version 2) | ecosystem: Environmental > Aquatic > Freshwater > Lake | place... | reverse complement strand
TTAATGGAATTGAACGACCAAAATATTTATGTAGAGAAAAGAAGGAAGAAAATGTAAAGGTAGAAAAACCTAAAAAAGAAAAGGTTAAAAAAGTCGTTCAAAAGAAAGCTAATAAATCAGTTAGGGTTGTCGCCTTAACAAAATCATAATTTACAAGCTCCGCAACGGGCAAACCTTGAACATTTTTTTGTTGAGTAAAATCGGCATTTTAAATCTTCAAGGGTGTAAAAATAGTTATATTATTGCAGATGAAATGCAGAATAGTACGGAACAACAGATGTTAATTATATTGACTAGAATTGGAAGTGGGTCAAAAATGGTAATTACGGGAGATCTAAATCAAACAGACATGTATCGTAATGGTTTGAAAGACATATTACAAAAAATAAAAGATAAATATGGAGATGGTTCCTTTGTGAAAGATAGAATCAATGTGTCTGTATTAAGAGGGGATGATGTTCAACGTCATCCAATAATTAAAGTCATCCATAATATTTATTCAAAATAGAGTTATGAATCAATAATGTATTTATTTAGTATTATAGACTATAAATAATGATTTATAATAGATTATAAATAATGATTTATAATAGATTATAAATAATGTATAAAAGATATAGATTATAAATTAAAAAAATATTTCTTTTTCTTTTACATTTCCCGATGCATATAGAGGATATTTTAAGTGCGAGTATTCTAATGATTTCATTTTATAAAGACTTGATACAGGTTCTATATTCACAATATGAATGGGAATCGATGAAGTACATGAAATTGTATTACGAAGTGATATAATATCCATACAAGGATTTACTTTAAAAATGATAAATAAATTAGAGGTTGAATGATTCTCTTCTAATTTTAACCATAAATCAGATAACTTAGAACAAGTATATATCTTTATTTTATTATAACATCTATTTGAAACATATTCTTGGATTTCATCTGTCGCTTTATCTATAAATCTCATAGACGAAGACGATAATAAATATACTTTTGTTTTTAAAGGACCTGTTTTTAAATGACTGATCATTATATAAATAATAAATAATTCTTTAAATAATTAATTTATTTTTTACGAGGAATAAAAAGATAAATACATATTAAAACGAATATTATTAATATAGTAAAATTAAATATACGAGAATAAGACATAATTGGACTTCTTAGAATAGAGTTAAATGGTTCATTTGAGAATTTTTCAATATTTTTATTATCATAAGGATTTGCAGGATATGGATAATGATAAATAGGTAATCCATTTTCAGTAAAGTTTTGTTCTCTTGGATAGGTTAAATAATCTTTATTCTTTTTTAAAGAAAATGATGGATAAGGGTAAAATGTTTGTTCATCATAAACAACCCATGGAGTTTTGATGGGAGGGTCCTGCTGCATTTTTGTTTGAACGGGTTTAAATCTTTTATTATTTTCATAATTTACACCAAATTGATTTCCTCTTGCAAAATTAGAATTATCACTACCTCCCGCTTGATTACAAACAATACCAACAACTCCTTGTGCCTTAGAATCCATAAGATAACACGAATCTTTGGAATAAGGTTCTGTTTCAAAAGAGGATGGATTTTCAACTCCAAGATATGGAACAGATTGATTTTGTGGACGAGGAGATGGTTCTAATATGTTATTAAATTGAGTCATATCATTCTTTCTATTATTCTTTATTGAATCGTTCATTATAATATTATATAGGATATAATATTATGAAAAAATATATTTAAATAATATATGAGTCAAAATGTATCTCCCTATTCAAGTTCTCAATTAAATGGAGCACAAACAACTTTACAAAATATTATTGATTCTCAGAATCAAAGTATGACGGAGATACAAGCAAAAAATGAACAACTTGCACAAAAAAAATTAAGACAGATTGAACAAGTGAAAGAAATTGAAGAAAAACAAAAGTTAGTTTTAACTCGTTCCAGAATGCTTCAGATTGCTCAAGACAGAAACTCTTATAAAAAGAAAATTATTTATTCTTTAATTGCCGCAATTATTGCAATCTTTATTATTACTATATTAATATATGTTTTCTTTAGTCGTAAAATGAAAAATAGTGGCAACTCTTCTAGTAATTCATAAATAATCATAATATATTTTTAACCTTTTATATGAATTACATGAATACTATTCAAAATCTTGCATATATAATTCTTTAAATAGTATTATAAAATATTTGTGTAATGTGTAAAGAATTCATATTTATAACAATATAATTTTATTTATAACAATATAATAATTAATTTAATTATTATATTTAGTTATTATATTTTAATTATTATATTTTATTATTATATAATGATAAATATATTATTTTATGGGAATTGTCAATTGCATGCTGTTAATCAAACATTGAATTTACCCAACGATAAATTTAAAAAAACTCTTGTTGAATGTTGGACAGAAAAAATAGATAAAGATGAATTTACAAATACTATAAAGAATTCGGATATAATAATTACACAAAATATTAATGATAATTATAGAGATGTTGATTATTTATCCACTTCTTATATAATAAATAATTCAAAACAAAATTGTAGAATAATTATTTTTGATAGTTGTTATTTTGATTTTTATTATTTTGATTTAACATATACATATTTTAATAATGACATTCTAAGGAAGCCAATTGATTATCATTATAAATCTATGATTGAATGTTATAAAAATAATTTATCAATCGAACATTATATTGATAATTATGTAAATAATGTAGAACTAAAAACAGAAGATGAACTGAATAGTATAGCAGAAAATAGTTTAAATGAGTTAAAAAAAAGATATGAAATAAATAAAAATAAATATAATAATGAAAATATGGGAAATATGAGAGATATGTATGTAATTTCAACATATGAATTTATTAGGGATAATTATAAGGAGAAATTATTATTTTATTCTATGAATCATCCAACGAAATATGTAATACATCATATATGTCAATGCATTGTAAATATCTTACAAGTGGATAATACTATAAATTATGACATTGACTTACTAGCGTATCCCAAACCAATCTTATATAAATCGATTCAAAAATGTGTTCATTTTGATATTCATTCATTTACACCACTCACATCCGATAAAACAAATATATATGAAATAACAGAATTGTATTATAATACATATAAAGAAATTGGATTTTCTTAATTATTTATTCAAATACATTTCATATCTTTTTTTATTTGTTTTAGATTAAACTATTCACATCTTGTGGCAATGGATCAATTTTTGTTCCATATGCATTTTCAATAGAGTAAATAATATTCATTTCTCTTTTCGTTACAAAATTAATCGCTACCCCTTTTCTTGCATATCTTCCACTTCTTCCAATACGATGAATATAATTTTGAGAATATTTCGGCATATCATAATTAATAACCAATGAAACCTGTTGAATATCAATTCCTCTGGATAATATATCCGTTGTAATTAAAATTCTTTTTTCCCCTTTTCGAAACTCTTGCATAACATCCTCTCTCTCTTTTTGCATCATATCTCCATGTAATAATCCAACAGTGAAACCATGAACGGTTAATGAATTCCTTAACTCCTCCGCTCTGTATTTTTTATTACAGTATACAATTGCTTGTCCAATTTTAATATATTTATACAAATCTATAAATGTCTCTAATTTATACATCTCATCCAACTGAATATAATATTGAGAAATTCCTTTTAATGTAATTTCATCATCTCTTACCAGTATTTTAATATTATCCTCTTTCATTATTTCACTAAATAAATCATGCATCTCTTCGGGTATAGTTGCACTAACCAATATAACCTGTGAATGAGATGGTATCTTTTGAAAAATTCTTTTGATCTGTTTTCTAAATCCAATCGATAATACATCATCTGCCTCATCTACAATCATAATCTTTATATTCTCTGTATTAATTATATCTTTATTTAATAAATCACATATTCTTCCCGGTGTTCCTATAATGACATCATCATTTAATTTTTCAACAGTATATTTATGTTGTAAATCCCCTCCTACACATAATTTACAACGATAGGATGTAAACTTAGATAACTCAGAATATACATTATATGTTTGTTTTGCAAGTTCTCTTGTATTGGATACAATTAGACATTGTGTCTTTTTTAAATCTTTATCTAATCTTTGAAGCATACCAATGATAAATGTTGCCGTTTTACCACTCCCTGAATGAGATTGAACAACTACATCTCTTCCACTTAATATTGGTTGTATTGCAATTCTTTGTATGGGTGATGGACGGTCATACCCATATGAATAGATACCATGTAATATCTCATCATTTAAATTAAGTCTCTCGTCGTCAAACTTATCTATATATTCAATCTCTTCTGATAATTCGTAATTTTCAAATATATCTTGTGCAGTTGTCATATTTATAGATTATATAGTTATATATTTTTAAGTTCTTTATATTATTGGTCTTTTATATTATTTGTCTTTTATATTATTTGTCTTTTATATTATTTGTCTTTTATATTCTTATATTCATTTATAACTATACTAAGAATATCCTTGTTCATTTTGAATATTATTCAGGATACGAATAAGTATTACTAATAAATAATTCCAATAATAGATTAATAAATCAATAGATATTTTTATAAATTTATTTAGAAGTCATATTCAAATATATCTTTCTTAAATGATTTTATTGCATCATTATTGCATCATTATTGCATCATTATTGCATCATTATTGCATCATTATTGCATCAAATATCTCTTTTTTATCTATATTTTTAATCTTTTTTTTTTTAATCTTAAAAATCTTTAATGTTCAGGTAAAGGGTTAAATTATCCTATCCTAAAAATAAAAAATACTTGATACGAAACTTAATTCTAACTGCTCATTCATTTGATTGATTTATTATATAATATTATAGTATGAATATTATTAATTATATGTGGAATTTTAAACCCACTGAGAAAAATCCATTTCCTATACATATAATTAATAATAATTTAAAATACATAAATAGATATAGAATTTTAACACCCTCTATCATTGAATCCTTTTTAGATAATGATACATTTCCAGGTATATATGAATTGTATCATAGGATACCCAATTGGGTAATTAAAACAGATTTAGGGCGTTTATTAATTATTTATTTTAATGGAGGAATATATTCAGATGCAGATTGTTTTATTCTTCAAGAAATAAATCAACATAAAGAATATCATAATATTATATTATTTACGGAACATATATGTAAATCAATGGATGAATTAGGAATTCGAGAATGTAAAAATTCCGATAATCTATTAAGGATATCTAACTATTTTTTTGGATCAATATCTTTAAAGCATCCATTTATTAAAGAAGTTATAAATGAATGTTTAAATCGATTAAAGCAGATATTAATTATTGAAGACAAAACAAATTTAGATTCAGATGATATATTATGGGTATGTGGTCCAGATGTGATTACGACAGTATTTCATACATCGAAAACAAAGTATAATGATATATTTTTATATGATGAAACCTATTTAGACCATCGTTGTGATAATAGTTGGAAATAATAATATTTTCAACTTTTTACCTAAATAAATTATAATCCTATCCAAATAATTAATGTATCATGAAAATGACAACCAATCACTTCATTAAATAATCAATCAATTACCGAATCAATCAAATAATCAATCAAATATAAAAAATGATTAATTATTTTAATTTAAAATCATTTTAAATAGTAATATATAGAATGCAGTTTTCACAGAAATCATACGATACATTAAATACGTTTATTACAAAAGCGGACAACAATTCAGAAAATGAGTTTGAAGTTCGTTTTTGGGGTAAAAAGAATAAGTTTATAACAGAAGAGTCATATAAAAGAGTATTTAATAAGTTATCCTTTTTAAAGGAGAATAATGGGTATGGTCTTATCTCTGATAAAAGTCAAGTATTGGATGTATTTATAAATGACAATATAGAGAATATGAGAATGAGTATCATGGATGAAGACAATATTAAGAAATATTGGTTGTTGAATCATACAAAAGATATACATGTCGAATTCATGGATAAAGAAAAATTAGAAAAATATGATGATATGCATTATAATATACGATTTTCACTAAGTCAAGAGAAAATAAAAGAGAGTGAAAAAGGTGAATTATATAGTAAAAATATGGAATTATTTGATTCAGATACTATAAAAACATTTCGTCTTAAAAATCGTTATTCATTTCAAACAGATGATGGATTATATAGAATTGATATGACAAGTGTAAAAATGGGAGTGGGTAAGAGTTTAAGAAAATCTCATCTCTTTTCATCTCCAATCTCATATGAAATAGAGATTGAATATATTGGGAATAAGGGGAGAGAGGATGGAGTTTCTGCAGCGGATCAGAATCCATTAAAAGTAGATATATTATTGGAATGGATACATATTATATTAATTGAATTACAAAACAATGAATTGATAATGGATGAATATATAATAGAAGAGGTGTATGCAAATTATAAAAAAATAGTAAATGAAAAGACATTATCATTTATAGCTGCGAATCCTGTTTCTATTCATCGTATACATTTAGTTCCGAATAAAGAAGTTAAAAATATATATCAACATTATGCGGTCACACTAAAAGCGGATGGTGAACGTTATTTATTAATTGTAATTGATTCTAAGAATAAGAGTTATAGGGGGAAAATATTATTAATGAATAATAACTATGAAATATTGGATACTGGATTTAAAGATGAAGAATGGATAGGCACATTATTGGAGGGTGAATTAATACAAACAGAGGATGGAAGGGAATTATATATATATGATGGACTTTTTAATAAGGGGGTAGATATACGTAAAAGGAGACTCGTTCAAATAGGAAAAAGAGAGGAAGATGATGAATTATCAAGATTGAAAACGGTCGAAATGTTTTTAAAGAGTCCTACACGGAAATCCATTTTAGAAAATAGAAACATTCAATTAAAGAGTAAAAGATATATGTTTTCTATGAGAAATGATGGTTCGGATATTTTTCAAAAAGCGAAAGAGATGTGGGGATTAAGAAAATCTCAAAATTTTGAGAATGATGGTATGATATTTACACCTATACAGGAGTATTATCCAATGTATGGAGGAACATGGAACTCTTTATTTAAATGGAAACCTCCTCATTTGAATACGATTGATTTTCTAATTCGAACAAAGAAAGATGTGAATGGTTCAGATATTAAAAGTCCATATATTGAGAATATAGTAAGAGCGGATGGTAAAAATGAGATTTTAATAAAACAGTATAAAACAGTTGAATTGTATGTAACGGGATTTGAAATTATTTTTAATAAGAGGGATAAAACCACTATTAAAAAGAAGATACCAACTATATTTAATCCATATCATTATAATGAGGAGAGTTTGATATTATTAGAGAATTTAAGTCAAGCAAATATTTTTATAAATGAAGGGGAAAAGATGATTGCAACAGATCCAATATATAATACAAGTGTAGAAATTCGAGATAATATCATTGTTGAATTTCAATATGATAGTACAAAAGAGGAGAGATTTCGATGGAATCCGATTCGTTTCCGTAGAGATAAAACGAGTCAATATCAGAAGGGGGAACCTCAATATGGAAATTCAGAGAAAACGGCAAATGATATTTTTAAAACAATATTGAATCCGATTACAGAGGATATGATTACAACGGGGAATGTTCCATTAGAGAATATTGAAAAGAATCAACAAGACTTGGATAGTGGTAAAGTTTATTTTTCACGATTGGAGGAGGAGACCAACATTAGTACAAAGGAGAGATTTCCTTATCAGAATTTTCATAATTATCATGTTAAATCAAGTTTATTTAAAAATTCATCTCCATCTTATATTGAAAATAAAACGGAAATCATGGGTAAAATATTGGATTTATGTTCGGGGAAAGGTGTTGATATTATTAAGATTAAGAATGCGAGATATAGAGAATGTGTAGGGATGGATATTGATATTGAAAATATAAAATATGCAAAGAATTTTTATCAATCAATTGTTCCAACACCGAAACCGAAGGCATCATATGTTCGTGGAGATGCGGGGCGATTAATTTTTCCAAATCAATCCTGTTGTTATACGGAAACGGACAAAATTCAATTAAGAAAGTATATTCCAGTAAAGTATCATTTTGATACAGTATGTTCATTATTTTGTATACATTATTTCTTCAAGAATGAGATTACATTACGAACATTCATACAGAATATCAGTGATAATTTAAAAATTGGGGGTTCATTTATAGGAACATGTTTTGATGGTATTCGTATATATGATGCATTGAAGAATGATAAGTCCATATCGGGGAAAACGTATTCTCAGGAGACACTGTGGAAGATTGATAAAAAATATACCAAGAAGATTATTTTTACTAAAAATAAATGTCATTACGGAACGGAAATTGATGTTTTTGTAAAGACGATTGGGAATGTACATACTGAATATTTAGTGAATTTCTTATTTTTTGATAAAATAATGGAAGAGTATGGTTTTGAATTGGTTATGCGTCAATCATTTGAAGAGTATTATGATACATTAATGGAAAGTATGGAACCGGATGATCGAAGAATGAAAGAGAATGCATTGAAGATGAGTTCAGAGGAGAAGAGATTTAGTTTTTTGAATAGTGGATTTATGTATAGAAAAGTTCGTAATAGTTCGGATTCATTACTGAAGAAATTAGTGGAACTGATGGAAAAAGAGATTAAAATAAGAGAGAAAAAGGTTTCAAAAGTGAGTGTAGATACAGAACATGATATAGAGGAACTTGAAATAGAGGAAGAGAATTAGATGTAGACATTCATAATCACAGTTATAATAGGAAAGAATTACACTATTATTTAGATTCTTTAAAAAGTGATTTTTATTTATTTAAATATATACAAAAAGATTATAAATATGAAGATTAAAGTAAAAACGGATTCTATACCATTATTTTATCATAATTCAGAACTATATGATGAACTTATTCAAACGAATAAAAAAGAGATATCGATATCATTATCGTTATATAAAGTGATTCCAGTCATTGATAATTTTAAAGATTTTAAAAATATAATGAAGATAATTCACTACTGGAAATGTAAGAGTTTATCCAATGAAATATATACATATATCATTCAAAATATTGAAGAAATAAGAGGTATGTATCATGAGTTATCTTCATTTACCATTGGGAAAGAGGATATTCATTTTTTATGCTTTGAATTAAATAATATAAATAAGTTATGTTTTTATTCTTCGAATAAGGGGTTGCTTCCTTTATTGAAATATGCAATGACGAATTCTTATGAATACAATGAACAAACATGTTCTATTGCTTCTCAATCCGGTCATTTATCATGTCTGATATATTTACATGAAAATGGATGTCCATGGAATGAATGGGCATGTATTCGTGCAGCGGAATGTGGTCATTTAGATTGTCTTCAATATGCGGTTGAAAAGGGTTGTCCTTTATCCGATTATGTATGTTCATATGCAGCGGAAAATGGACATTTACATATTATTCAATATGCATATTCGATTGGATGTCCATGGACTCCATCCACTATATTTAATGCATCCTTATATGGATATCTAGAAATGCTCCAATGGTGTCATATTCAAGGGTGTCCAATCGATGAAAGAGCATGTTTATATGCCTCTGAAGGAAATCAATATAAATGTTTAAAATATGGATTAGAAAATAATTTTCCAATTCATTATGAAGAATGTATGAACATCGCTGTGAAAAATAAGAGTACAGAATGTATTGAATTATTAAGAACTTTCAAAAAGAATGATATTGAATACATTACTAAAAAAATACATAAAATAAACATAAATAAGAATAAAATATTATCTACATAAACTATATATAGAGAATAATGTTCTTTAGTATTATAAAATATTATGTATGGTCTACGATTCTTTATCATTATAAACTATTTATGTAAAGGGTTAATAAAAAATGAAAAATATATACATTAATTCATTTATAAATTATATAGTAATAAATTTGAATCTAAATTTAAGAAATGGATAGTATTGAAGGTGAATCAATCACGGGTTTATTAAAAGAGTATTGTGATGGAAAGTTAAAAGATGGTATTGTTGAATCTACTAATTTATTAGTAGTATCATTCATGAATTCATTAAAAAATCATTGTAATGAATTATTGAAAAGTGGAAAGATTCAGGATTATATATATTTAGGGATAACAGAAGATGGGTATATTAAATTATTAATATTCACAGATGAATATATCCTTATGTTTAAATTAAATGATACAATAGAGAGTAATAATACTTTCATATCCAATTTATACTCTTTAATATTTTCTTCGGATATGATTAGAAAGAGTGATATAAAGATAATTTATTCAGTACTATTTAGTCCAGATGAAAAAAGACAGAATCATTATTTAGAGAACCATTCTGAAAATCCAGAAATCTTACCGGAAGCATCAATCGAAACTTTCTTAGAAGGCGCAATTCATCATATTAATTTATTTGTTGAACATCAGAATACTATATTTAGTCAATATTCGATGTAATTAAATATTCAGTAATAATTATAATTTACTTTTTCGAAATAATATAAAAAATGAAATATAATACTTAAATACTATGAATAATGAATACGTTATCTTATTCGTATTCATTCAGTAAATACTAAGTAAATTCATAAAATGAGATTATCATCTTCAGATATAATAGTTGATTCAATAATTAAATATATTAAAGAATTATTAAGATTAAATAAAATAAAAAATTATAGATATTTAGGTGAAATAAATGGATATTTAGAGATTGTTATATCCACAAATAATAATTCACTTGTATTTAAATTATCAGATACAAATAATATGAATGATGTATATTCAAATATATATACATTGACATTCTCATCAGATATCATTAATAATAGTAAAATAATTTGTTGGGTATTATTTAAACCTTATGAAAAATATGAAGACCATTTCTTAACAAGAGACGAATATAATAAAAATCCAGATGACTCTATGAATTGTTTTTTAAAAAATGCAATTCATCATATTGATTTATATACACAAAACTGCGATACAATATATCAACAGTATTCCATGAATAATTAACTACAGTTTTAATTACAATTTTAATTACAATTTTAATTACAATTTTAATTACAATTTTAATTACAGTTTTAATTACAATTTTAATTACAATTTTAATTACAATTTTCACTACCAATTATTTATGTAAGTTATTATATTCATAAAAACAATTATAAAAAAATAAGAATAAATGTATATATATCAAATATATACGTATCCACCCATATTATACAAGAATACTATACAAAAATACTTCAATGATTGGTATATTATATACAGATTCAAAGATAAAATATGGTATGAGTTTAAATAAAAAACCATATTATTTATTTAAACCTACTCAAAAAGAAAAAAGTTCATATGTATACTATGTTCCATATGAAAATAAAATAAAATCAATCGTTCAACCGAAACGTTATGTTTTAGTAGAAGAAGAGGAAGACAAAAAAAAGAGTCATCATAAAAATATAAAATATGGAAAATTAATCAATGTCATTGGTTTAGTTGGTGATATAGAAGCAGAATATGAACACCTATTATATTATCATAATTTATTTCAATCGACTTGGAAAATAGGTAAAGAGAATATGAATCATATTCTGGATTCCAATCACGAGGTTGATTACAATGTTAATTCCAATCACGAGGTTGATTACAATGTTTTCTCAATTGACCCAATTGGATGTATGGATCGAGATGATGCATTTCATATTGAAATAAAAGATGACTATTATGAAATAGGTGTTCATATAGCATCTCCAACAGTTTATTTTGAAAAAGATGGTATAGATTGGAGAAAAGCGATTCAAAGAGTGAGTACAATTTATATGCCACATCGGAAAATAAATATGATACCGAATCAGTATTCTGATAATATTTGTTCTTTTATTGAAAATGAAAAAAGATATGCAATAAGTATTATTTATAAATTGAATAATACTTATCCTTATGAACATATTGGAGAACCAATGATAAAAGAAACTGTTGTTTGTAATCAAAAAGCGTATTCCTATGAAGAGTATGATGAACTATTTCTATTCAACAAGAATGATTTTTACTCTATTTCTTCTACTATCTCTTCCCTTTCATTAAAAAAAGAGATTTCTGATTCTCATCAATTAGTAGAATATTGGATGATAGTTACAAATCAAACCATTGCAAAATATATGTCCAAAAATTATAAGAATCAATGTATATTACGTGTTCATCACCCGAATACCCCTACAAATATGAATATCGATAATCAACTTTTACAATATTTAAATCAAAAAGAAACAAAGAGTGCAAGTTATGAATATATTCATTCCAATCATGAAAATATAAAGGACCAAACTCATTCTATATGTAATGATGTATATACACATTTTACATCTCCTATACGTCGATCTATTGATTTTTGGAATCATCTTGTTCTACGAAATGTAATTGATCCAAATGAAAAAATAGATTTAGATAGTATTCAAACTTTTATGAAAAGAATGAAAAAAATGGAAAGAGACTCAAAACGTATTCAAATTATAAGTAAATTTATGGAAATGTATTCTACATCAAATATATATGAAGCGTATATATTAGATATAAAAGAAACAAAATTAAAAATATATATTCCTGAATTCGGTATAGAGGATAAGATTACTATAATACATTCAACAATTCAAAAAGAATTAAATAATAATGATATAAATGAAATATTCTATCCAACATCATACTTACTTTATCAAAAAATAAAAGTAAAAATATATATATTTAAAGATGCAGATGTTCTTTTTCAAAAAATAAGATGGAGTATTTACAATGAGTAGTGATTTCAATCTATTTCAATCTGATTCAATTCATTTAATATTTCCTCTTTTTTAGAAAATTCTATATTACGAATTAATTCTTTTGTTTTATCTAATGCCTCTGGTATATCAAGTATAATATCATTCATATTTTCAACAATCGATTTTAGTTTTATTTCAAATTGAGATTCATTATTTTTTACTTCAATCTTAAATATTTTAATCATTATTTGAATTGGAATTTTATTTTCAAAGTAATAGTCCATTGCAATATTAAATAATTCTCCTTTACATAATATATAACTTTTTATTAATTTCGCTTCATTCTTTTCTTGAATTGAATCAAAAAAATCATTTTTAAAATTTATAGTTGATGAATTTAATTGTATTTGAGAGGATGACTCTATACTATTTGATTTATTATTTGGAAAAATACGATGTATAATATCTTTTATTTGTTCAATAAAAAATATTGTTCTCTTTGACAAGTTATTTTGTTTTTTTAATTTCTCAAATATTTCATAATATTCCATAAATACACTTTTTTGTTCTTGAATAGATATTTTTTTAGAATCGATACTCTTAAAAATAAGATATATACATTCAAATTCTAATTCATGAATGGGGATATTATTACCTATATGTAAAAGATGAATTAATGTGAAATGTAAAATATCTATTTTTACTATTTTTTTTTCAATAAATAAAATAATTATTTCGATGATAACTATTACATTTTTCTTTTTTTCAATCTCTTCTTCATCTACTAAATGTGTTATATTCACATCCTTTTCACAAAACTGTTTCTGAATAAAATCAATAAAATATTCTTTGAATTCATTTAAATCATTTGATACATATTCAACTAACTGAATATATAAACTTTTATATTTTCCATCACTATTGCATTTTATAAAAATTTCATTACTTAATATCTCAAATAATTTATTATTCTCTATTTTTAATAAATCATCTAATAACTCTTTACTTATTTTGTCAAAATTATTTGTACATAATTTGTTTAAATGTGTATTAATGGTAATCTTAATTTTATTACTTTCTTCTATTGTTCCATTAAATATTTTAGGAGGTGCATTATCTCTCTGTATCTTTGGATATTTATACCCCTTTAAATTATTTGGAAACTTTTTAAATTTTGTCGTTTGACTAAATATTGGTTTTTTTTTATCTTCCTCATGAATTCCTTCATATATTTCCTTAAATGGTAAATATGTTTTTGAAAGAATTGAATATTTATCAGTCATATAATCTTGGACTGAAAATATCGAAATACTCGAATAAAAAGAGTGAAATGAGGTTGACATTTTATATATACTATTATTATATCTTTATACTACAGGTAAAAAAGTTTAAAAAAATTAGTTATTCATCTTTCCTTTTAATCTTAACCTTTCCTGAATAATATTCAAAATCAACCACCATGCGGGTGATTCTTTAAGTAGTATTATAAACTGTTTATGTAAAGGGTTAAATGAGAATATTATAAACATATATATTATTCATTTATTGAATGAATAATTAATGCAACTTGATTATTAAAACCTGTTTCTTTCATATCAATATGTCCATTCATTCCAATCCATTCATAATCTACTTTATTTTCTGTAATAAATTCATAAAACGCTCTGAGTTCTCCGTTATTCCCATCAAAACCTGGGTAATTTACTAATTCATCAAAAACAATAATACAATCTGTATCAATATAATCTTTTAGTACATCAAATATATATTTTGTAGAACTGTATAGATCAGCATCCATATGAATAAATGAAACTTTTTTATTATGCGTTTGTATAAAATTGAGTAATGTTTCATTAAACCAACCCTTTATCAATTCAACGTTGCTATTAACTTGTGGTAAATCACCATTTCTATTAAATATGCCTTTATCAAAACCATCACGCCATTTTTCAGGTAATCCTTCAAAACTATCAAATCCATACACTTTATCATTTGTAAATTCTGAAATATAGTTAATCGTATTTCCACTTGCTACACCAAACTCTAACCATAAAGTATTTGGATTATGTTGTAATTTCATATGTTCAAAAACATATGTTAGAGGATATGTATTAATATTTGGAATATTTTGAATGATGCTTAACATTTATATATATATATATATATATTATATTATTTTAGATTATTTTAACCTTTTACATAAACAGTTTATAATACTACTTAAAGAATCACCCTCATGGCGGTTGATTTTGAATATTATTCAGGTAAAGGATTAATAAAAAATGAAATAAATTATTTTAATTCAATATTGGATTATATATACACAATTGTTTAAAAAATAATAAAATGATTTATACAGATGAAACATGTAATCTATTTCTAAGAGTTTATTTTAGCAATACTACAACCTCTTATCGAATGATATTAGATACTATAATGGAATGCATGGCACATTCATTTTTAAAAATAAACCGTAAAATGACTCTTTTTGAGGAACAGTCCAATAATGACATGAATAGAGAGACATATTATGTCTTCTATCATTCAATATTCAATTTGTATAATCTTGTAAGAGCGTTTCTGTATAAATTAAAAAAGGTAAGAAATTCATCTTTAAAATGGTTAGATTTCTTACAAAACATTGAAAAAAAATATTATGATTTATCACTTTTATTTGTGGATATAAATAATGTTCCATATCAATGGGAAAATCATGAATATGATAGTAAATTTAAAAAGTATAAGAGTTCATCTCGTGAAATCAGAAAAATGTTTAATTATGAAATTAGAAGGTTAGAATGTATTGAAACTCCTTAATCATTTTATTTTATTCGTTTATAATTGCACGTAAAAGAATCACCCTCATGGCAATTTATTTTGGATAATGTTATATAATATATAATTCATAATACTGTATGTAATATATAATTCATAATACTGTATACTTTTCAAATAAAATTTAAGTTATAAATAAAATAAATTATTTATGATGTAATTAAAATATAATATATATATATATGTATCAATTCAATAAATTGAATAAATATATTTTTGGATTTATTTATATAACAACAGGCACTATATATTTTACTGGAGGCGCACATATGTTAAATAATATATATAAATTAAGACAATATAATGTTCTTTATATTAATCATCAACATTTTTATTATAAAATAACAATACCTATGTTCATTACTATGGTATATGGAATTGAAAATATATTAAATGGTGCACAACTTATTTATAAAAGTATTCATGATTATTAATTATCTACTTATTTTATTTTACTTGGTAAAATATAATCTTTTACTTTCAACATTTGATTGTAAGTATTGGATACAGTTACCTCCGATGTTTTACATGTTTCAGATATATATCTTTTTGTATACCCTAATTCATAATATTGAGAAATGAGGTATAAACATCCAACAGCGATTGATTTTGGATTGTTTTCTTGACATATACCTAATTTTTCTACCATTCCAATAACTTTCGAAGAAAGTCTAACATATATATCATCATAATTCATTAATTTACCAAATCTTTCAACCATCTCTTTTGAATCCACTGGTTTTATATTTCGAATATAGTCTTTATTTTTAGAATACATTAATTCAGTAAATTCATTGCATGCTTTTGATAATTTAGTTGTTTTAATTTCAAACAACCTTGCAATCTCTTCTGTACTTCGTATTAAACCTTGGTCTCTTAATGCATTTGAAAAACATGCCGCAATTAATCCCTCTCTTGAATCTCCTCTTTTAATATAATTTTCAGATATTAATTTATACATTTGTATTGTTGCATCCACTATAGATTGAGGAACATTGTCAATATTTGCTTTTTGTGCAATCTTATTTAATATTGAAATTAAACTTCTCTCTTTATAGGAAAGTCCATTCCAACTATTCAATTTACGATATATCTCATAACCTTTACCCAATAATACAGTACTTAATGAACTCTCTTTTAATAATGGATTTGTTGGTATTCCACAACGATTTGGGTCAGATGAACGTTTATTATCATCACAACCATAAAATCTCCATTCTGCCTGATAATCTATAATATTACCATTCTCCGCACCACATGATGTACATATTACCATCTCATGATCACTCATTAAATTATTATATTCATGACAGTATACGCATCTATCACATCTATTTTCAATCTTACTTTTTGGATTTGTAAATTTTGTAAAATCTTTTGATTTTGTAAAATTTGCAGTTTTAGTAATATTTGAATCTTCTGTAGGACACTCTGTAGAATACTCTGTAGAATACTCTGTAGAATACTCTGTAGAATACTCTGTAGAATACTCTGTAG
>Ga0136644_10001713_pt1 | contig 17224 bp, 12 predicted proteins | sample C_130820_EF_Meta_FD_94780 | JGI IMG/M metagenome (GOLD analysis project Ga0136644, IMG submission 94780) | Freshwater microbial communities from Lake Croche, Canada to study carbon cycling - C_130820_EF_MetaG (v2) (version 2) | ecosystem: Environmental > Aquatic > Freshwater > Lake | place... | reverse complement strand
CAACTTTCTCCCCCCCTGAGTCGCCGGGAAAGCGAGTCGCCCGTGCAGGGAGTCGCCGGGGAAGGAGGTCCCCGGGGAACGCCGCCCGGGCAGGGGGGCGCATGTCGCCCCCTCCCCCCCTCCTCTGGGTTCCGCAGGGTTCCGCAGGGTTCCGCAGGGTTCCGCAGGGTTCCGCTGGGGGTGAGCAGGGCCTATCGGCCGGGAGGAAGTCTCCCGGCCTCTTCCGCCTACTTGTAGACGACTTCGTAGTAGATGGTCTTCTCCTGGGCGCTGTCGATGGAGAAGCCGTTCTTGGCGTCGACAGGCAGGGTCTTGCCGGTGCGCTGGCCGTCCATGTCGAGGACGTTGACGGCGGCGATGGCTCGACCGGAGGCGATGTCGGCTTTCACGGGCTCCATGAGGATGGGTCCGGAGCCGTTCTCGACGAGCCTGTTGTCCACGGTGAGGATCTTCATCCCGGAGTTGGCGTTGCGCGCGACGGCCGTGAGGAGGGCCCCCTTGCATTTCGTCAGGTCGCTTCCCTTCTCGAGGCTGGTGAGGAAGAGGGAGGCGTAGGGGCTCTTCACGGTGAAGGAGCAGTCACCCAGGGGGAGGGTCTTCCCCTCGGCAAAGCCGAGCACGGCCTTGGTTCCGGCGGAATTGAGGGTGACGAATCCCTTGTCGCTGTGATCCCAGGAGAGTTGTCCGGTGGTGGAGACGATCGCCCCGTTGGTCGTGTATTTCGCCATGTCGGGGAAGAGGGAGGATTCGTTCGTCGCCCCGGTGAACTTGACGAGCAGGCGGCCGGCGGCGAGCGCCTCGGCGGGGGTGTCGCCGGTGAAGGTCTTGACGTCGCCGTGCTGGACGACCTTCTCCCGGAAGTCGAAGGTCCCCTCGGCGAGGTTCTTGTCGCTGATGGCACGCACGCCGATCACCTCACCCTGCTTCACGTCGCCGCGGGCGATCATGCGGGCTAGGGCCGGATACTGGCCGATCTGGGTGGGGACGTCGACGTTCCAGACTCCGTAGGGTGGCGCACCGACGGTGTCGCTGAACGCCGTCGGGACCTGGGCGGAGGACTGGAACTCGTAGGAGGAACTCCATCCCTGCAGTCCCATGCCGTAGAGCGCGAAGAGGGCCGGGCCCTCGGCGCTGTAGAGCACGGGATACACATGAATCCACTCGGAGACCCCGAAGGGACGGCCGGCCACCTGCTGGAGCCCCATGGAGAGATCGCCCCCTCCCGGGTGGCCCATGAGGGTGTCGTTGAGACTCCCTTCGAAGTAGTCGTGGCGGTCGATGAAGCCGACGGTGGCGTCGGAGAGGAGGTTGTAGTAGTGGGGGAGGCCCGAGGCCGCCTGCCACGGGGATCCGCAGAGCGCCCCCTGGTAGCCGGCGGCGCGGATCGCCTTGACGAATTTGCTGTAGAAGGCGTCCTGCACGAAGTGGAGGAAGGCCGCGTTGTCGAGCCGCCGCTGGCGGGTGCCGCCGGAGGTGTTCTGCAGGCCGTCGCCCATCTCGAAGACGAGGCCGTTGACGGCGATGTTCTTGGCGTCGATCGACTCGTCGGCCTTGAGCGCGTCACTCCAGGCGCTGCGGAGGCCGGCCTGATCCTTGTACTTCTCCTTCAGCCATGCGGAGAAGCGCTCGTTGAGCTTCCTCTGGTAGGTCGGGAACTTGGGGAGGGCGTCGACCGTGGTGAAGAAGAAGATGTCGTCCTCGTTCTGCAGCTCGATGTAGCTGAGCACGGGATCCTCGGCGTAGGTCTTGCCGGTGTAGGGGTTCTTGTGCCGGAGCAGGTTCACCACCGACTCGATGAGCAGGTCCTGGCAGTCCTCGGCCCAATTGATGAGGGCGTAGGTGTCCCCGGCCATCCCGCCCTGGGTGTTGGCGACGATCTCGTCGTAGGCCAGGAGGCGCTCCTTGTTCGCGGGCTTCACGCGGAAGTGATACGTGTGGGACCAGCCGTAGTAGACGCCGTTCTTGGCCAGCTCGTTGGCGAAGTAATCGAGGCGGTCGAGCCCCTCGGGAAGCACCTTGGTGGCGTCGTTGGGGTCGCCGATCCCTTCCCATCCGGCCCCGGTGAACTTGTGGAGCCGCACGGCGTTCACCCCGTACTTGGCGAAGCGGGCGGCGGTGTGCTCGGCCTCCTGCTTCCCGGGGGCGCAGTAGGCGTAGGAGAGGTTGCATCCCCAGAACTTGACGGGGGTCTTGTCCGCGAACTCGAAGTGGTCCCCGACCATCCTCACCCCGCCGTGCTTGCCGGCCGGCTTGTCGAGCCAATCCTCGAAGCCGATCACGCTCGGCTTGACGTCGGCGTTGGAGGTCACCGGGAACCAGTCCTCGCCGGGCACCACCTTGGTGAGCTGGTCGATGTCGGACTGCTTCACGAGCAGTTTGGCCGCACCGGGGAGATGGAAGGTGACGGTGACGGACTGCTTGCCCGCCTTGAAGAGTTCGGCCGCCAGCACGATGCGGAGGGTGTCGTGGTTGATGATCCTGACGGCGGGGTCGATGGTGGCGGTGAAATCGCCGAGGCTCTTGGAGCGGAAGACGAGCGATCCGGTCTCGGGATTCTCGCCGGGGCCGCCGATGCTCAGGGGAAGGGTCGCCTCGGTGCCGTCGGCGTGCTTGAGGAGGATGTCGCCGTCGCGGAACTTCTCCTCGAAACCGATGTTGAGCACGAGCATCGTGAGCGGGACGTCCTTCTCGGCGGAGAGTTCGCAGGTGATGGCGATGTCGTTGTCGCCGCTCTTGCGGACCTGCTCGCGGACCATGATGACCTGTCCCGCGTCCTTGTTGACGACGAAGGGGGCCGTGACGTCCAGATCGTCGCCGGTGGCCTTGTCCTTGGATTCCAGGGAAGCCCAGCCCCATTTGGGCCCCCACCCCCCCAGTCTCGTGCTGAAGACCTGCTCGTTCCCACGCAGGAACTTGAAGGAGAGCGAGTTCTCGGGGTTGACAAGGGCGTTCCACCCCTGCGCGTCCTGCGCCCGGAGCGGGGAGGCGATGAAGGCGATGAGGAGGGTGACGGCCAGCAGGCCGGCGAGGCGGGAGGCGAACCCGGGGAGGGATGGTGCGCGGTGAGCGCGGACGTCTTGGCAGGTCATGGAGGAGTAGGGTTGGAGGAGTTTGTGGACGGGGTGGGAGAGTCAATGGGAAAGAATGAACCGTGAAAAGAGGAAAATGGCCGGGTGGGAGGGGCGGCCCGTCGGGCAGGCCCCGCGCTTGCCATTTCTCATTGCCATGAGGGGCGCGGTGTTTTGTAGTGGGCCCCCCTTTACGCCGATCACGCCGATCACGCCGACCGATGCACGATTCCCCATCCCTCTCCCTGTACGGTGCCTTCTCCGCTTCGCACGAGGAGTTTCTCCTGACGGAGACACCCCCCCGCAAGTGGGTGAATGTCCACACGACGGATCCCGACCCGGAGGGCGAGGAGCTCTACGCGGAGATCACCAATATCGGCGACGGGCAGGTGACCTGGCGCGACGCGGCCGGGGCGACCTGCCTGCTGACGGGCTACGACCAGAAGCAGATCTACATCCGCGACGACGGGACGAACCTGGTCTTCTGCCCCGGCGGGGAGCCGGCTCCCCAGGCGGTGGAGTCGACCTCGACGAGCTACACGGCCTGGGAGACGGTCACCCGGGGCGCCTGCGACGGTCTGGAGGCGGAGCGGCGGACCTTCGTCCCCCGGCGCGACGCGGCGGAGCTCTGGACCCTGAGGGTGACGAACCGCAGCGACCGTCCGAGGCGTCTCTCGGTCTTCGCCTACGCGATGTTCCAGCTGACGGGGACGACGCCCGCCGGCACGGGGGTCTGGAAGGACAATAACAGCGAGATCCGCCCGGATCTCGGCGGGGTGCTGGTCTTCAACCGCGACCGCTCCGCCGCGGGCCTCGGCTTCAACGGCTGCCTGCTCTCGCCGGGCACGATCGCGGGGGCCAGCGGCTACCGCGACTTTTTCACACGCTCCGACTTCTCCCTCTCCACGCCGAGGATCCTCTGGGGCTGGAACTGCGACAACCGCGCCTTCCGCGGTCCCGACTGCGCGGCGATCCTGCAGGTGCGCCTGGAGCTGGCGCCCGGGGAGACGGGACGCGCCGACTTCGTGCTCGGGAGGTTCGCGTCGCCGGAGGATGCGGCGGCCCTGCGCGCGCGCTGGAGCCCGGAGGCGATCGACGCGGCGGCCGCGGAACAGCGGGAGCGCCACCGGATCCGCAACGCGGCCTTCCGAGTGGAGACGGGCCACGGCCCGCAGGACGCGCTGATCAACGGTTTCGTGAAGAAGCAGATGCTCTCGTACCTCGTGAACAAGAGCGGCTTCCGGGACAATCTCCAGAACGACATGGCCCTCGCCCTCTGCGACGCGGCCCCGGTGATGTCCAACCTGCGCCGGGCGATCGCCTCGCAGAACCGCGACGGGAGCGTGCCGCACGGGTTCCGCCCGTGGAACCTGCACCACTACTCGGACAAGCCGGCCTGGCTCCTGCACTGCGTGCCGTGGGTGCTCAAGGAGACGGGCGATCTGGCATTCCTCGACGAGCGCCTCCCCTACCGCGACGGCGGTCCCGCCGGGACGGTCTGGGAGCACATGCTCCGGGCGATGCGCCATCTGGCGGGCGACACGGGGGCCAACGGGCTCTGCGACCAGCACTTCGCCGACTGGAACGACGGCCTGGAGCCCTCGGAGAAGACGGGGGCCCGCGAGAGCGTGATGGTGACCCAGCAGCTCTGCCTCGGCCTGCTCGAGGTGGCGGAACTGGCCCGCCGGCGCGGCGACGACGCGGTGGCCGCGGAGTGCGCGGAGCGGCACGCCCACTTCGGGAAGCTGCTCAACGAGGTGGCCTGGGACGGCGCGTGGTATGTCCGCACGCTCTGCTCGGGGGGCTACACGCTGGGATCGGGCGCGAACCCGGAGGGGAGGATCTTCATCAACCCGCAGAGCTGGGCGGTCCTCTCGGACACGGCCCCGGAGGGGCGCGACCGCCTCTGCATGGAGTCGCTCGACCGGATGCTGGAGACCGAATACGGCTTCGCGCTGGCGAGCCCGGCCTTCACGGCCTTCGACGAGCGGATCGGGAAGTTCTCGGCCTCGCGCCCCTACTACGCGGAGAACGGCGGCTGCTACAACCACGCGGCGGGATTCAAGCTGGTCGCCGACTGCATGCTCGGCCGCGCCGAGGAGGCGTGGCGGACCTTCCTGAAGGTGACGCCCGGCAGCCCCTGGAATCCGGTCTCCAACTCCTGCGCGGAGCCCTTCTCCTTCACCAACTGCTACAGCGTCACCCCGGAGTGGCCGGGCCTCTCGATGTATCCTTGGCGCACCGGCACGGCGGGCTGGATGACGATGGGCCTGGTGGAGTGGATCCTCGGCGCCCGCCGCCACTACGACGGCCTGCTCGTCGATCCCTGCCTGCCGGCGGCGATACCGCGCGCCCGGATCGTGCGCTCCTTCCGCGCCTCGGTCTACGACATCACGCTGGAGCGCACGGGAAGCCGCTCCCTGCTTCTGGACGGGGAACCGGTCGCGGGCCCGCTCCTTCCGCCACCCGACGGGAAACCCCACTCCGTCCTGCTCACCCTCTGACGCCACCCGAGTCCCACCCTCCGAGACACCCATGAACTACGGTCACTTCGACGCCTCCGCCCGCGAATACGTCATCACCCGCCCCGACACGCCCCGCGTCTGGTCGAACTACCTCGGCTCGCGCCGGTACGGCGGGATCATCACCACGGGCGCCGGGGGGTATTCCTTCACGCGCTCGCCGGCCGAGGGGCGCATCCTGCGCCACCGCTACAACAGCGTCCCGGCGGATCTGCCGGGGAGGCAGTTCTACCTGCGGGACGCCTCCACGGGGGACTTCTGGAGCGCGGCGTGGCAGGCGACCGCCAAGCCGCTCGACACCTATGCCGCGGAGACCCGCTTCGGGCCGGGATACGCGCTCATCACGAGCACCTACTCCGGCATCCGCTCGGAGTCGCTCTACTTCATCCCGCTGGATGCCGAACACGAGATCTGGCGTCTGCGCGTGACGAACACCGGCCCGGCGACCCGGACGATCGATGTCTTCTCCTTCTGCGAGTTCACGACGGAGTGGAACCTCGTCAACGACACGCTCAACCTGCAGTACACGCAGTACATCGCCGAGGCGCGGTGGCAGGACGGCTTCGTCGCCGCCTCCTCCTGCGGACGGCTTCCCGAGGATCCCGGGAACTTCGCCAACCGCGACCAGTCGCGTCACTGGTGGATGACCCAGCGCGGGGGTGAGATCCTCGGCCACGACTGCGACCGCGAGGCCTTCCTGGGCCCCTACGGGGGTTTCCACAACCCCGCCGCCGTGGTGCGCGGCGAGTGCTCGGGGAGCACGGGATCCTCGGACAACACCTGCGGCGCGATCCGCAGCCGCCTGACACTCCCCCCCGGCGAAACGGCGGAGGTGTTCGTGCTGCTGGGCATCGGACGGGCCGAGTCCACGGGAAGGGATGTCGCCGCCCGCTACCCCGGCGACTCCAGGATCGACACGGAACTCGCGGCGCTCAAGGCGCACTGGCACGGCCTGCTCTCCACCGTGGAGGTGACGACCCCCGACAAGGCGTTCGACCACATGGTCAACACCTGGGGCGCCTACAACGCCCTGATGACCTTCGAGTGGTCGCGCTCCTGCTCGCTGGTCTACACGGGGGACCATCGCGACGGGTACGGCTTCCGCGACACGGTGCAGGACTGCCTCGGCGTGACGGCCATGCTCCCCGGGGAGGTGCGCTCCCGCCTCCTGCTGATGCTCTCGGCGCAGGACGCGACCGGAGGCGCCCAACCGGAGGTGCGCCCCTGGTCGCACAGGCCGGGCTCGATGCCCCCCACCCCGCCGGAGCACTACCGCTCGGACGACTGCCTCTGGTTCTTCAACGCGATTCCCGAGTATGTCGCCGAGTCCGGCGATGCCGCCTTCTACGACGAGAGGGTGCCGTACGCCGACTCCGGAGAGGCGACGGTCCTCGGACATCTGCGCAGGGCGATCGAGTTCAACCTGGAGCGGAGCGGGGCCAACGGCCTGCCGTGCGGTCTCCTGGCAGACTGGAACGACTGCCTGAAGCTGGGCTACCGCGGCGAATCGGTCTTCGTCACCTTCCAACTCCGCCTGGCCCTGCGCACCTACGCGGAGATCGCCGCCGCACGCGGCCTCGACTCCGAGCGGGACTGGGCGGAGGCGGAACTCTCCTCGCTCGACCGGAAGATCGCCGCCGTCTGCTGGGACGGGGAATGGTTCCGCTGGGCGATCGCGGAGGACGGGACCGTCTTCGGCACGAAGGACTACCCCGAGGGGCAGGTCTATCTGAACACCCAGGCCTGGGCGATCCTCTCGGGCGCGGCGACCCGCGAGCAGGCCGACCTCGCGCTCCGGTCGGTGCGCGCGCGACTCGCCTCGGAGTGGGGCGTCGCCATCTGCGCGCCGCCGTTCGGGAAGACCCCCGTGGAGGTGATGCGCGCCGTGCTCATGAATCCCGGCAACAAGGAGAACGGCGGGATCTTCTCCCACACGCAGAGCTGGGGGGTGCTTGCCGAACTCGCCGCGGGCGACGTGGAGCAGGCGTGGCGCCAGTACCGCTCCTTCCTGCCCTCGGCCCAGAACGACCGCGCGGAGATCCGCGAGATCGAGCCCTATGTCCACTGCCAGAGCACGCACTCGCAGTTCTCAGAAAAGTTCGGCCGCTCGCGCGTCCCGTGGCTCTCCGGCACGGCCTCGTGGGCCCATCTCACCGCGACGAACCACCTGCTCGGCATCCGTCCCGAGGAGGGGGGCCTCCGCGTCGACCCGCGCATCCCGGCGGACTGGCCCGGCTTCACGGCCACGCGCCGCTTCCGCGGGATGAGCGTCCGGATCGAGGTGAGGAACCCGCGGGGTGTCACGCGCGGGGTCGCCGCGCTGACGCTCGACGGGGAGAATCTGCCCGGATCCCTTGCGCCGGCCGGCAAACTCCGCGACGGATCGGTCCTCGTGGCCGAGATGGGTTAGGAAAACACCCCGGCCCGGATCCCCCGCCCATCACAAAACCCCGGACGAACCCGGACGCGAATCACCCGTTCACAAAAAAACCCAAAAACATCCCGGCATGAATCCCTCGCCCAAGAAACGATCCTCCGCGACCCGACGCTCCGCCCGATCCCTGCCCTCGGATCCCAAGCGGATCCTCAGGGGGACGTCCCCGGATCTCAGGTTCTCCCCCGGGGGAAGACCCGGTTCGGCCTTCCTCTCTCTCTCCGCCAAGAAGGGAAGCGACCGCCACGAGGTCTCCCTCGGCGCGATTTCCGGACTGAAACGCTGGGTCGCCATGGCCCGCCTCCACGAGCCCTTCTGGATGAGGACGGCCTTCGGATCCGACCTCTCCACGCTTCCTGCCGAGACGCAGTACCTTCTCGCCGAACGGACCGACGGCTCGCTGCTTCTGATCGCCCCGCTCTTCGGATCCGGGATGCGCTTCAGTCTGGCCGTCAGGGAGGGTTCGCTCCTGCTCGTCGGGGAGACGAACGATCCGGAGACGAGGCCGGACCGTTGCCTCGCCGCCTATGTCGCCGCAGGCCGCGACCTCCAGTCCCTCGCGCGGGAGGGAGCCCTCGCCGTCTGCGGGAAACTCGGCACGGTCAAGCCGAGGACCCGGAAGAGACTCCCGGACTTCGCCGACGATCTCGGCTGGTGCACCTGGGACGCCTTTTACCACGAGGTGACCCCGTCCGGCGTGCGCGCCGGCCTGGAGGCTTTCCGCAAGGGGGGGATCCGCCCCGGCTTCCTGATCCTCGACGACGGCTGGCAGGACTACGCCTACACGGAGGTGGGTCATAGCCGCCTGATGTCCCTGAAGACCCATCCCGAGCGGTTTGCCAAAGGCATCGCGCCGCTGGTGTCGCTGTGCAAGGAGGAATTCGGCATCAGGCGCTTCCTCGTCTGGCACGCCTTCATGGGCTACTGGAGCGGGGTCGACCCGAAGGGCTTCTCCAAGTACGGCGCCGTGACGCGCGGCCGCAACCACGGGGTCGAGATGCTCAAGCGCGCCCCCAACGCGAACCTGCAGTGGTGGGGCCACTACGCGGGCGTGATTCCGCCGGATGGCATCGGGAAGTTCTACGAGGACCTGCACCGCGGGGTGGCGGCGGCCGGGGTGGACGGCGTGAAGGTCGATGTGCAGTCGATGATCGAGGGACTTTCCACGGGCGACGGCGGACGCGTCGCCATGACCGGGAAGTACAAGCGGGAACTGGAGGCCTCCGTGAAAAGGCACTTCGGCGGACGCCTCATCAACTGCATGTCGCACGCCAACGACCTGATCTACCAGACCTCCGACTCGGCGCTCATGCGCTCCTCGGACGACTTCTACCCGCTCAGGACCGAGATGCACGGGCTGCACCTGAAGACGAACTCGCACTTCGGCGTCTGGTTCGGCCAGTTCGTCCATCCCGACTGGGACATGTTCCACTCGCGGCACCCCTGGGGGTCGTACCACGCGGCGGGCCGCGCCGTTTCGGGATCGCCCGTCTATCTCTCCGACAAGCCGGGCCACCACGACTTCGCCCTCCTCGCCAAGCTGGCTTTTCCGGACGGGCGGGTCCTCCGCATGGACGCTCCGGGCGTCCCGACGCGCGACTGCCTCTTCCACGACGTGCAGAACGAAGCGGTCGCGCTCAAGATCGCCAACACCAGCGGGGAACGCGGGGTGCTGGGGCTCTTCAACGCCCGGATCGCGGAGCCGCGGAAGGGCGGGAAAAAGGCTCCGGATGTCGCGGTCACGGCCGTCGCCCGGGCCTCGGATGTCCCGGGACTCGCCGACCATCCCTCCTACGCGGTCTCTTCCCACGCCGCGGGAAAACTCGCCCGCGTCACCCGGGGCGCCGGCCTGACATTCCGCCTGCCGGAGAAGGGCTGGGAAATCCTGACCTACGCCCCGATCGAGCGCGGATTCGCCGCGATCGGTCTCGCCGACATGCTCGCGGGCGCGGCCGCCGTCACCTCGGCGGGATGGCGCGGCAACTCCGCGTACCGCGTCGCGTTGAGCGGCGGCGGCAGGTTCCTCGCCTACTCGGAGAAGCGCGTCACGGGTTGCACCTTCCTCGGGAAACCCGTCGCCTGGAGCCAGCGTGGCAAACGCCTCTCGGTGAACCTTCCTCGCGACGCCTCGGGAACGCTGGAATTCGCGTTCGCGTGACCGGATGACGACGCCCGACCCCTCCACCCCCGCCCCTGCGGAGACCGGACCGCTCCGCATCCTCTGCGTGGGCGACTCGATCACCCAGGGGGGGAAGGCGGGCCGCGAGGAACACACCTACCGTCTCCCGCTCCAGAGGAAGCTTCACGCGGCCGGCATTCCCTTCCGCTTCCTCGGCTCCCGGACGGGGGGCGACGATGCGGGGGCCTCCTGGCCCGGGATCGCCCCGGGCATCCCCTTCGATCCCCGTCACGAGGGATACTACGGGCAGAAGACCGAGACCGTGACGCGCCTGGCCCGCGAGGCCTGGATCCCGGGATCCCCCGCTCCGGACATCGTCCTGATCCACCTAGGGACAAACGACCAGGAGGCCGGGGATCACGCGGCCGCCGTGGGGGAACCCCTGCGCGGGTTCATCGCCTTCCTGCGCTCCCTGAATCCCCGGGTGATCGTTCTTCTGGGCCATCTCAACTTCAACGATTCCCCCGGGGCCTCCGCGATCCGCCCGCTGGTCGAGTCGCTCGCCTCGGAGCTCGACTCGCCCCTCTCGCCGGTCCGCACCGTCCCCCACCACGAGGGGTGGCGGGAGCATCCCGACCGCCCGGAACCCGACACCTTCGACTGGGCGCACCCCAATCCGCAGGGTCAGGAAAAGATGGCTGTGAAGTGGCTTGCCGCCATGGCGCCCTTCCTTCCGGCCCCTGAAGGAACCCTCCCGTGACCCACTCCCATCGGACATCGTCGGCCTCCCTCCGCTGGCTCTGGGCCCTGCTCAGTATGGAGAAGCGCCATCTCCGGCTCGGCGCGATCTACCAGCTCCTCCAGACGGTCTCCTTCATCCCCTTCTACGCGGCGGTCTCGGTTTTGATCGACCGGATCCTGAACAATCCCTCGCTGGCCCTCCCGGACAAGCTCCGCTGGACCGCCCTCTACGCCCTGGCCATCCTGCTGGTCTGGCCCGTGCACGGGGCCTTCACCGTGCTGGCCTTCGCCGAGACCCAGCGGCTGATCCGGGGCACCGTGGCTCGGCTCCGGGGCATGGTTGTCGACCAGCTCCAGCGCATGGCGATGAGCTACTTCACCGTCCGCGGCTCCGGGGCGCTCTCCAACCAGATGACCGTCGACCTCAACAAGGTGGAGAACTTCCTCTCCGTCGCGGTCAACAGCATCGTCACCTCGGTGATGCTGGCGGCGGTCATCCTGATCTATCTCCTGGCCAAGAATCCGTGGCTCGCCCTGCTCGCCCTGATTGCGGCACCCCTGCAGGTCCTCCTGATGCAGGTGATGGGGCGTCGGGTGAAGCGCCTCAACAGCGAGGTCCAGCAGGGGGGGGAGCGCTTCGCCGCGCGCATCGTCGAGTTCATCGCGGGGATGCGCCTGACCAAGAGCTTCGGCAACGAGATCATCGCCGCGAACCAGTTGAGCCGCGACATCGAGGATCTCAAGGAGAGCGGCTACGAGGCGAGCATCGTCATGCGCTGGATGGCGATGGCCGTCCAGTTCCTCTGGGAATACACCACCACGCTCATCTGGTGCATCGGCGGGGTGATGTATCTGCACGGGAGGGTCAGCCTCGGCGATCTGGTCGCCTTCACCGGCCTGATCGGGTTCGTCCGGGGGGGGATGATGGCCTACTTCAACGGATTCGAGGCCTGGAGCCAGTCGCGTCCAGGACTCGAGGCGATCCTCGATCTCCTCGATTCCGAGGAGACCGAATACCATCCCGCCGCGGAGCATCCGGTGCAACTCGGCGGATCCCTCTCCCTCAGGGGGGTCGAATTCCGCTATCCGCGCGCCGAGTCCAAGGCCGTCCTCCGGGACATCAACCTTGAGATCCCCGCCGGCCAGCGGATCGGACTGGTGGGACAAACCGGTGCCGGGAAGAGCACCCTGCTCGAACTGATCATGGGATTTTACCAACCGAGCCGAGGCGAAGTCCTCTACGACGGGAAGCCCCTCTCCGGGATCGGCCTGCGGGGACTCCGCCGCCAGATCGCGGTGATGAGCCAGGATGCCTTCCTCTGGAACGCCTCCGTGATGGAAAACATCCGCTACGGCCGCCCGGATGCCTCCGACGAGGAGGTGGTGGCCGCGGCAGGGAAGGCGCAGGCCCACGGCTTCATCACGGCGCTCCCCGAGGGGTACGGGACCGTCTGCGGTGAACGGGGGGCGAATCTCTCCGGCGGCCAGCGCCAGCGCATCGCACTGGCACGCGTCTTCCTGCGCGACCCGCGCATCCTGATCCTCGACGAGCCGACCAGCGCGCTTGACCTGGAGACCGAGTCCCTCCTCCTCGCGGACCTCGAAACCCTCTGCCGGGGAAGGACCACCCTCATCGTCGCCCACCGGCTCTCGACACTGCGCGCCGCGGACAGGATTCTCGTCTTCCGCGAAAACCGCATCGTGGAGGACGGCACCCCCGCCGAGTTGCTTGCCAGGGAGGACGGGGAGTTCAGGCGCTTGCACTCCCTGCAGGAGCAGGGCCACACTCGCAGGGAGATGGAAATGTCCACCCCTTCGCCGGGAACCCAGGAATCCAAACAACCAAAACCATGATCAGGATCGTCCAATGCTGGGACGACGGAGTCGAGGATGACATCCGTCTCTGCGAACTCCTCCGGGAGAAGGGAGCCAGGGCTTCCTTCAACATCAACGCCGGGATGCACGGCCGGGAGCGCGGTCACCGGTGGGTCTATCAGGAGAGCAAGGAGGTTCTCCGGTTGGCACGGCAGGAACTCCCCTCCGTCTACGAGGGCTTCACGATCGCCAATCACTCGCTCACCCACCCCTGGGCCGACAGGATTTCCACGGAAGAGTGGAGGGCCGAGGTCAACGAAGGAAGGAAGGAGCTTCAGGACCTCTTCGGCCAGCCGATCCTCGGATTCGCCTACCCCTTCGGCGTCACCGGTCCGGAAATCTCGGCGGTCGTCCGCGAGGCCGGCCATGTCTATGCCCGCGACTGCCGGGCCGCCACCCCCTGTTTTCCGCCGGAGGACCCGATGCTCTTTGCCGCGGACTGCCATCATGCCGAACACGATTTCTGGGAGCGGTACGCACGGGCGAAGGCGGCCAACGCGAGCGTCTTTTACTTCTGGGGACACAGCTACGAGTTTGTGACCGAGGAGGAGTGGCGGATCTTTGCGGACAAACTGGACCGTTTCAACGCCGACCCGGACGCCGTCTGGGCGGATCTGCCCGACCTCTTCACCACCCGCGGAACCCTCAATACCTGAGGGGGTCCGGCAGAAGGAACGCCGACTCGATCACCCTGATCTCCACGGGATCGGAGGCGATCACCTCGATCACATCGAAGCGGAAGGTGATATCGGGCATTTCGAGGAGTCGGAGCCAGTGCATGGCTCCCTTGCGGATGAGTTGCTGTTTCTTGCGGTCCACGGCATCGAGCGGACGGCCGAGTTCCTCGCCGCGCCGCGTCTTCACCTCGGCGAACACAAGCGTCTCGCGATCACGGCAGACAAGATCGACCTCCCCTCCCCCGGGAGCGCGGAAGTTCCGGCGCAGGATCTTCCAACCGAGCTTCCGCACATGGAGGGCGGCCTCCCTCTCCCCCCACGCTCCAAGTGCCAGATGGCCTTCAGAAGTCGAAGGAGGGCTGGTCGACCGGCGCAAAACCGAGGCGATGATGCGGGCAGGGTCCATGCTCGCGAAGCATAGCGAGGTGGTCGGCGGTGGCATAGCCCCGATGTCGGCCAAAGCCGTACCGGGGATACTCGCGATCCAGCCGATCCATGATCCTGTCCCGGGTCACCTTGGCCAGAATGCTGGCCGCCGCAATGCTGAGGCTCAAGCCATCCCCTCCGACCAAGGCGGTCTGTTCCAGAGGCAATCCCTTGACAGGGAGACCATCGATCAGGGCATGGGCGGGAGGATGTCCGTTTTTCTTCAGTCCATCCAGAGATCGCTTCATGGCGAGATGGGTCGCCCTGAGGATGTTAAGTTGTCCGATTTCCTCAGAACTACCCTCGGCTATCGCGTAGGAAACCAGGACATTTTGTGTCAAACGGACATAAAGCTCTTCCCGTTGCTGGGAATTCAGCTTCTTGGAGTCATCAAGCCCCTCCATCGCAAATCCCTCCGGCAAGATCACGGCGGCGGCCACCACGGGGCCAGCCAGGGGGCCGCGCCCAGCCTCATCAACGCCGGCCACGGGACGGATGCCCCGGGCATGGAGTTGCTCCTCGTAAAAAAGCGAAGGGCCTCCGGATCGTGTCCGGAGGCCCTTCCTGGAATTCTTCCCGCGACGTTCGCTCGTCATCGGGACCTTTTGGAAAAAACCCTGCGAGGCGGATCCCCGGATCGCCTGAATCGCCCCTTAAGCGATTTCCTGCGCCTTCTCCTTCACGGTGACGGCGGCCTTGCCCTTGCGGTTGCGGAGGTAGTTCAGCTTGGAACGGCGGACGGATCCGCGCTTCTCGACCTCGAGCTTGGCGATACGGGGGGAGTGAAGGGGGAACACGCGCTCGGCCCCCTCGCCGAAGCTGACGCGACGGACGGTGAAGTTGGCATTGATGCCCGTTCCCTTGCGGCCGATGACGATGCCGGCGTACTTCTGGATACGCTCCTTGTCGCCCTCGATGACGCGCGTGTGAACACACACGGAATCACCCACCTCGAAGGGGACGAGGTCGGTCTTGAATTGCTCTTTTTCGATGGTGGCGATGATGCTCATGTCGGGAATGGTGGCCGGAAATTGGTCTAAAGTGGTCGGGTAGAATGCCCTTACCCCATGGACTTGGCAAGAAGGAATCACGATTTCACAGCCGCCACATTCGGGAGCGGAAACCTTTTAGCCTTCAGTCTTCGTGCTTCATCCCTCATCCTTTGCCGATGCGCCTTGTCCTAGCAGCCACCGGAGCCAGCGGCTCGATCTACCTGCAGCGGTTGCTTCATCATCTGCGGCAGGGAGACCATGAGATCCATCTGGTCCTCTCCCCCTACGCGAAGCAGGTGATCCATGAGGAAATCGGCTCCCTCCGGCTTCCCCCCGGCGTCGTCGAGCACGGCGAGAAGTCGATGAACGCCCCCTTCGCCAGCGGCAGCGCCCTCTTCGACGGGATGGTGGTAATGCCCTGCTCGATGGGAACGGTCGGCCGCATCGCGGCGGGCACCAGCGAAAACCTGATCCTTCGGGCCGCCGACGTCTTCCTCAAGGAGCGTCGGAAGCTCATCCTCGTTCCCCGCGAGACACCGTGGAACCTGATCCATGCCCGGAACATCGTGACCGTGACGGAAGCCGGGGCGGTCGTTCTCCCGGCCTCCCCCTCCTTCTACAGCCATCCGAAGAATTTCGACGAACTGGCGGACACGGTCGTCTGGCGCGTCCTCGACCAACTCGGCATCCATGCGCCGAACGCCTGCCGCTGGCGCGAGGAAACGGACGCCGAGAAATCCGCCGGCGGATCGTGATGGCTGGCAAGATCACCAAACAGCAACTCCTTGCCTCGCTTGCCGCCGGGCTTGCGCGTCTTGTCTTCTCAACGATCCGGCTCCGGGTGAACGATCGTTCCGGATTCCTGACCAATCCACCGGAAGGCCCTCGGATTCTGGTCTTCTGGCATAACCGCATCCCGGCCATCTCCGTCGGGTTCCTCCGCCATTATCCCGGGAAGCATCCCTCCAGAAAGGGGGTCTCCGTGCTGACCAGCCCGAGCAAGGATGGCGACATCCTGGCCGGCGTGATGGCAAATCTCGGCATGGGCTCGGTGCGCGGATCCAGTTCGCGCCGGGGCTCGACCGCCATCCGTGAACTATCCGCCCTTCTGGAGGCGGGGGTCGATCTTGCGATCACCCCGGACGGCCCGCGCGGGCCCATGTATTCCCTCGGCCCCGGTGCCGTCTTCCTCTCGCAGAAGACCGGCATCCCGATCATGCCCCTTCACGCCCGTTACCACCGGGCGATCCGGCTCAAGACCTGGGACAACTTCGCGATCCCGCTTCCCTTTTCCAGGGTCGACATCACGATCGATCCCTACCTGACCATCGACCCGGAGGCCACCGACCTGGAATCGGAACGCCTCAAACTCGAAACCTATCTCAAGGAACAAGCAGTCCTTGCCGATCCTCCCGAACAGTAGCAGAGACTCGCGCAGCCGTAACGGATGCAAAGCAACGGCCGGGCAAGCAAGACGCAGAGACGCGGAGATCAAAAAAATGTCGGGAGGAAAAAACTGCTCTCCCCGAACGGCCTTCATGGTTCCAATCCCCCTTATCCCAGTGCATGATTCACGTCACCTCCGCGCCTCTGCGCCTCCGCGGGAGATGATTCCTGCGGCACCCTCTGAAACCAGCGAAGAACGATAACATTATGAAACTCATTGATGGCAAGGCGGTCGCCGCCGAAGTCGAACTCGAAACCAAAGCCCGTATCGAGGCGCTCAAAGCACGCGGCGTCACCCCGGGACTGGCCGTTGTCCTCATTGGAGAAGATCCCGCCTCCCGGGCCTACGTCCGCAACAAGGACCGCACCTGCGCCGCGCTCGGCATGCACTCCCGCAAGTTCGAGCTTCCCGCCTCCACCACGCAGGAGGAACTCCTCGATCTCGTCGCGACGCTCAATGCCGATCCGGCCATCCACGGGATCCTCGTCCAGTCCCCCCCTCCGAAGCACATCGACGAACACGCCGTCACCCTCGCGATCGACCCGCGCAAGGATGTCGACGGGTTCCATCCCGTCAACGTGGCCAGGCTCGCCATGGAGGATCCGACCGCCTTCGTCCCCTGCACCCCGCTCGGTTGCCAGCGCCTCCTCATCGCCGCCGGCATCGAGACCTCCGGAGCCGAGGTCGTTGTTGTCGGCCGCAGCCTGATTGTCGGAAAACCGATGGCCCTGCTCCTCATGGCCAAGGGCCCCGGCGGTGACGCCACCGTCACCGTGGCTCACTCCCGCACCAGGGACCTCGCCGCCGTCACCCGCCGCGCCGACATCGTGATCGCGGCGATCGGAAGGCCCAAGGCACTCGGCGCAGAACACATCCGCGAGGGAGCCGTCGTCATCGATGTCGGCATCAACCGCGTCGCAGAT
>Ga0136644_10001710_pt1 | contig 17238 bp, 12 predicted proteins | sample C_130820_EF_Meta_FD_94780 | JGI IMG/M metagenome (GOLD analysis project Ga0136644, IMG submission 94780) | Freshwater microbial communities from Lake Croche, Canada to study carbon cycling - C_130820_EF_MetaG (v2) (version 2) | ecosystem: Environmental > Aquatic > Freshwater > Lake | place... | reverse complement strand
CGAGATGTTAATATTATTCATAAATCTATCATGGAGTTATTTCCTAACAATATTCGGTATCGTTATGTAGGTTGTCGTCTGAATGGAACTATGCTAAACGATGCTGTAAACGAATTATACTTTAAATATTTCCAAAAAAAACCTAGATATACAAACAAGGATTCTTTACAACAACCAATCAGTCAAAATATTATCTACTACAGATTTCATAATGCCATTATTGAAGAAATAAAAGACTATGAAAGATTTGTGCTACAAGCAAGAACAAAGAATACCATGTATAAGGAAGAACTCATTAATGAAGTATACCATCCTGATAGAGTTGAAAAAGGGATTAAAATGTATGGTATGGAATTTATAGATGCTCTTTAGTACTCGATCGGTTTTCTATATAATAAAGAATATAAATTCCAAGAAAAAAGTAAAATTCCAAGAATTATTGTGATAGCCCCCTATAAATAATTAAAGGTGCAATAAAAGTTACTGCTATAAATCTTATTATTTGATCATTTTGTATTAACTTCATTTTACTATATAGATATTATAGTTTTTTGTTTATATTCTAAAATGCCAGGCTGCTTTCTATTAGAATGCAGCGTTCCACTTTACACAGTAAAATGCCAGGCTGCATTTTATTCTAAAATGCAGCGTCCATCGTAAACGACATCTCTTCTTGCTTCTTACCAACACCAGACATACCATAAGTGCTTACGCGCTTTTCAAAGAAATTATCTTTGTTTTCTAGACTAATACGTTCCATAAAGTCAAATGGATTCTGACTATTGTAAATCTTAGGATACCCTAGCTGAAGAACAAGTCTGTCTGCTACAAACTCAATATACTGACTCATGAGCGTAGCATTCATGCCAATCAGTTGGCATGGTAGGCTCTCAGTAATGAATTCCTTTTCAATCTTAACTGCTTCACGAATAATTCTATTTACCTTAATCTTAGATGGACGATTCACAATCTTAGAGTATAGAAGGCAAGCAAACTCTGTATGAAGCCCTTCGTCACGCGCAATAAACTCGTTAGAGAGTGTAAGACCTGGCATCAATCCTCTCTGTTTCATCCAAAAGATTGCACAAAAGGCTCCACTAAAGAAGATTCCTTCTACCGCTGCAAATCCAATCAAACGAGTAGCAAAATCTACTTTCTTATTCTCAATCCAATTCATAGCCCATTCAGCTTTCTTCTGAACACATGGGATTGTTTGAATAGCATGGAGAATATCATTCTTTTCTTGTTTATCAGTAATATAAGTGTCAATCAAGAGACTATAAGTTTCAGAATGAATTGCTTCCATTAGATTTTGGCATGCATAGAAGAACTTTGCTTCAGGCCATTGAACTTCTCGTGTAAAACGAGTTGCTAGATTTTCCATGACAATTCCATCAGATCCAGCAAAGAATCCAAGAATATGTTTGATAAAATGACGTTCATTATTATTGAGTTTCTCCCAATCTTTCATATCCTTGGAAAGATCAATTTCTTCCGGAGTCCAAAATACTGCAATATGATTTTTGTATTTCTTCCACAAATCATCATGTTTGATAGGAAAGATGACAAATCTATCTTCATTTTCCGTCAGTAGAGGCTCTGGGCCAAGATTTACTTGCTTTTCATCATCTAGGTCAAGAACCTCGATAGACTGTTTACGATTCACTTTTTGTGACATATTAGGGCTCTTTGGTGATAATACCGGACTCTTCTTAAGTTCCATGATATAGTATTCTTAGAAATTTAACTTTGATAAATTAAATTTGTAAAAAATGAAATCAATTTTAAATTTTTATTGCTTTTTATTTAGTAAAGAACGTGAGCAAACAAGAAAAGCAAATAAATAAATAAAGTAACCAATTCCTAGAGAAATTAGAGTTAGGAATAAATTAAAAATAATAGCACCACGTAACTTCCCTGGCCCATTAAATAGTAAATATACATGTGCAAATATAGATAATGTTCCAACCATTAAAATAGCAACGGATAAATAATAATAATAATTGCAAACAGTTTCATTTGAAATATTACGCGTATAAGGTGGTTCGTTGATTAATGTATCAGCCATTCTATATTATTTATTGAAAATAAATAGGTAAACGTTCAAAGATTTCATAAATATTAATTGGTATATTTGGTGTAAATCCAAGAACATTTGCATCTTTTTCACATAATATGATACATTTTGTATTAAAATCTAGACGATTTGATGAAGATTTAAACAATAATTCAAAGAAATCCGGAACTGTATACCTTTCACAATTCTGTTCCAAAAACCATTTTTTTACAGAGTCTGAAGGTTTCAATTCTAGACGCTCTAAATCAACCATTTTCTCTTTTGTTTTCTTAAATGCTCCATGAGAATGTTTTAAAATATCATTCGTTTGTTCAATAATTAGTTTCATCGACTTTTTAATATCATCATAAATATCTTCAACAGTTCCATCCAAATCCATTTTCTAATTATATACTATAGAATGAATACTATCAATTTTATTTATTTTCTAAATACTCATTTAATATACTAACAGGTTCATGGTATTCTAGTAAACCATAATAACTATATTTTTCTGATTGATTCATAATATAATACCAATGAGCTGGTAAAATTAATATGGAACCTGGCTTTAAAATTACATCAATATATTGTATTTGCGTTTCTTGTGATATAATTGTATCAATAGATGTATATTGTTTGTAAGTTTTTAAATGTTTTTCAAATTGGGGATTTACTAAAGAACATATATATTTACCTTCAATTGGAATAATAATAGTATGTAAAGCTGATGTTTTTGTCATATGTTTTGAGCCGAACGATAATTTACTTTTTAAAGAGCTTATATATTCAGATATAATATGTGTGTGAAATTTATTAAACCATATTACATTACCAAATGCATGGAACCCAGATTCATTTGCTAAAAATGTTTCAAAATCATTTGAACTTGGAAGAACATCTGATTTCTTTTCTAAATAATCTCTTAAAATTGTATTAAAGCGAGGAGTTTTTAATAATGTTGTTGGCGCTACACAAGGAATTTGCGGACAATGAGAAATAATAATTGGATTTTTTTCATATAATAAATCTTTTAATTTATCTAATTTTGTAAAATCAATTTGGTTTAATGAATATTCTTCAGTAGATTGTTTATAAAAAAATACATAGATTAAAAAAATAAATGTTATTATTAATATTATTTCTATCATTTTTTAGATTTACGTGTTACCTTTTTAGACGTGTGAGTAATAGCTTTTGTTTTTTTACGCTTAATATTTTTCATAGATTGTTTAAAAAATTCTGGCATAAATTTATGTTTTTTAATATTCTCAATTTCATTTTTCTTTAAAGGAATAGTATCGGAATGTTCTCCTTTATGGTCTAATACTGTTACTGTTTTTGTCCCTTTATTATTCATAACATTTACACGTGTTTCTTTGATCTTTTTACCATCTGATGTAAGCATCCCATGACTTTGAACGGAAGTATAATGAAACATCTATTTATTTTTGAGAGTTTTTGAATGGGTGATTTTTAAATGTTTTAATGTTTTATTTAAGCCAGTTTTTTTTAGCCGTAAAGCATGAGCGATACTTTTCTTAGGATTTGTAAATTCTATTACATTTTCAATAGAATCAAATTCAAGTTGTTCTTTAACAAATTCTATTTCTTTTGATCTAAATGCTTTATAACGTTCTTCATGAATACCATCATCAATATTTTCCGGAAATATATATAATTCAGAAGTATTTAATAAATTTTTAAAATATTCAAAAACGGTTTCATCTAAGAAATTTACAAAACGTTCTTGTTCTGCTTCATCATTTTTCTCAATAACTGCATCAAGTGAAATTGTAAAATTCTTAAAAAATATTTCTAATAATTCTGGGTCTTCCACTTGTTCAAAATGAGATGGTTCAAAGAAATCAGCCAAGTATTGTTTAAAGTTTGGATCACAATAACTGAAACATAATTCGTATAAATTATCATAATCAAACCCTAGTGTTTGTGTAATATTACTAGAAATATCAAACGATGTCATGATACGTTTTAAACAAAAATTACGAAAGCAATAAAAAGCAAATTGATAGATAATAACTTCCCACGGTTTTGTTACATCATATGAAACAATTGTATCTAGAATATCATTTAGTTCTAAACTAGCTTGTTCTTCCATCTAAATGATTTTTGTATTCTAGTTTATAGGTTATAACGCGATGTTTAAGTTTTCAAAAAAAAATATATGCGTTAATGAAGAACAATACAAAGCAATAACAAGACCAAGAGATACAAATCAAAGAATTATTGCATCTGCTGGCTCTGGTAAAACAACAACAATCACAGCACGTATTGCATATTTAATTGAACACTTTAAAATAGAATCGAACCGTATTGTTCTTTTAACATTCTCTAAAAATTCTGCTAACCAAATGAAAAAGAAACTATTTGATTTGATTGGCGATAATCAAGTATATGCTGGAACATTTCATGGATTAGCAAAAAATCTTTTACAAAAATATTCTCCAAAGTCAATTCAAACTTTATATTTTATTGATGAGCTTGTATCTATGGGAGAAGAATGGTTAAAAACATATGATGGTCGTAAATGGGTTGGTAAGATCCAATATATTTTTGTAGATGAATTTCAAGATATAAATGTTTCACAATGGAATATGATTCTTCGTATGTTATGGCCTGGTGCTAAACTAATTGTTGTCGGCGATGATTGTCAAAATATTTATACATGGCGTGGAAGTAATGTAAATTTTATTCTAGATCTCGACAAACATTTAAAAAATCTTGTAGATGATCAACTAAATATTAATTATAGATCTTCTGATAATATTATTCAAGTTGCAAATTCTGTAATGAAACATATTCCAACTTTACCATGGAAACATACCATGGTTTCTTCTTTGCCAAAAGAGAAAAAACCAGAAGTTCATTTCTTTTATAGAGCATGTGATGAAACATCATGGATAATTAAACAAATCGAAAAACAATTAAAAGAAAATCCTAATATAACAATCGCAATTATGAGTCGCATTAATGTTGATTTATATAGATTTGAAGAAGAATGTATTCAAAAAAATATTTCATATAGATTATTTGATTTAACAACAAATGATGAAACAGATGAAATACAAAAAAATAGTATTGACTTAGTAACAATTCATAGTTCAAAAGGTTTGGAATGGGATGTTGTTTACTTAGTTCATACAAATGATGATGTATTTCCTTCAAGTAAGAAAAAAGAAGATATTATTAATGAACGTCGTTTATTTTATGTAGCTGTTACAAGAGCAAGAAATCAACTTTTTATGACTTATACAAATGATGAAAGAAATCTTAGTAGATTTATAAGAGAAATTCCAAATACATTATTAACTTATACTGGTTTAGCAAAATATATGTTGAGTGAATTTGAATTAGGTAAATCTAGAAAAAGATTAGTTGATTTGCTAGGATGTTTAAATACAGATGATTTAACAAATTTAAGAGCAAATGGTTATCTTGATTGGTTTAATACACAAATGTTAGAAGTAAAAAGTTTATATCCTATTGATATGTTTTGGAAACGACCGAATTGGATTTCAAATGAAACTCTTCCAGATTTTCAAAGGTTTTTAAATGTATGGCTGCGAAGAAGTTTTTGTAAAATATGTAAAATTCCTTATAGAGATCCAAATGCTGAAAAACTAATTTTTACTTTACGTATTTATGCTGAAGATTTAGATTTTTTTAATAATAATAAAGAAAATATTGAGTTTTTAGTATATCATTATTATGGTAAAACAACAAAAGGTAACGATATACCAAATATAGATTATAAGATGATAGAAGACTTTGCACTATACAATAATATAATTTGGACTCCAAAAGATATTGTATATGCCACAAATATTCTTGGAAAAATAAGAGGACAGTTAAGACCTTTACGATTTCATAATTATGATATACATGAATTTACAATAGGGCCTTCTAGATTTGTTGTTCCAATTCAATGGAGAGGTGAAGTGTTAGAAAGTTGGAGAAAAATTATTGATTTGAATATGGATTGGAAAGACTGTTTAGTTGATATTTGGAGAATAGGAGCTCTGAGTTTAGTTTCAGAAGGAAGAAATGTTGCTATGTATCGTGCACCGAGACTCAAAGAAAATCTTAAAGATAAAGATTTTATTCAATTCTTAGAATGTGTAGAACGATATACAAACATATATATAGCACAAGAAAATTTATTAGCAACTTCATTATGTATTGAAAATGAAGATAATATTCAAGAAAGTATTGATTTACAAACAGAAAATTGTATATTAAATATTGGTAACTTACGTTTTGATAGTGCAGAACTTTTGAGACTTGCTATCGCTTCTAGTTTTTTTGAAGAACAGATTCATAATGTAGGTGTTTTTATTCCACTCGATGGAAAAGTTTTTACTTTAATACTCCCACATAATATAAAAGAAATTTCTCAACATATACTTAATATTGCATTATCGAAATCTAATTAGTTTCTTCCACTACAGGTTCCACTACAGGTGTTACTACAGGTTCCACTACAGCTTCCACTACAGCTTCCACTACAGGTGTTACTACAGGTTCAACTACAGGTTCAACTACAGGTGTCACTACAGCTTCCACTACAGCTTCCACTACAGGTGTTACTACAGCTTCCACTACAGGTCTTACTACAGGTGTTACAGGTTCTGTAGGAATTAAACCAACTGCGCTCCAATCATAAATACCAGATAAATTTTTAAAAACCCATTGTTCTGGTAATACATGTTCTTTTCTATATATTTCATCATACCATGTAATAGTAGCGCGAACAAATACACATGGAACAGAATCTAGATTCTTACCTATTTCATTTACAGCGTTTTCCTTCACAGCTACATTATTAACATCAATAGCACTAACATTTACTGGTTTTGTTGCTAAAAGTTCAGAATCACCGGAATAAAAAAATACAGCAGGCTTGTCACTCATTCTATTGTTCCATAATATTTGCTTGTGTTTTGAGATTTCTAGGAAGATTATTAGATTTAATATAATATCTTTCTTGTTTTGTTGCATTAAAGAAAGTTTTATTTGATACAGCCATGTTTATAGCATCATCTTCTTCTCTGCATTTATAAGGACCAGCTGTAATTACAGATTTTGGCATAGCAATATCTGGGATTTGAGATGTTCGTGTCGGATTATTCGGTAATAATATTCGTGAATTAAACATATCGCTATCTCGGTTTGCTTCATACTGACCAGCATCACACTTGCGTAAAGGTTGATTTAATCTGCGAAGTTGTGACTCAGAATCTACAGATGCTAGATATCTGTTAGGGTCTTGAAAGAAACCTCCAGCCGGAAATGCGATGTTAGGATCTATGTTTGGAGCTGGTTCGTTTGTTGTAGAGTTTACATACTCTAAGCATATTTTCGTCCATGGTCTAGGTCCTAATGGAAGAGGAATGCTGTAAGCTTGTTCTGGTAGTGTACGTTTTATCATTAATGTTGGGTCAAAGTGAAATTGATTGCACACGGGAGGAAAAAAATCATTTGGTCCTTCATTTACTAAAGGATATGTTCCTTCTGTTGGATATAACTCCATCTATTTACCTAGGATTTAAAATACCTTGGCTAAAATCTGCTCGTGCTATATCCATATTTTCTACAATCTGAACTACAGCATTCCATTCACAATCTGAATTATCAATAACGTTACCAGTAACATCATACCAAGTAAATGTAAGTTTATCAAGTCTTCCAAGTGGAGGATTAAATGTAATAGGATTCATAATCATGGTTTGGGAATAGGAACCAAAATTTGCCAACAAGAGTTTGCCATAATAGGCTCTTGTTTGTCCTGTAGACTCTAGTGTTGCAGAAATATCTTCTTTTGCGGTTGTATCTACACGATTTACATCAAATTCTTGATTTAGACGTAACACAATATAATCATCTAAAATTTTATAAAATGATCTTGCTGTTTGAACTACATCGTATGGTGTATCTTCTTTTATATAACCTAAATTCCAACCTAATCCCCAATTATCTTCTAGTTTTGTGTATTCTGGTGGTAAACTTGTTTTCCATAATATAGAAAATAGTAATGGATCTGTAAATCGTTGACGATTTGTTGCTGTGGGAGGAATAATATATTGTAAATCTGTTGCAATAAAATTTGATAAATTGGTATTTACAGCATTATTAATAGAGTCAAGAATACCAATATTACTCAAATATGTATTATAATAATTTGTATAATATTTCATAAAATCTCCAAATCCTAATACATTTGATAGTGTCACGCCATAATATCCTGGCACAATATTCGAACCAAATATTTTTGATGAAAATATAAAATTATTATTAAATGTATTTAAATTAGATGAATAATTTGGATTAAATACTTCTTTATTTGTAGATGCTAATAATATTTCATTTGATATATCTGTTATAGTTGCATATCCATAATCATAACGATTTGCTAATGAGAATCTCATGTATACTTGAGATTTTTCTGTTGGAGAATAATTGCGAACAGCCAAATAATATTCACCAGCATTTGATTCTAAAGGAATAAATGTAGAATAAGCATTAAAATAGTAACCAGAAAAATGTGTATCACTAATTGTAAAGTTTGATTCTAATCCCCATGGGGAAACTGTACTAGAGTTTGATAAATCCGCTATAAAAGAATTTTTATTATCATAAAAGAAAAGTTGTGTATGTGCGTATTCTGGATACTGTAAACCGGATAAATCAGACATTAAATTGACTTCTCTTGAAATATTCTTATAAATTACACGTTGAACTGGATAGAATATTTGCCAAGCATATCCTATTACTTTTGTTAATCCATCGACTTGTGTATAACGATGGCCATAAATTGTTCCACTATAATCATTAAACCATAAAGAACCATCATAACCAGCTTCTATTTCTTTTACATTACCCCCAATAGGATTTAATGATACACTAAAGTTAGCATTTGAATTATATACATTACATGTAGATTTGGTATATGATGTTAGTTGATAAAAATAGTTTGGATTAGAAGAAGTAAATCCATATATATCATCATCATATGCATAACGTGAAAAAGCAAGCTGTTCAAATGTATTTCCATTAATATAATAACTTGTTATCTTACAGTAATTTGAAACACCAAATATATAACTGTTTGATGTACTAAATGCTTGAATACGTTTATTCGTATCATTTGAACCTTTTACAATTGGCTGAATATAAGAAAATTCTGATATATTAGAAGTATAGTTTGCTACATAAAATGCACCATTATTTTCTTTAGGATTTTGATAAGTAATAAGACCAGAATATGCAAAAATAGATGAAACAAAAGTTTGTATAGTGCTTATAGATGAAAATGATATTTCTACACTTGACGGAGCACTTGCCAATCCATACGCATATTGTATTGTAGAATAATTAAATCCCATAGTAAATCCACCAAAATTATTATAAGTAAAACTTTGGATTTCAGAATCTTTAACAGGAAACGTTAAGAAATTTGTAATTAATTTTGTTTCAATTGAACGTGAAATTGGATCAAATGTTTTAATAATAAGTTTATCTGGCGAAGGTGAATTAAAATCAACACTATAAGGTATTCCGCTATTTGATAATCCTAAGAACGCGTATACATTACTATTTGCTGCTACACCAACACATGAAATATTAGGATCAATACCAAATATTTGATCAATTGTTAAAGAAGCTAAATAATTAAATGAACGATTTGATGTGTTATCATATGAATATAAACGCACTTGATTATCAACTGTTAACATAAATCCAGATATATCCATCAATATTTTATCAACAGATAAACCTAAATTACTATAAGCAAGCATAGGTAATTTATACAGTTGAGAATTTACAGCATATGCTTGGTATGTTGTTCCAATAGGCATAGATTGTTCATATTGACTTTGTGTTTCATTATAATTTAACGGTGGTCCACGATTTGAATCTGGATTTAATTTCATAACTGGGACAATCAAATTGCTTGAAAGAGATGAACCATCCAAATAAGCATTTGAAGCAACTGCATCAGAATAAAAAGGATAAGGAACTAAAGAACCAGCTAATCCAATAAAAGGAACAGCACTATAATTTGAATCAAATGCTAATATAGTATAGCCATTATTATAATCTGTTGTAATAGTATTAGAATTTTCAGTAAATCCATACAAATATGAATAATAGTCTTTGCGAAATGAAATATCTCGAACATATTCATAAAATGTTCCACCATCACCTCCAAATGAATAATCTGTATTAGAACTATTATATACTCTATGAATAGAATAACGAAGAGTCGCTATTGAATCTGATAATTTAATATTTTGAATATCTTTATTGACAATTGTATTTGTATAATAAATGCCTAGATATTTAATATTCAAATTAGGATCACTTGAATAATTATATATATTAGATTGAGTCCATGATGTTTGATTAAATATAGAACGAAACATATATCTTTGAATATCCCATGTTCCTTGCCCTGGAATTAATGAAAGACCATACACACCATTTCCAAGTATAAGATTTCCTATTAAATCAAAAGTATATTGATTCAAAGTATTAATAAAAGAATTACAATTATATGGCTGGACAACACCACTTGAAAATATATTTTCAATAGGAGGAAGAGATGGAGGATTTGATAAATAGTGTGTTGCATAATAATGAACTTGCGTATATTCTCTAAAAGATGCTGATGTGGCTGTATAAGGAGTAGCTGCATTTGACGTAAAAATTTTATTTAATGAGCCAGCATAAAAATATGTTTGTGTTGTAGAATTATAAGGTGATTGAACACGCGCCACATATTGAGATATAGGATCCACACGAAAAAGAGAATTTGGAACAGCATTACATGAGGTATTATAACCTATATATGTTGTTAAATCAGTCGATACATTATTTGTATCATATCCCATAGATACATCATTATATGTTATATTTGAAAATAATGTATTTGATAATGGATACTTTTGAAATAATGAATCATATGAAGGTAATGCTAAATAATTTCTATCATATGAACGAGAATATAAAAAATTATTAAAATTTAACTCTGGATTCGCAAGTGGATTAAAATTAACAGTTGAATTTGATAATGTAGTGTATGTACTAGAAGTAAAATATGGAGTAATTATAAAATTTGTTAATGATGGGGTTATTGATCTAGAACGAACTAATATATAATATGATATTATGGAAGGTGTTTGATATGTTGTTAATGATACAGTATATGATGGAGTGCCTGATGGTATACTATTAGAAGAAATATAATTATAAAATGATTCATTTCTATTACCAGAAATATCAGCATACATGGCGGCAATATCGCGATATAAAAATACTTCTAAATCAGATGAAAATGATGTATCAGTTGATATAATCCCAATATTTATATTGTATGTATAAGCAACCGAATTAGAATTATCTGGTATTGGAGGAATAAATGAATAATATACTTCTTGTTCTGCTGCTGATACACTCGTATTTAAACCATTCCATAAATTACTTGATTGTGCTAATGTTATATTAAAATTAGAGGTTGATAGATTTGAAAATCCTGGAATTTCTAGAATTCTTATGAATGGATTACTTAATGTATTATTCGATTGATTATATTGGTATGTATAAATATTGTTAAAATACGCTTGTAGACTTACAGAATAATTTGAATTATATTCTGGGTAACGATATTTTGTAGGTCTTGGTAAAGTCTCTACTTGAAGAGTTTGTCTTGCAGCAGAATTAAATTTAAATACTGTATAAGAAGTATTATTAATATTTACTGCACAATCTACATGATTTAATAGTTTTGAACAATATATATTATTATTAGAATCTATTAAACTAAATGATTCTATATTATCTATTTGTAAATTAAATGGTGTGTTATTATAATAGGATACATTTGTTTGGTTACTAAAATTTGACGAAGCATTTGAAACTAAATTTGGCCAATAATATTTAGACGGTGTATTATAATAAGTTGTTAAATTATTACTAATAGGATTTTTAGCATTACTAATAATATTTAAGTCATAATTAGAACTTACTACAGCATTTAATCCATTTCTTAGATAAATATAATTTGATTGTATACCATAATAATCTAATGTGTATGTATTAAAAGGAACAGCAAATTGTGTTGCAAAATTATATTGTATAAATTCATACATCTTTGTTAATATAGCTAATAATAAACTATTCTGTGTAAATAATTCTGTATATTGATTTGATGTTATACTATATTTATTTAATTGTTCACTAAAGTATAAACTTTGTTGATAATTTAATAGATTTACTAAACTTGTATTTAATGAAGGAGAATTAATAGAAATATGATTATTAAATGTATCATAATATACATTATATTTATTTACTAATGTATAACGGAATGTATGTTTAACACGATATTCATCAAGAGTTGCAACATTTGTTTGAATAACTGATAAAACATATCGATCAAATATACCTTGAAAAAAATATACACACCGCGTGTATGGTGTTTCAGAGAGTCTTAATAATGTAGAATCAACATTTGTAAAATTAAGAGATGTTCCACTATAATTATTATCAAGTAAAATTTCTTTTAATACAGGATAATAATATGCAATTTTAATATTATCAATTGTATAACTTGTTAAACCTGCGTAACGAGTTTGAAAATATTTTGTTACAATTTGGTCTATAGTAGGATTTGCTATATATTCATTAGTAATAGAATCATAAAAATAATCGCCAGGTAAATTAAATCCTAATGAAAAATCTCCAGTAGAAGCAAAAAGTGGAACAAATTGATTAAACCCATCTACAAAATCATAAAATATAGGTGTAGTATTTAGTTGTGTTATTAATTCATTAAGAAGAGAATTAATATCATATGAACCTTCACGAATCTTATTTGTAATGATATTGAGTGTTTTTACAAAATCAGGGTTTGTTACATTTGTCCCAATAACAACATTACCTTTAGAATCTAAATATCGTGATTGTTCATTAATAGATATTTTTACATTATTTTTTGCGTTACGAAAATATAAAAAAGCAGATAATAATTTTATTTGAATAATTTGAAAATTTAATATAGTTCTGTATGTTCTAGGAAGCCGTAATTGTAAATTTGTAGGCTGGGGATATACATTTTTATCACGATTCGTAGAATCTAAATTAATAATACTTGTTTGCTGAACCTTTTCAGCTACAATAGTTTGATTCGGCGCTTGTAAATAAATATTGTTTGCAGATAAATCATGTGATATATTATCTGTATCTGAATTATAGCTACTAAAGTTCCTATCTTCAGAATAATATGTTAGCGTCGATAAACTATTTAGATTTCCACCACCAATATCTCGCCTTAAAAGATTTCTTGCTAAATCTGCAAAGTTTCCTACGTCATTTGAAAATGATACTGCTGATGAAATATCTGATTCACTTTCATATTCAGATTCCGATTCAGATTCTGAAAATGATGTATATCTTCTATAGAATTTTGGTGGTTCCATTTATCTTGCTCCTATAAAAGTGTTGGTTTTACTTAGACCATTTTTTATGAATTATAATTCTAAATTATAAATTATAGGCGCTATAGTTACACTTACATTAACAGTATTAAAATAACTACCTACAAAATTTGTATTAGTTGTGCACATATACATGCTCATCGCAATCGTAGCGTTTGATGACCATGGTGTATATCCAGTTGTATCAAAAATGTCAGTATAAGAAAAACTAATTCTTGTTGGTTGTAATCCATTTTGTGTATATTCATACGGATATGCTGAAGTAAATGTGTTTCCTGTAATTTCTTGAGTATTTGAAAGAGTTGCATATAGATAAATTGTTCCAGTATTAGAATTATTATTCGTTTTTCCTTTAAAGTTTATATTTACAGAAAAAATAGTAAATTCTGGTTGATGAAAGAAAAATGTTCCTAAACCATAAAGTCTTGTAAAGGTTGGTGACAAAGTTATATTATTTGTTTGTACATTTGACTGTAATATTATTTGAGGTATTATTTTATTTGTAGCTCCATCAGTTATAGTTTGTGTTTGGTAAACATTCAATAATCTTTGACCAGATAAGTCAAAATTAACAGGTGGTGATAATGAAAATGGATCCACATTAAAGGAAACTCCTTGAACTGTTAAATTGTATATGTCAATATTAGAAAAAATGCCATATACTCCACTCAAATCATTTGATCCTAAAATTGTCTTATTATTGATATTTAAAGATGCTGTTGCTAGATTATTAATATTATTAATATTATTATTTCCAAAATTGGTATTATTTTGAATAAATAGCCCACTAGCATTACCAACTATAGAATTCATGGAAGGAAATTGTAATGTATTCATATTTACAGTATTAGCATTATTAATATTATAGTTACACATATTAAGATCAGAAGTTGCTTTCGATACCCATGTTCCAACAGAAGTTGAATTTAAAAAAAGTGTTTGCCCATCATCTGATGCATATAAATATCCTGGTGAAGTGCCAGATTTTAGAATAATAGAACTTGTTTGCATTTGTAATGATGATACAAATCTAGAAAACAAAAGATTTGTTGAAATTGTTGATGCTCTTAAATTTATAGTAGATATATTACTAGCAAATAAATAATTTGTTGAAATATTATTAGTACTTATATTATTTGTATTTATATTAATAGAAGAAATATTTGCTGTTTGAATATTTGTTGTAAATAAATTGAATGTAGAAATAGAAGGAGCTAATAGAAGATTTGTTGAAATTGTATTTGCTTGTAAATTATTTGTTGAAATAGAATTTATTAATAAATTAGGTGTTGAAATAGAATTTGTAGTAATAGAGTTTGTTGAAATTGTATTTGCAAAAAGTAATATTGTTGAAATTGTACTTGCTTGTAAATTATTTGTTGAAATAGAATTTACTAATATGTTATTTGTTGAAAACCCTGTTGTTGTAATACCTGTTGTAGTAATATAATTTGTTAAAATATTAGATGCTTGTAAGTTTATAGAAGAAATATTTGTTCCAAATAAAAGAGTTGTTGAAATTGTAGATGCTCTCAAATTTGTAGTAGATATAGAATTTGTTAAAATATTAGGTGTTGAAATAGCATTTGTATTTATAGAATTTGTTGAAATAACATTTGTTTGTAACGATAAAGAAGATATAGAATTTACTAGTATGTTAGCACTTGATACAAAAGATATAAAAGCAGAATTGGTTGAAAGAGTGCTAATAAAACCAGTTGGAACTATTAAAGATCTTTGCACTTGTAAATTATTTGTTGAAATTGAATTTACATTAAGAATATTTGTTGAAATACTATTGGAAGCAACTAAGTTATGAGATGAAATATTTGAAGTATTTACATAAGGAGTTGAAACATATTGAGAAGCAAAATAACTTTGAGCATTTATAAAATCATTTACATAAATACTTGAAACATTAGCAACCGTGGGTCCTGGAAAAGCATAATTATTAATTACATTCCATGTATTTTTGTCTCTTGAAATAAGTGATACAAACCCAAAAGGTTGTGTAATAGATATAGAAGAAGTGCTAAAATTAAAAAGAATGTCTTTAGTTGAAGATATAATAATTTGTTGATTCGCAGATGATAGATATCCCGTAGAATCACGTATAGTAGCAATACGTCCGGGAATTGACACACTTGATACATATGCGACATAAGGTTTATTTGAACCAACCACAGATGTATCAACAAGTAATAAATTCACGTTATTGGTAATTGTTGAAAATGCAGAGGTCATTTAATCTAAAAGAACATTAAATATTGTTTTAGTAGGAATGGCGAACTCTATAAATTATAAAAATTTGCCAAATTTTATGGGAACAAGTAATTACATTTTAAATATTATTGATTTGAACAATATTATCACAAACTCATCAGGATTATCGGCTACAGCTGGATTACAAATTGATGTTGCGAATATTAAAAAGATGGTGGATTTTAATAAGAAACAGATTAATACTAATGCTATTAGTAATTATGATAAATCTCCTATACAAATTCTAAGTCCTTTGAATTTGAGTAATGTAAACTTGTATCAAAATAGTAATTTATTTGTTGGTGGTGGGACTAGTGGTGGTGCATCACTATCTTCTGGTTCAACAGCATTATTAATCAATAATACATCATCACCAACAAGTGTAGCATTTAATTTTTATGCTGCAAACTCTACAATTATGACTTTGAACCAACAAGGAACTTTGAGTCTTCCTTATGGTGCTAGACCAAATACATATTTAGAGTGCATGGATTTGAGTGGAACTACTATGTGGAACTATGTGAGTAACTTAACACAAGGAGGATCTGCTTCACTAAATGTCTTAGGGAACAACAGTTTTTCTTTTCAACAAAATTCTGTAGAAAATGCTTCACTTGATACAAATGGTAATATGACGGCAAATAATTTCTTCTCTGTATCCGATGAGCGGTATAAGAAGAATATTTCAACACTTACGAATGCTGGATCGATGTTAAAGCGTATACGAGGCGTTGAATTTGATTGGCGAAAAGATGGAAGCCATGATATAGGTGTGATTGCGCAAGAAGTGTATAAGGTTATGCCTGAAGCAATTGTTAGCACAAATACTAATATGTTAACTGTTGCTTATACAAAGATTATTCCTCTCTTAATTGAGACGATTAAGGATCTCCAAAAAAGAGTAGAAGTTTTAGAAGGAAAGTGTTAAATATACCACTTAGACAATAAATAACTTTCTACTTGTTGACGTTCAACGAATGAGAGAGTTCTGTTGTATAACAATACTTCGTGAATGTATCCAGAGTGATTCCAAGTTGCATCTCCTCCAGAAGGAGCACGTAATCCTAACACCGCTTGATTTACATTAAAATTAGTTGCAGTTATAGTAAGACCATCACCAAGTGTAGAAATAAAACTACTTATATTTGTAGCGCCTATCATACCATTTCTACCTAGAGCAACATGATTCTGTGGAATATCCACTATGAGTGATGTTGAAAAACTGCTATTAAATACACCCGTAACAAGTGTTGGTCTATCTACTGTATTTCCGATACTACCAAGAAACCCACCTGGTGAAGCACGATATAATCCTACTGTTCCACCATATGCAGGACCAACTACAATAAAATTATTTGCATTTGCATTAACAAATTCATTATTTGATAACATACAAAATACAGG
>Ga0136644_10001709_pt1 | contig 17241 bp, 15 predicted proteins | sample C_130820_EF_Meta_FD_94780 | JGI IMG/M metagenome (GOLD analysis project Ga0136644, IMG submission 94780) | Freshwater microbial communities from Lake Croche, Canada to study carbon cycling - C_130820_EF_MetaG (v2) (version 2) | ecosystem: Environmental > Aquatic > Freshwater > Lake | place... | reverse complement strand
TTTGCCCCTTTCGTTTTTTAGGCCCCTTGTCTATGGCATATTCAGTAGACTCAGACGAGGAAACTTTGATGTTTTATGGCTGCATGGATGGGGATATTTCAGCCATATTCGGGCAATATTTTACGCAAAAATGCTCGGTATCAAGGTGATACTCCGTGGAGAATCATTCAGGCCGTATCAAGGCGCACTAAAATCACCTCTTAAGTTTTTATTTTCTAGATTTCTAAGGTGCTGTGGAGATGGATTCTTAACTATTGGAACGCTAAATAGGAATTTTTATAAGAGCATTGGAATTCCAGAGACTTTACTTTTCGACTGTCCATATGCTGTTGATAACGAATTCTTTTCGCCGCTTAGGTCTGGAATTACGGAGCAAAAGAAAGTCCTTGCAAATTATTTGGGCCTAAACGATAAGTCCAGTGTTATTCTTTATGCGGGGAAACTAACCGAGAGGAAGAGAGTTGATTTGGTTGTCAAATCCTACGTAAGTCTTATTATGCGTAATAGTGGCTTGGAGGATTGCCACCTCATAGTAGTGGGGACTGGAGAGTTGATGCCATTGGCTGTGGAATTAGCGGGCACTATCGCCTCAAGAAATATACATTTTGTCGGGTTTAAAAACCAAAGCCAACTTGTACCTTATTACGCTCTGGCAGACATATTTGTCCTGCCGTCATATAACGAACCTTGGGGGTTGGCTATTAATGAGGCGATGTGTGCAGGTTGCGCTATTGTGACAACCTCGGACGTTGGGGCCGCAGTAGATCTTGTTAGGCCTGGCTATAACGGCGTTATTATACCTGCCAATGATGCCGAGGCACTGGAAAACGCTCTACTAGCACTGCTTTCAGATCCCACGCTCCTCTCCAACATGTGCGAGGCAAGCAAAGAGCTAATTCAAAGATGGGATTTTTTCTCCAACATACGGGGCATAAAAGACTGTATCTCCCATGTCACTGGGGACAAGCCATGAGATGCAGCATAATCATTCCAACATACAACGAACAGAATGATATTGCAGGCACTCTCGATGCGTTGCTGTCATTATCGTACGAAGATAAAGAAATAATAGTCGTAGATGATTCCACCGATCGGACTCCAGCGATTGTTCGTTCATATGAACGAAACGGAGTACGACTCATTCGTCCGGCGATTAGAGAAGGGCGGTGTAACGCTAGAAATATAGGAATATTAGCCGCCACGGGGGAGGTACTAATCATACTCAATGCGGATGTTAGGTTACCGGCCGATTTTATAGAGAGAATTCTCCCTCATTATTATTCCGGTTTCGACTACGTATTAGTGAAATCTATAGTTGCCAACACTCATTCGCTGTTTCCTCGATACATAAATGCGGTCGCCAATCACGAGGAACGTGGTGATGTTAGCTGGATGGAGTGGACTGAGGGGTTCTCCTGTCGCCGCACTAGCGCAATCTCAGCTGGTCTTTTCCCCGTTGGATTTGCTGTTCCGATTTGCGCGGGGGAGGATGGTTTTTTTGGTGAGGGTCTCAGAAAGTCAGGTGCTAGAAAAAAAGTAGACTTCACTATCACAGTAACCCACATTGCTCCCGCTCATCTTAAGGAATACTGGAGTATACGTTGTGGCAGGGGTAGTGGCTCTGCTCAAACGCGGAGATTTCTTCATTCTTGGACTATGCCTTCACTGGTATTTTGGGCACTTCTCAGGCTTGCCAAGAACTTCCTAGTCTATATTACTCTGCTTCCCTTGACCTTACGTATCCTGACCCTCACTCGTTATTCAGATCGAGGGTTACGAGATTTTTTTCCCTTCATGTACTCTCATTTTGTCGAGCAAATCGCCTTCCACTACGGAGAGTTCACCGCTATTTTTGAAATCGCCTCGAGCGAAAGGCGCTTGGGTAGTAAGAAATGAAGGTTGTAACGGCGTGTAGTAGTAGATTTCATATATTCGATCAAGCAGTGCAACTTCAGCGATTTGGAATACTTTATAAGATAATCAACGCTAATCCAGCTTTCCATGCTAATAATTGGGGGATCGAGAAAAGTAGGATTATTTCATCCACGCACTACGGGTTGGCACAACGAGTAATAAACCGAATGCCGCACTTTCTTTATTCAAGACTTAATCATTATTTTCATCGGTCTTACTCCTCCTTTATCTCCAAAAATATTCCCATTGATACGAATGTCTTTATCGGGCTCTCCTCTCTCAGCTTGGATGCTATTAAAAGATGCAAGTCGATGGGAATCACAAGCATCGTCGATCATGGGAGCCTTCATCTTCGATTCGAGAGGGAGGCAATTCTACGAGCATATGAGAATATCGGACTTAAGTCAGGCCCAGAACTCGCTGAAGAGTGGATTATTCAGAGAGAGCAAGATGAATTTCAAGCCGCGGACAAGGTAGTGGTATTAAGCCAGCTTGCGAAGTCTACCCTCATCGCAGAGGGAGTCTCTGAGGAAAACATTTTTGTAAATCAATGTGGGGTCGACACCAGGAAGTTTTTTCCGGTTACAAAACTTGACGACATTTTTCGAATTGTGTTTTGTGGTGGGATCTCAGTGAGAAAAGGTGTTCATCTATTGGTTCGAGCCTTCAAGAACTTAAACCTCCCTAGGTCGGAGTTACTGCTCGTCGGTGGTTTTCAAGATCGCAGCTATGTTGATAAGGTTCTGCGTGATCTACCAGCCAATATCCGCTATCTGGGAGTAACTAGCCAAGAGAGTCTTCATCGCATATACGGAAGGGGTACAATCTTCGTATTGCCATCCGTAGCGGATGGCTTCGGGATGGTTGTTAGCCAAGCGTTAGCCTCCGGTCTACCTGTCATATGTAGCGATGCCGTGGGTGCCTCTGACATCATCGATCATGGTAGGAATGGGTTTGTTTTTAAGAGTCAAGATGTTGCCGATCTCGAGAATTATATTCTTCGGTATTATGAGGACGTTGATTTTGTTGAATGGAGTGCAGGTCAAGCGGTGAGCAGTGTCCGAGGTCAACAGGATTGGGATGCCTATGGCGACCGGATGCACAACTTTTTACTAAGCGTTCAATAGGGGAAAGTCTTTGAAGGTGGCTATTCTATGTGGGGGTCTCGGCACAAGGCTTAGGGAGGAGACTGAGTTCCGGCCAAAGCCGATGGTGGAGATCGGTGGTCGCCCTATCTTATGGCACATCATGAAGGGCTATGCTCACTTTGGCTTTAACGACTTTGTTCTAGCTCTCGGTTATAAGGGGCATTGCATCAGGGATTACTTCCTGCAGTATAAGGCGCACAATACTGATATAACCGTATCATTAGGGACGGGTGAACTTACGGTCCACGGGGAAAGTCACTCGGAAGATGATTGGGTTGTAACACTCTCGGAAACTGGGGCAGAGACATTAACCGGTGGTAGATTAAAAAGACTCTCTTCTCAACTTGATAGCACGTTTTTGGCCACCTACGGCGATGGGGTCTCAAATGTAAACCTCACTGAGCTTGTGTCCCACCACAAGAAGATGGGTAAGCTGGCCACCGTCTCGGCTGTTCGACCTTCCTCACGTTTCGGAGAGCTCCGAATTGAGAATGGGATAGTCACTGTCTTCCAAGAGAAGCCACAAACTAATGAGGGGTGGATTAACGGTGGCTTCTTCGTTTTCGAAAGGGAGGTTTTAGAGCTTATTTCAGGTGACGACGAAACCTTAGAGCAAGGTCTGCTAACCAGGCTTGCCGACTCAGGGCAGCTTGCCGTGTACCAGCATCGGGGTTTTTGGCAGTGTATGGATACTGCAAGGGAAATGGAACTGCTAAATGAGTCGTGGAGAAAAGGCAACGCCCCCTGGAGGGTTTGGTGAACTCCTACGTTAAGGGACTGAGTGGACGTAAGGTCCTTGTAACGGGTCACACGGGGTTTAAGGGCTCATGGCTCTGCCTGGTATTGAAGCGATTGGGTGCAGACGTCTATGGTTTTTCACTCCCCCCCGTCACTGACCGAGATTTGTATATCTCGGTCAATTTGGGGAAGCATGTAGATTCGACCTACGGCGACATCAGGGATTACAGTAATCTTAAAATGTTTCTCGAGTCGCTTAAACCGACGCTTATATTTCATTTGGCCGCTCAAGCTTTGGTGCTCGAGTCGTACAAGAACCCACTAGAGACTATCTCAACCAATATAATCGGAACCACTAACCTTCTTGAGGCCGCAAGAACATGCGGTAGTGTTCGTGCGGTAATCAACGTTACCAGCGATAAGTGTTACCAAGATGCGGAAGCCATGCGTCCATATACTGAGGACGCTGCTCTGGGGGGGCGCGATCCTTATTCTTGCAGTAAGGCCTGCGCAGAGTTGATCACATCCTCTTGGTTGCACTCATTCTATGCTGACCAAGATATATCTCTTTGTAGCGCCCGTGCGGGGAACGTCATTGGTGCAGGAGATTGGTCTCAAGACCGATTAATACCGGATTTGTTTCGCGCGATCGAAACGGATACCGAACCTCAGATACGACATCCAAACGCCGTGCGCCCGTGGCAACACGTTCTAGAGCCCATATTTGGATACATCACGCTTGCAACCAGAATGTTAGGGGACCAGAATAGAATACACCAAGGTGCTTGGAATTTCGGCCCAGATATGAACAATTTTATTTCGGTATCCTCATTGCTTCAACGCATCGATAGACTGGTCGAGGGTAAGCTGACGCCGAAGCTTTCAAACGACCCAATTCCCACTGCATATCATGAGTCTAATATCTTGACTATAAATTCTGAAAAGGCAAAACAAAATCTCCAATGGAGGCCCATGCTATCCCTTGAGGAGACCATTGAGTGGACCGTGGCGGGCTATCAGAAACAGCTGCAACGGGGAGATCTTGCTTCCCTAGTTGATTCTCAATTATCTACTTATTTGGCGCGAATGTGAGCAAAAACAAATTGATATGTCGGCTTTGTGGAGATCCACTTACACAAACATTTTGTGATCTCGGCATGACTCCACTGTCTAACTCTTACTTGAAAGAGGAGGACCTTAATAATCCAGAGACTTTTTACCCTCTCCATGCCCGCGTCTGTCCTAGTTGCACACTTGTTCAACTTCCAGAATTCGAAGATCCGAGGGCTATTTTCTCGGACTATGCATATTTTTCTTCTTACTCAACTAGTTGGCTAGAACATTGCCGACGGTACGTCCAGGATGTGATTAGCGAGCTCAATCTAACCTCTAAAAATCGGGTAGTGGAAATTGCAAGTAACGATGGATATCTTTTACAAAATTTTCTTCAATACAATATCCCCGTTCTAGGTATCGAGCCAGCTGGAAATGTCGCAAAGGTTGCAATTTCAAACGGAGTGCCAACCACCCAAGCGTTTTTTGGCTTAAATACAAGTAAAAACGTCTTAGAGACCTTTGGTAGTGCGCACTTGATAATCGCAAACAATGTCCTAGCTCATGTTCCAGACGTAAATGATTTCGTGGAAGGAATAGCTAATTTGCTCGATACAGAGGGAGTGGCAACCCTTGAGTTCCCTCACCTTTTGGCCATGCTCAGCGGAAATCAATTCGATACGATCTATCACGAGCATTTCTCTTACATTTCTTTGACGGCTGCAGTAAAATTATTTTCACAGCATGGGCTCAAAATATTCGATGTTCAACATCAAGCGACCCATGGAGGTTCGCTGAGAATTTGGGCCTGTCATTCAAAGAACGAGACAAACAGTGTTTCAAAAAATGTCAAAAAGGTCTTATCCGACGAAGAGTCAGCAGGATTGAACTCGGCTGACCGTTACCTTGAATTCGCGTCTACAGTGCGTGACATCAAATTTTCCCTCGTCTCAATGCTATTAAAACTAAGGATGTCGGGATCGCGTATAGTTGCATATGGCGCCGCAGCCAAAGGAAATACCCTTTTAAATTACTGCGGAATTTCTAGAGACCTCGTTGAATATGTCGTAGACATGAGTCCTCATAAGCAGGGCAAGTATTTGCCCGGGACCCACATACCCATATACGCGGTCGAGAGATTGAAAATGGACCGCCCGACCCACATTCTCTTATTACCATGGAACCTAACAGATGAAATTAGGAATCAGCTCGAATATGTTCGAGATTGGGGATCCAAATTTATTGTCGCCATTCCTGATGTGAAGATTCTAGAGTGATTTTCTCAGAGACTGCACTTGGGGGTGTCTGGCGCATAGAGATGGCCAGGCACATTGACTGTAGAGGTTTTTTTGCTAGGACCTTTGATGAGGGGCAATTCAAAGGGCGGGGGCTTGTTTCGAGTTTTTCGCAGGCCAGCATTGCGCACAATACAGAGCCGGGGACAATACGTGGGCTTCACATGCAGCGCCATCCTTACAGCGAGACGAAGCTAGTCCGCTGTGGTTCTGGTTCGATATTTGATGTGGTTGTAGATTTAAGAGAGCATTCTTCAACCTACCTCCAGTATCACGCGGAGGTTCTCACAAGCGTAAACGGAATAATGCTTTACATACCAGAGGGGTGCTGCCACGGATACCAAACACTCGAGCCAAGGACAGACGTTTATTATATGATTTCTGGAGAGTACTTCCCACAAGCGCAATTTGGTCTGCGGTGGGATGATCCCAGTATTGAAATCCCTTGGCCAATATCTCCAACCGTTATATCAGCACGAGACAGGGCCTACGAATGGATATCAAGAACAGAGGAGTCTTGATTACGGGAGCCACTGGATTTATCGGTAAAGTGATTGCTGATAGGTTAATTTCTTCTGGTTATAAGGTCCACGGAATAACCAGAGGTCCCGTTAGCACGATAACTAATAGTGGAGTAAGATGGCACAGAGGTGACTTGCTTGACTCGGAAATGGATTTTGATTTCCTTGAGCACGTCAGTGTTGATTCTATGATGCACCTCGCATGGTTTACCAAACCGGATGAGTTCTGGAACTCCTATAATAATGTCCTTTGGTACGAGTCTACAAAATTATTAATATCTAAGGCCGTCAAATGTGGCGTCAAGAAGATATTGTTTGTAGGAAGTTCGGCTGAACTAGCTGCTTCTCCCTTGTCCGATGTGAATGGCACTGAACATTCTTTACATTCATACGGGTACGCCAAGCGAGAGGCAGCTGAATTTATTTCCCGCTTGTGTAGAGACTACGGCGTAGCAATGTGTCACGCTAGGGTCTTTTTCCCATATGGTCCTAACATGAACCAGCAAAAGCTGATTCCGCAATTGATTCGGAGTGCCCTCGGGTATGACAACTCAATTAATATTAGATGCCCTGATGCAATACGGGATTATATCCATGTCTATGATGTGGCAGCGGCGCTAATTAAATGTTTGGAGACGGATTTCGTAGGTACGTTCGACCTTGGAACAGGCTGGGGCGTAATGACTGCCGACATTTTTCGTTACATTCAACATTACGTTCGAACCGGAACAAAAATTGAGTTAAAGAATTACACAAAGGATATAGAGCTCGGTTTTAAGGAACGAGATATTATTGTCGCCAATACAGACCAGCTAATAAGTTTGGTTGACTTGTCGGATCATATACCATTTGAAGATGGCATAGTTGATTTAATATTAAGAGAGGCCGAAGGCCATAGAGGATACGGAAATTGAAGATTACTATTGATACGGAGAAATCCACACTTGTTGTTGAAGCCAATCAGGAGACGCTTCAGTTCCGTTTGTATAGTGATATCGCCTTCAAGTGGATATCAGATTTCTGGCTGAAAGTCGGATGGAACCAGAAGTATCCTTACACCTTTTCATGGTTAGGAAGGCCGATCGTCCAAATCCCAGAAGATATAGTAAGAATGCAGGAGGTTATCTACGGATTAAAACCCAGTCTAATTATTGAGACCGGGGTCGCACACGGTGGCTCTCTAATGCTTTCTGCGGGTTTATGTAAAATTTTTGGGAGAGGAAGGGTAATAGGCATTGATATCGAAATCAAACCACACAATAGGCAGGCAATTGAGAATCATCCGCTTAGCAGCTTTATTACGCTTATAGAGGGTAGCTCAACATCAGATGATGTGCTGAGAGAGGCAAGGGAGCATATAACTATTGAGGACACAGTAATGGTCATTCTTGACTCCTGTCATAGCGCTGAACATGTCATTAAAGAATTGAACTCTTATGCTCAATTCGTAACGCTCGGATCGTACATAGTAGCCACAGATGGCAGTATGATGAACTTGCATGATGTCCCTCGAGCAGGGCCAAATTGGATCACCGATAATCCAGTGACCGCCATCCATGAGTTCCTCGCGTCGAATTCCGACTTCCGCCTCGTCGAGCCCCCGTTCTTATTTAACGAGAGTGCATTAGATTTTAAAATAACCCATTGGCCACAGGCGTGGTTGCAGAGGGTGGCATAATCGACTTACCCCCTTTATTCCCTCGGTAATTTAATTTGAAGAAATCAGTGGTAGTTGCTATAACAACTTATAAGAGGTATGAAAGTCTTCTGAGGGCTGTACGGTCTGTGATTGACCAGGGAATCGAAAATTTATCCATTTCGATTTACGATAATGGCGGGGACCCGTCGGCAGAGCGGCGGTTAAGGAGTGATCTCGATACTGACGTCCCCATTGAATATATACTTAACTCCCATAATATCGGCTCCGTTGGAAATATCGTTAAATCTTTCGACCCTGGAAAGTCCTCCTATTTCATTTACCTCGCCGATGACGACTATTTACTGCCTGGGTTCATTAGTCGATCGATTAAATTACTCGAAGAAAACACCACATGTGAATTTACTGTCTCTCCTGCGAAGGTTGTCGATGAATATAACATCGATCGATCAAGAGATAGAGTGTCACCGAAGCCTATAATTCATCAGCCTAGCATTTGCTTATTGCGCGATATCATTCGTGGCCGAATTCCGTACAAATGGTCTGGCTGTGTGTTCCGTACAAGGACTCTTATCAATCCCCCCCACATAACAGAGGAACTTGGCCCCTTTTTGGATTCTCATTACGTCCTAGCCCTTTGCGCAAAATACAGGTTCATCGAGGCGAACTTTCATGGGGCCGTGTATACCGTGAACTCAAAAAGTCAATCGGTTAGCTGTCGAAATTTCAACCGAGAATGGCCGAATTGGTGGAGTTGTGCCTCTAAAATGGTTGAGCAAGATGAAAGTATACTAGTTCATATCCGCCGAAACTATCGAAGGCTTATAACACCGTATTTCCCGCGACTCGTGTTGTCTCAGATCTTAACATTGTCCCGACGGTTGGACGCTAATACAATCGAGGACATTGTCCGTGAGTACAAGTATGTTTACGGGGAAATAACGCTTGTGAGTATCCTTGGAACTGCTGTTTATTACAATGTTAAGGCAATCACTTGGCTAAGGAATCACGCAAGATTATGAGTTTACTCCGAGATTATATCAAATATTTGCTACGATCGACAGGTCTTTTTGACAAACGCCTCAACACAACTTTAATAATAGACATTATCGGGTCATGTAATTTAAAGTGTCCATCCTGCCCGATGGGATCCGACGAACTCAACAGGGGCGGACGCATGTCGATCGAGTCATTTGGGGAAGTCGTAGAACACGCCGTTAAAGAGTTTTCAGTGAAAAGTGTCGCGCTCTTCAACTGGACCGACCCCACCATAGTTAGAAATCTTTCTGAATATGTGTCGTTGCTGAAGGGAGGGAGTCTTAGATCCCGAATTAGCACAAACCTATCCCACTCAGACGCGGCGAGCAGGCTGATTGAGTGCCTGCCCGATGAGCTAACCATCTCCCTCTCCGGTTTTTCCCAGGAAGTCTACTCGATTGGTCACCGGGGTGGCGATATCAATATTGTAAAGCGTAACATGACGGCCATATCTCAACACTGTCGTCAGCATGAGATCGATATGTCTAGCTTCAATGTTTATTTTCACATCTATAACTACAACCGGCATGAAGTTGAAATGATGAAGATATTCGCTAACGGCCTTGGATTTACCTTCGGCGCTGGATACGCCTACTATATGCCAATCGAGCGGGTATTAAAATATAAGAATAATAGACTCGACCTTAATGATAAGTTGTACGTTGATTCGAGTTTCGAAATACCTATTTCAAGAATTTTGTCGGCTGCCGAAAGCGAAAAATCACAGCTCTGTTCTATCCAGCACAGTCAAATAGTAATAAATAGCAGAGGGGAATTGTTATTATGTTGTGGGGTATATTCTGACAAAGCCTTTTCGCTTGGACGCTTCTTGGATCTAACGAGGAGACAGATTTTCCATAGAAAGAATTCACACTCTTTCTGTGGAACCTGCAAGGCCAATTCCTTACATCATTATATAAATTGGTATGAGAATGCAAATATTAAAAAGAGGCTGAATCTCTCTTGATATCCCGCAACCTAATTTGGACTTTCAAAGGTTTACGCCCAAGGCTGAGAAAGCTGTTCTTTCTAACTGTTTTTATAAATTTGGCTGTGGTTATAGTTGAGCTGGCCACTATTACGACGTTAATTACATTTCTCGGAATGCTATCTGGGTCAACGTCAATATCAACTGGTGTCTTAGCGGATTTTATATTTCGAATATTCGCCCTGTTTACCTCAGATCATAGTAGCTACCAATTATACGTCGCCTATCTATTTTTTGTTCTCATTATTATTAAGTGCGGGGCTGCACTAATCCAGAACCACCTACTAGTTAGCCTCACGCACGGTGCATACGACCAGGTCGTTTGGGATCTATTGCGATCCTATTCCCAGCTCCCGTATTATCGCTATCTACTTTCCAGTCCAAGCATAATGCAAAAGACGATTATATCGGACGCCTATAACTATTCCCATGTGATTGCGGCGATTATATCAATGGCTTCAGAAGGCCTCTTGTTTTTTGTACTAATTTTTTACCTCACTGTCGTCACGCCCCTCTACTCTCTGGTTGCGCTCTCACTTTTATTGGTATGTGTATACTTTTTAAACCGTTATGTTGGAATAAAAGTATCCTCCCTGGGGGAAAAGAGAGAAAGGCGCATGGCGCAAATTTACCGTGGCACTGCTGACACATTCCGTAATCACAAGTATTTAATGTCGAATAACATGTTTTCGTACAACCTGCAAAAGTTATATCACAATATTCAAGAGTGGAGCAAGGATGGAAAGAGTTACGGGACTCTATCGATTATTCCAAGGATCTCGGTTGAGGGGGTCGCCTATATCTCTATTGTAGTGCTTTTTCTCCTTGGCACCAATCTCAACGCGAACGATCAACAGGATTTTTTTTCTTTACTCTCGGCCTTCGCCGTAATTATGGCAAGGCTGCTTCCGTCTACGAATCGGATTATTTCACAATTAAATCTGATTAAGTTTAACTCAAGGGCGATCTCAATTATTCGTGAAGTAATTGACGAATCTAACACTAGTACACCCAATGAAATTTCAAACGCCGACTCTAGTGGGAAAGGGGCTTTCTTACTAATTCGGATGCGGAACCTGGAGATTTTACGTCCCTCGGGGCAGATGTTATTTAAGGTCGAGAGCCTTGATATCCGACGCGGTAATAAGGTTGTTATTATCGGCCCAAGTGGATCCGGAAAGTCTACGTTCCTTGACGTTTTGATGGGACTGCAGCCTAGTCCAAATGGGACGCTTTCGATTGAATGTCAGTCTACTAACGGGACTCCAGAATACCTTACATCCCTTATTGGCCTCGCACACTACATTCCACAGCGTATCCACCTGTTTCATGGGACTCTCTATGAAAACATTGCCTTGTCGGACCGTCCCGATATTCCTAGATGCAAGACTATAATTTCGCAGCTAGGACTGATTGACCTCTTGCAGACCCATGGGAGCTCAGATTTTTCCATGGGTGAGGACGCTACGAATTTGAGCGGAGGACAAGCCCAGCGTATTGGCATAGCAAGGGCAATCTACAGTAAATCTGAAATTCTAATTTTTGACGAACCCACCACGGCTTTGGATGCGGAATCCACTATGTTGTTCGTAAAACTAATTGAGACAATTCTGTTCGATAGGACTGTTATAATCGTCACTCACGATAGCCTGGTTGCGACAAACTTCGACTCGGTATTTTCAGTAGATAATGGTAGGCTGCACGAAATCTAAGCTTCCATTTGGCTTGACGATATGTATTCCTGTCTTTAACCGGGTGGCTTTGTTCCCACGTGCGTTGGATTCAGCCTTAAATCAGACAAGACAGGCAGATGAAATCATCATTTCTGACAATTTTAGCACGGATGGAACCTATGAAATCGCACAGGAATATACCAATCGTCACCAAAACATAGTTCTATTAAGGAATCACGAGAATACTGGAGCGTTGCAAAATTTCTATTCTTGTTTAAGAGCTGCGAGGTTCAAATATGTGCTGTTACTCGGCAGTGATGACTTTTTAACCCCTGATTTTGTTTACGAGAGGCTTCGCCTTTTGGAAGTTAATGACAATATAAAGATAGTTTCAGGGCCGATGGCAATTTACAATGGTAGCTCCCCATCATTAAGCCTGGTAGCGAGATATAGATATAGAGCGTCGCGCTTTGACAAACGATACGTTATAGCAAACTTCTATAAGAAATTCCTTATCAGTTATTTTTGTATTTTGGACACTAGTACCCTGCTTGAGTGCTTTAGCTTTGGTAAGGAGTTTTTGCACCTAGGGCCAGAGTATGCCAAGGGGCTCGGGTTGGATCTCATTAACATACTTGAGATGTTAAATGCGGATCAACGCAATGACTCGATCTTATATGCCCCTAACGGTTACTATTGCTTTTGTAATCACGCCAATCGAGAGTCCGAGACCATTTCTTTGAGTATTGGGGGCTTTTCAAGAACTTATAACGACTATCGACAAAACTACTTGTTATTTAATTCATATTTGCAAGAGAATTTCGGTAATGCCTCTAGAGACCGATTTCTCAATTTTCGCTTAGCGCAGTTTTATTATGAAATTTTTCGGGCTTTATTTCTCCGGTCGTTAACGCCAAATCAGGCACTAAATTATCTTAAAGTACCTTTTACAGGCAAGCGGCTACTCTTCAGAGAGATGGCAATTACGTTGTTCCGATCCCTCTGGTATTCGATTGGTCACTTGGCTAGGATGACTTACCGGAAATGTGGTTTTCATTGATGCGCAATACGCTTGTACTTACCGAGAATTTTTTTGAGGGCGGACATTCTGACGATTTGCTTCGTTGCATAAAATCGCTGTCGAATGAGATGACCGTTATTAATTTCAAGGATGATTTTTATTCACTCGGTCCAGAAGCAATGCGGCGCAAGACATTTGAGGCTTTGCGGAAGTCCAATATAGACACCGTGTTTGTTAACCTTGGTACAACCTACATTCTAACTCCACATGACATCAGTTTAATAAAATCATTTAATAACTGCCATATCGTAGTCATTTTTGGAGACGCAGAGCACAACTTCGAGTCTCATGACCGATATTACGCCCAGCTTGCAGATCTCTGTTGGGTATTCGGCCATGGTGCCGCTGGGTTGTTCGAGCTCTACGGTTTTCCATACTACTGTAGGCAGCCCTTTGCCGAGGATTTATACTATTTCAAAAGATGCGATAAGATCTATGACGTTTCCTTCGTTGGGGGGATTGATAGAGCAGATAGAAGGGAGTTTATCGCACATCTTCAGCGTGAGTCCGACTTAAGGGTCTACATAGCAGGCTATGGATCTACGGCTGGTCTTGTGTCTATCGAAGAAAAAAATAGGATTATTCGATCTAGCAAAATTCACCTGAATTTTACTCGTGTCGTAAACTCGAGTAGAAGTATATTTCAACATGTTCGACAAATAAAGGGGCGCCCATTGGAGTGCGCAATTCTTGGCACCTTTTTTTTAACAGAGGAGGCACCAGGATTAGATAGATTATTTCCTGAGAAGTGCTATGATACATTTTCCTCTCCTGATGAGATGTTGAGAAAAATTAGGTTGTACCTATTGAACGAGTCAATGAGAGAAGAATTAGCCCTCAAGGCGCTTGCTCACAGTAGAGCTTACTGCTCAAAGCCGGTATCAATTGAGCTGTCTAAAGAGCTTGATAAAATCATCAGGAGGAGAAGGTCAATTTTTCTTGATAGAGATTTCTGTAGACAAGTACAAGCAGCTATGTTTTACAATTTCTGGTTTTTTGTCTTTCGGTGCAGACTCTTTTGTTCGCTAGAAGCGCTTAGGGGGTGGACTGTATATCGGAATATTAATTTTTTAGATTTTTTCCACCAGGCTCTTCGGGCTCTCTATCACAGGGTAATACGCGCCTAAGTTAATTTCGTATCTTGCATTCACATAAAGGCTGACTCTTTAGGTTGGGGATATAGCCTATCAACCTAGTTGAAGGTTTGGCTATGTCTGTCTATTACCCCGGGTGGTATATTAGACGCTTATACTTGTTTTTATTAATCGCACCTGGCTTGTGTAAAAAAGGTTATAATAGGAATTTTAATATTTTGAGAGCTCTAATTCGTTTTTTGAGAGGATCATTCCTGGGGTCCATTATCGGACGGTTGAAATCTGCGCGATTAAGGTACGTGAAATTCCGTGTCAGGTATAATCGAGATGAATTGATTACCGCCCATCACCCGTACTTCCTTCAAGAACAGAGGTTTATTTCCGCTTTGAAGTCCAATTTTCAATTTGATCCAGAGCCACGGGTGACGATTGAACATGATTGGAGGATTCATGTTTTGTGTTCGTTGGCGCTGGGCGTCGTAAAGGGGGCGGAGGGCGATTTTATTGAATGTGGTGTTTTTAGGGGTGATTGTGCCAAAACTATAATCAATTATGTAGACCTAAACTCAACGAATAGATCTTTCTTTTTGCTCGACTCGTTTGACGGCTTTGACTTCTCTCAGCTGACCGAAAAGGAGAGGAGGTTGCGAGGAAAAGGCCAGTTCGTTGGAGCTTTCGAGTTTGTTACTGGTAAGTTTCGTTGCGATAGTTGCGTCGAAATTATTCAGGGTTTTGTTCCAAACACGCTCGATAGTATTGCGAATAAAATGTTTGGGTTTGCGCACATTGATATGAACGCGGCTTATCCCGAAAAGGAGGCTTTTCAATTTATCTTCCCGAGGTTGAGGGATGGTGGTGTGATTATTTTTGATGACTATGGCCATGCGGGGCACGAGGAACAAAGACTTGCTTTAGACGAGGTGGCGAGTGGATTCGGCAGGGTGATTACCTGCCTTCCAACTGGGCAGGGACTCCTTATTAAATAGGTTTCCCTATAATTTATTTTCATGTTTCTTGGTGATCTTATTAATCCTCTCTTGTCTTTGTTCGGGGTGGAGGTAGAGCTTTCGCGATATGAGGGCGCCCCGCTGGTGAAGAAGTCTTGGATTTACAGACTGTCAGGTATGAGAGGCTTTGAAGCGGGTTGAGGCCGGCTTGCCACCGCCCGAGATCAGCAGGGAGCTCGGGGTCAACACGGCGACGTTTTACAGGTGGCAGGCTGAGTAAGGCGGGATGGCTACATCCATGATGGGTAGGCTCAAGGAGCTGGAGATCGGGAACTCCCGGCTGCAGGAGATGTATGCTGAGGATCGACTGAAGTCGAGGGTCCTCAACGAGACTCTGACGAAAATGCGTCGAGGCGGATTGATTCTCCTTCACCCCGTCTACGGGCTGGAGTATTGCACTTGCTTTTAGTAAGGAAAATTCGTGCGGCCCTCCTTACGGGTCATTTTTCAAAGAGGCGATTTCATGGATGCGCTTTTCATAAACCCTGATTCATCAGTTCAGGCTTACCAGGGCCTGGCTAAGGTCTACTCAGCCATCGAGCCACCCACATGGTCCCTGTTGCTTGCTGAATCTTGTCGCTCTAAAGGGTTCGATGTTGCTATTCTGGATTGCGATGCTGAGAGACTCTCGCTTGATCAGTCGCTGGATAGAGTCCAAACACTTAAGCCTCGGATAGTTGTGCTCGTCGTTTATGGGCAGAATCCAAATTCGGGAACAACCAGCATGATTGGTGCGTTGGCCCTAGCCAAGGCGATTAAAGACGCTTATATAGATACTAAAGTTTGTTTTGTGGGATCACACACGAGCGCGCTTCCGTTGGAGGTGTTGGCACATGATTGTGTTGACATTGTGCTGCTTAATGAGGGGGTCTATGCGCTGCACGACCTCTTAAAGAGCAATATGGCCGATCACCTCGAGAGTATTAAAGGAATTGGCTATAAAAAGAGAGGGTCTGGTGGTTCCTCGATTCCGACCCTTAATTCTCCGCAGCAAGTTGTCCCACAAAGCAGAATGGATCAAGATCTCCCCGGTTATGCGTGGGACTTACTCCCTTATCGCGAAAAGCCCTTGGATCTCTATAGGTCGCATTTTTGGCACGCCGAGTTTAGTCACGATAAGAGAACCCCTTTCGCAGCCATTTATACATCTTTAGGGTGCGCCTTTGCTTGTGACTTCTGCATGATTAATATCGTGAATCGAGTTGACAATGGTGACAGCGTGAGTGCAGCTGACTCCAAGGGAATGCGGTTCTGGAGCCCCACTTGGGTCGGCAAAGAGATGAGGAAGTTGGCTGATCTCGGCGTTAGGACACTCCGAATCAGTGACGAGATGTTTTTTCTTAACCGCAAGTATTACTCCCCGATTCTTCAGCAAGCTATCGACCAAGACTTTGGATTCAATATGTGGGCATACTCTCGAATTGACACGGTTCGGGAAGATGCCCTTGAACTCTTTAAGCGAGCCGGGGTAAATTGGCTTGCACTAGGTGTGGAGGCTGGGAATCAGTTGGTTCGCCAAGAGGTCTCCAAAGGCTCATTCAAGGAAATCAATATTCGAGATGTCTGCAAGACTATCAGTAACGCTAATATAAACATTATTAGCAACTACATATTTGGCTTCCCAGAAGACACGCGCGAAACTATGCAAGAGACGCTGGATCTTGCGTTAGAGTTGAATACCGAAATGGTGAACATGTATCCATGTCAGGCATTGCCCGGTAGTCCCATGTACTACACTGCAAAGAGAAATGGCTGGGCCTTACCTGACTCATACGAAGGTTATGCATTTCTTTCATACGAAAGCCAGCCACTCCCAACTAAATACCTGAGTGCTGCTGAGGTGTTGAGATTTCGAGACGATGCTTGGCGAAAATATTTTACAAATCCAACATACTTGAACCTAGTAGAACGCCGATTTGGGCCGCAAGAGAGGCAGAACGTTGAGAACATGGCGAGCATTCGACTCAAGCGCAAGTTGTTAGGGGACTAACAAGGAAATGATTATCACACGCACTCCTTTTAGAATTTCTTTTT
>Ga0136644_10001705_pt1 | contig 17263 bp, 24 predicted proteins | sample C_130820_EF_Meta_FD_94780 | JGI IMG/M metagenome (GOLD analysis project Ga0136644, IMG submission 94780) | Freshwater microbial communities from Lake Croche, Canada to study carbon cycling - C_130820_EF_MetaG (v2) (version 2) | ecosystem: Environmental > Aquatic > Freshwater > Lake | place... | reverse complement strand
TCTATGGACCGATGAAGAATAGGTTGAGTTGCTATTGAGATTGAAGTTGGATTAGTTTTCGCTGACTTGTAGAGTCATTGTCCAATCTGCTGCCGATGGAACATTTGAAGTCTGCGAGTTGGATGGTAGGACTTCTGATAGCAAAGCTCCGGTATCATCAAATACTTGGAACGTTAGTTGTCCAACTGGCTGGTTGGGCGTCCAGCTGATCTGTTTAGGTAAAGTAAAATTGCGATAGATTACGAATGGTGTACAACCAGTTGGAGTAAACGCATCTCCATCTAATTGCGCGATATTCTGGTTGAATGCTCCGGTAATTTGGTCAAGATATAGACGGCACAGAGAATCGCGAGCAATTGGCTGGCTCATCGTATCTTTTAGAGGCTGATTGTATGTGAGCTGGGGGCAAACAATATCTACATACCTACACCACTGGGCAAATGACGTAGTTCCATAAATACCTGACGACGCTGGAAGACTATTGCTTTGCGTGAATCCTAGAACATCAAACAGCTGTTTGGTCGTTGGAGGGTAAGGATATGCAGGAGTATTGTATGTCAACGGCAAAAACCATATAGATGTTGATACTGATACGCCTGAAGCATATCCAAAGACCGGAAATCCATTTGCGCCGTACGTCACCAATGCTCCATTGAAGTTTCCACCTCCGCCGGACCGGATCGCACTTTGAAGTGCGGCGGCAAGTTCCTTTGGCGTATAAAATCCCTGCGGAATTGAAATCGTGTAACTAACTGGCGCAGGAGTCGCATCATATCCGGCAACGATGATGGATGAGCTTTTGATATTGATATTAGGAACAGCCCAATTCATAACCACTTCGGTCACAGCTAGACGAGTAAAAAAACCGTTCATCAACGATTCCGCCTTGTTAATCGTGAAATTGTAGGGGTTTGCGTTTGCTCCGCTCCCATCGCGTACAGTACGAGATATGGTATAATCACCGTTGAACCGATCTTCGCTATCAATCGTCAGTAGTGACGTAGAGGACGGACGAGACGTTGTAACATCATCACGCTTGAACATTTATATTATCTACCTTATATTTTTTGAATGGATTAATTTGACACTATCTAATAAATGTCTCTGCTGACCTCCACGAATGAGCGAGATGTCGGCGACTCTTACTTTGCGCCGTCTAGTACTCTTAATCCCCAAATGTATGACATGGATCTTGCTGGAAAGATTCTTCGTGCTGGCGCTGGTGTCGTTAATATCGCGCAGACAGGTTATTTCTACTGGGATTTTGATTCAACGGATCTTCAGGCAATCTTTTCAATTACTTCGTGCTTGTGCGATAAGCCATCCGGTCTTGCTTATACTGTAACCGTTATACCTGATTCTCCCCTCACTGGAGGATTTCTCATTCCTGTGACCTATGACCAAACTATTACTTACGGTGGAGGCAATAAAATCAATTGCAGTGCGATGTATTCGCCTGATAACCTTGCTTATCCTAAAGGTACGCGATGCTATATTGCTCTCAATATGGCTACTGACTCTGGCACTGATGTAACGATTTCGGCTGGAACGGCTGTTGTGTCCCTATCCCCATCTCGCCAGTTTCTATGAGTCTATCACATTTATTACATCACATAAATTCTCCAGTATAAGTAAATGTCCTTATTGACGACCGTCCAAGAATCCAAGATAGGGGACTATTACTTCGCTCTCAAAGGAATAAGTAATGGTTCAACTGGTCCTACTGGTCCTGCTGGAACTCCTGGTGGGCCGACTGGGCCGACAGGTGCTAATGGTATTCTTGGACCAACTGGTCCGTCTGGAACTCCTGGTACTCCTGGTGGACCGACTGGACCGACTGGTTCAGCTGGAACAAACGGCGCAAATGGAGCAACCGGAGCAACTGGTCCTGCAGGCGCAAATGGAACTCCAGGAGGACCGACTGGACCGACTGGTTCAGCTGGACCAACAGGTCCAGCAGGAGCTACAGCCCTGACTACGTATTTTCTCACTGCCGATGCTCTTGTGACGACTGGAACTGGAACGTTCACTGTTCCTAATGTTGGAAATCCATTCACAAATATGACCTTCACGATTGTTGGCGGTGGTGGTGGTGGAGGTGGTGGTGGAGCGACGAATGGCGGTGGCGGTGGTGGTAGCGGTAACGTTGTTACATTTCAAGCATTCATGCCTCGCGCTCAATCAATCACTTGGGTCACTGGTGCTGGAGGATTAGGAGGAGCGACTGGTACGGCTGGAGGTGATGGTGGTGCATCGTATATTGTAACCCCTGCAGCAAGTAATATTGTAGCGGATGGAGGAGACGGTGGTCTGCCGACTGGTGCTGGCGGAAAAGGATGGTTCGGCGGTGGAGCTGGAGGAAACTTTGGTGGTTCAGTTGCATTACCAGGAACAGGCGTGATTCAAAGTGGTCAATCTACTACAGACAGTACCGGAGCTGTCGGTGGAGGTCCATTTGCGTTTCCAGGAGGACCTGGTGGTGGGTCAAAGGCAGGTGGAGGAGGTGGCGGTGGACCGTTGGGTGGTGGTGGAAGTCCCCTCTATGGTCCTGGCGATGCATCAATAAACGGATATGGAGGAGCTGGTGGTGGTGGAGGTAATGGTGCACGAAACTTGACTGCAGGTGGCAATGGATCAAACGGATACATTCTCATAACGGTATCACCCTACCAATGATTAATTTCTTCGTTATAAAAGAATAGTTTGTTAATATAAAAATGTCTCTGCTCACAACCGTTCAGGAAGCCACGCCAGGCAACTACTATTTCCAGCTAGACAGTGGGTCTGGTGGTGGACTCGTTTCAGGTATCGCTTCCGATTTGACTTGGGCTGCTGGACCTGCAGGATCAGGAACTTACTATGCCACTATATCTGTTCCTGGTGCAACACCGAGCACTGTCTTCAGTGTGATCGCCTCAACTACACAGTCCAATATTACCGATGCTTTGAATTGCTGGATCGTGACTTCGTACGGTACAGCGTTAGCTGGTGGAGGACTTCTCGTCTATGTCGCAGCACTCCCAGCAGCCCCAGCAAGCTTCAAGATCTCTTGGGCTGTACTCAATCTTTAAACTGACCGAATCCTTTTATTTCTTTAATATAAATGTCGCTCTTGACTACAATCAACGCCAGCTCCAATACGACAGCTGGTACTGATTATTACTTCGCACTCAAGAATACCGTTGGGTTAGGTAAAACAGGACCGACTGGACCTGCTGGATCACCTGGTACACCTGGAGGACCGACTGGACCAACAGGGCCTATTGGGCCAACTGGAGTGCTTGGACCGACTGGACCGTCCAATGGAATCATAGGACCAACAGGACCGCCAGGATCAGGTAATCCTTCGCTCTGGTCAAATTATCCTGCCATCAATGAAGTTGCTATAGGCGGATACGCCGTGAATGAAATGGGCAATTTAACTTTTACGACTAGCGCGCCAAGTCCATTTCCACTAGGTTCAATCATCGCCAACATGAATAATATCACCTTCTCATACCCCAACTCGGCTTTGGGATTCTCAAGCATCAATGGCGTCAACACCCTCAACTTTGGAGTTGTACCAGGTGGATTAGCGATTACGTCGTCCGTTGATACTCTTACCCTCAATGGACGGCTCGCTACGAATCTGTTGTCTGTGAATAGTGCAGCGTTTACGTCTGATGGTCCTGCAGGAGGCGGAGTGAATGCGTCCTATGCCGTCATCAATGGAAATCCCTGTCCTGGCGCTTGGTCGCAGTTCCCAGCAAGTCAAGCCGTTGATTTGGCAGGAAACCAAGTTCTTGGATGTCGGCAAATTGATTTCGCATTTGAGAACGGTGTTGGACCGTTCAATCTCTTGAGCATTAACGCTCAAGGAAACCTGACCACCGATGGCGACGAGCTTCTGCCTATTTCCCAATGGTCCACCCAAAACGCTATCCAAGATGTTAATATGAACAATAACTCTATCACTGGAATCAGTCAGCTTATCTTCCGCAACGGCAATCCCCTTGTCAATATCAATAACTTATCCGTAGATCCAAACAACAATAACTTACTGTATAACGGTACTCCTGTTCAGGTCGGTGCTGGAAACGTAGCCGACTGGGCGCAATACCCTGCAAACAACGATGTCACCATTCCAGCCGACTATGCTCTCTCCGTCAATGCCGAGAACACATTAGCCGTGTACCGAGATTCCCAGCTCAATACCAATATCCTTCATGGAGTCGCCGGAAACGCATCTGCACCTGACTTCATTTCCTATCCCACCACATTCCAAGTCGGTAGTACCGTTGCGCCAGCTCGCGAAATCACCATGACCGCTGGAGCTTTAGGTTTAGGACTCAACTCACTCACCGAAGCGAACCTTGATGCCGTCGGTGCAGTCGTGATTACGGCTGGAGGAGCATTAACTTTGGATGCTGTTGGCGATGTGAACTTGCTTGGCGCTTTAACCACCTTTGAGATTGGAAACTGGGCTGTTGGAGCTGGAGCATTAGAATGGGCAACTGGCGCTGTAGCGTGGGAATCAGGCGCATTTGATTTGACGTGTGCCGGTACTGCTTTGATCAATGCTCCCCTCATTAACCTTGCTGGCGGTTCAGTGTCCTTCACTGGCGGATTGGTCACCGTAGCATCTGGCGGTATGGCGATCGCATCTGGCGGTTTGTCTGTGGCTGGTGGAGGAATCACAGTGTCAGGAGGAGCTTTAGTTGTGGATGGATCGGTCGCGAACTTGAATGGCGGTGCGAGCATTGGCGGAACGTTAACTGCTCCAACCATCGCTGGATGTGCTACATTCACCGGTGCGTCAACTGGTACGGTTATGACCGCCGTCAAATCCGTTGCTGGAACCGGTACTGCCGAAAGCGTGATTACGAATGTTAACTCTGTAGCCACCAATAATCTTGTTTCAGGATACGATTCTGCACTTACAATTGGAAATAGTATTCCAGGAACGGACAATGTACTTGTGAATGATTGTGCGAGAATTCAATCAAACGCCGGTTTAGTGATTGATAATGTATCGTCTATCGTAGGAAGCCTTGATGGACTGAATGACGCACTTGATATTAACAACGTACGAACCATCAACGGATACCCAGCAAACGACGCACTGAACCAAACTCAATTTTACCAATTAGCTATGGTTGGTTCAAATATTACTCCAACGTACCAATCATTCCAAACCGCCAATCTAACTTGGCAGTATGATCCAACAGCAACCAAACAGTTTGTCTTCGCAATGAACACGGTTGCCGGACAGTTCCCAAATAACCCTACAACGATTACGTATTATGTTGACTTCATCGTTCCCTCAACCTCGTTGGTTGTACGCGTCCTCAATCCAAATGTATCGCCGGTTGTTGTGTCCGGCGGAGAATACTTCTTCCAGTTATCAGGTTCGTCTCCAGTTGAACTCAATTTCGTTCAGGGAACAATCTATAAAATCCGCGTCACTTGGAAATCTGAAGCAGGTAGCCCATCCCTTAATGTATGTAACGGTGGAATCATCAATATGACGCTGACGAATTCCACTTCACTTTAAAATAGCGGAATACAGTAAGATGAGTTCACTTGAGGAACTGCAAAAGCTTGTTGCCGATTGTAAATACTGCCAAGCCAAACTGGCGACCAAGAAAACTTATCAGGAGGGAGATTTAGTTCTAAAACTCCCTTCCAATCCCAAAGGAATCTATAATTTACTGGTTGCTAAACTGGAAGAAAAGCGCAGAAATGAAAAGTTAGATAAAGCTAAACTTGATGCTTCTAAAACTGATCAAGCAGGCAAAGAGGACGATGACGACTGGTGAGTACCTTATTATGATGCAACGCCTAATATCAGACCTATCTACTTTCCAACATGTACCGTTGCCGTATGCTCCTTATCACGACCGTGATGAGCGTGTTCATGTGCGTATAGTCCGTTAAGCAACCTTGCCTGCTTCACTGCGTTCTCATACGTCATCGGCGAATCACTATGACGCTTGCGTGAACGTATATCTTCAACATAGTACCCTGATCCGTCGTGGGCGCGAACGATCTTCACCGGCATTTATACTTATTAGTTAAATTTAATTGTTTCGCCTTTTCCATGAAACATGAACATTGGTGGACCGAGCAAACGAGTCACCAATGGACTCTCGTCCGGCTTCTTCTCCTCAACTTGTTGGGCTTGAACTTTCTTCTTTCCGTAATATTTCTTTTGGTAATACTGCCTACACTTTTCAGGGTTCGCCTTGTTCCACGCCTTCGCGTACGCAATCCGCGCCTCTCTGTTCCTTTGATACCAATTCTTACGTTCTGCTTGCTTGCGCTTGTTCGCGTCCTCGTCCATTATCTAATTGAAAGAAACGGTGGTGGGCTTTAGAAACCGAATGTGTCCTGGATTCTCAATATACGTCCTGTGCTTCTTGCTTTTTAAATGCGTAGGCATACTCGCCTTCTTGACTTCCTTGCCACACGCACACTTGACCTTTTCCATTTATAATTTCGTTTGAAATGAATCTAGTATCCCATTTTGGGGAGGAAAGGATCTGGGTACGGTCTTGGCAGGGGACGAGGAGTTCCATCATAATGAGTTCGGCCAATACATAACCTCTTCCTAACTTTGGCTTCGTACAATAATCGCGCTTCAAGTTTCCTTTGCTCATCAGTTTTCTTTCTGTCCTCCTCTTCTTTCTGCCGTTGAATAAGCATACGAGCCTGTGATTCCGCTTCACGTTTCAAAAAGTCCTCATGTCTAATTCTGTCTTGCTCCTTCTGCTCTTCTTCTTTCTGTCGCCGGAATGCGTCGTCCCTTTCTTTACGTTCTCGCCACTCTCGGTATTCTTTTTCTTTCTGCTCTTGCTGAATACGAATCTCATTATTACGACGAATCAAATAGTCTTCATTCTCCTTCTTAATCTTTGCTTCGCATGGTTCACAGCGCCACTGACGTATACAGTTCATCTCTATTGGACCTTCATTTGAATACTTTGAACTGATCTCCTTTGTAGTCAATTCATACCACTCACCATCACGGTGGTCCGTTGCGTGAGTATGATATACCTCAAATGCGATGTCCTTATCTGCGTACACGATCAACATATCAGCGAATCCTTTATTCACACGACCTTCAAGTTTGACTTCGGTATAGTCCATTGGAATTTGATGAATATGTTTACCATCACACCGCTGACACGTACGAATGACTTTGAAGTCTCGCTTCGTATCCAATATATTCTTTAGAATGAGCTTTCCAGTTTGATGGGCCGAAGATTCACCACTATTGGCCCGGTCATAATATTTGCAGGGATCACCTTCGTGTTTATGGGCAAAGTGAGGAACATTGATTTCACCACGACGCAAGAATACCGTCCTGCGACATAGAGTACACGTATAATCCTCTTTCTTCATTGCGACCTCTGGCAATTCATAACAGCCAGTCTTGACTCTAATTGCCCCATTCATTTTGTTTTATAGCGTAAGATTATTTAAATAGGACGTGGTGGTGGAGGGTGGGAGGAGGATAGTACTTTTTTATATCATATAAAAAACACCTTTTTTCTAGTGCACAGCGCACTTGGGAAGGCACTTCTGGCTGGCTATTAATGGCAAACTGGTCTCCACCCTCCACCTTTTTTATACTATATTTTATAAAAATAATAAATAGATAAGGAATAGGTAAGAAAAAGAAAAAGTAGGAAAAAAAGCTTTGGTGGAGGGTTTGTTAGGTTTTAAGTACAACCCTCCACCACCCTCCACCTCATTCGCACCACCAACCTTTTGTTTTTAGGAACTCCATGCAAAGTACTGGATATAAGACATAGCTATTGGAGTACTTGGTTTTCTTCTTATCAAGTCCGTGATCCTGATAGATTCGTATATCTATTCCCATACGTGTAGAATTCATCTTGAACTTATCTCCCATAAACTTACCCATATCTTCTACCAGTTGTATACCCTTCCATGTCTTAATGATTACGTCATCATCTTTGGCATCTTCTAGCAATTCGCAAATAACCTTCTGGAGGAAGTTCGCGTGGTACGGTGTAGCAGTCAAGCTCTTGATATCCAGATATGCTTGGGTGAGAACACGATCGCGACGAGGATTAAAGTTGGAGATATCTTTAGTCAGTAAGTAGTGATGGTACGCGGACCGCTGGTCGTTGATCTTGTCAAACATCTCCTTCCACCAATCACTTTGGCCTATACGTTCAGATGACGCGCGAAATAGAACAAATCGTCGGTCCGTATCATCAAGAACAAATGGCATGAACTCGTTCGTGGACATAAAGAAGTTCCGGTAATCATCTAGCGTGATTGTATCGTATCCTTTGCGTCGGTACGTCGCTAGTTCTGATGTGATGAGTCCTTTGAGCTTGGCTTGGTTTGCTTTGTTGGTCTTGAAGGCTGACTCCTCAAATTTGACCATAATGCATGATTCCGTACCAGTATTGAACGTGTGAAAAATATCATTTTCAGGACTGTCGGTTTTGAAGTAGTGTTTGCGCCCAAACATCTTTCCAACACCGTCTAGCAACATATCTTTGCCCACACCTTCTTCACCCTGAATACAAATACATACTCCAGTCTTGATATATGGTTTTTGGACCATATGAGCAAACACATTTTCAAGGTATTCAATTGCAGGCTTATCGTGAGAACATACAAGGTCCATGAGTTCACTGTAGGCCGAATAGTCGCCCTCTTTCGGTTCGTTCTCGTACTTCACAAACAGATTCAAACAGTCGTCCGGAATCTCTTTCTTTGGGCTGAACACAAGGCGGTTGTACGTGAGCTTCTCGTTGTCGTCAATCCATATTGGCAAGAACGGTTTCCCATTCGCCATCTTTTTTGCTCCCTCTAAATGGACAAGTCCTTCACGCTTGAGCAACTTGATTTCGTCATTATCTATCCAACCGAAGCACTGGGGATTCTGCAGGGAGAAATATGTCTTCTCAAACTCGGCTTTCATGACAGCATAGTCGTCTGTTGCTTCCGTGAATGTGATTGTAGTATTCATGGGCTTGACTAGAAGCTGTACAGTGTATCCAGTTGAGGCAAGAATATCAGCTTCAGTTTGGCGTAGGACTGATTCATCAAGTTCTTTCTCATTCTCTTTCTTGGCTACGAGTCCACCATCAAAAATGAGAGCATCCATGCTTCGGCCCTGTTTCGCGAGAGACTTGTCCATCGCCATCAAGCATTTGTTCTCTTCAGTCTGTAAAACGGTCGCAAAACAGCTGTTCAGGAAATTCGGTTTGGTATTTAAATGTCTAAAGCGAGATTTGTTGGCGTTCCAGACATTTTGACGTATTGTCTTCAGCTCTTCGGCGTACAGCTTGAAAAAGTCCGTAAGCCCATCGGACGACCCACCAAACATAACTGCACTTGCTCGCTGTTTGGCCGTATCGCGATCGCAGTTCAATTTATTACAAACGTCTTGAAGTATTGTATCGCGGTTCTCAACATAATGCTTGACAGACTCATGCGCCCAACCATTCGCCTTACAGTAGTGGAGAAGTAGGGTAGGTTGAGCATTCACCATGTCAATATCCCAATAGTACTCGCCGTACAGAGCATTCCGGACATCACGCGTTAGGGACTGCGCGCCGATCCCCTTGCAAACATAAAAACGACCTAATTGCTCTATTTTAGATGTGTTGCCAAACTTGTATGACGTGGTATAATAACAGAAATTATGAGCCCCATTCTTGAGACCACGAAGCTTCGTCTTTTCGGTTGAGGGCAGAGAAAGGTTAGCTAAAAGCTGTAACAAACGGTTATTATCAAACCGCTCGGTTTTTGTGATTGATAGGTCTGGGGACACCACAGGCGTATCAACGACAGTTTCAGTTTCGTTCATTTATAGTATTAACAAGATTATATTTAAATATGTTCTGCCGAAGAAAATTATGTTAAACTTCAATATTCTTGCGAGGGCGACCTCGTCCACCTGGAGGGGCTGGCTCGTGGGTAGCTCGCCACTCCTTCATCTTCTTCGCCAAGATCTTATCTTTGTTACGCTCATAGTACTCCTTTGAGCGTGCGCGGTTGTACTCGTAGTACGCGATGGCACTCTGGAACTTCTTGTCCTTCAAAATTTCCTCTACGGCTGACTCCATTGATTATTGTTCTACAGCAAACATTTAAATCTATCGGCGATCGTACTCCAACTGCTCGGATACGTTATGACCCATCTGCAGGCTGACAGCCTTGCGCTGGTCAGTGGTAGGGTTTGACTTGAGGAAGTGGGCGATGAAGGCGTGCCGGAACGCTGTAGCCGATGCTTCCTTGCCTACCAGCTTCTTGGTCAGGCGTGAAAGGTAATTGCTGAACTGTGCTTCCGTGAACACTCCGCCCAAATGAGGATTCGTCAGCAAGTACTCGCCCACCTTCACATTGTCCTTTAAAATTCCTCGTAAATCCTTCCCAACCCTGAAGACTTGCTGTCCGTACGTATGCGAGGTCTTATAGACATTGAAGATCATCTTCATCATCTTTGGGCGGACCACGAGGTAATTGTGATCCTTATCGGCTGGCTCAAGTTCATCGGTGACGACCATGTTGATGTAATCCAAACGGCGTGGTGGCTGAAGGTAGTACAGCCCCAAGACCATCTTCTCCTTCCCTTGCGCCTCCTCAAATGCCGTCTTCATATCGGCCCAGACGAAGTCGCCCTCCTTTGCCACAAACTTATCTGCACCAGCATCCTGCTTCTTCAACGTATCCGCGACCTTCTTGAACTGGGTCGCATAAAAGGGGATATCAATCTTTTCAGCCTTGAGATGATTGATGACTGCGACCAGCCGAGACTTCAACGTGTTATCGGCAACCGACTGACCATTGTCCTTTGTACCCAAGATGGACATAACCTTCTTCGTATCGGTATAATCAACCGTGCCACCATACCTGCGCGCCAGTGTATCCAGGACATTCTTATATTGAGCAACCGACTTCGCCGAAAATACCACCATTGTTTATTAACCTATCAACCTTTTAAATTCTAACAATCCATTTTCACAATTCTCTAGCAATAATACAAAATGGGACACGATGAATGGAATATGGTGGTATGCTTTGATGCGAACTGGATCGCGACGTCCGGCTTTGATTGCTTTCTGGGCCAGCCGATCTCGTACGTTATGGATTGGGTGAAGGGTCATGTAGACGCCTTTGAGAATGGGTACAAGATGGAGATCATCTTCCTGCCCCAGAGTTGCTACCGTGTGATTTTTAACTTCGTAGATTAGTAATGAAAGTACTTTCGCTCTTTGACGGTATTAGTTGTCTACGTGTCGCACTCGGCGACCGCGAGGTAGAATATCATGCGAGCGAGATAGATAAGCATGCAATCAAAGTATCCCACAAGAACTACCCTGACATCACACGACTGGGCGATGTTCGTACAGTAGAGTTCATTCCTGATTTAGATCTGCTATGCGGAGGCTCGCCTTGTACCGATCTATCAATCTCCAAAAGAAATCGTGAGGGATTAGCCGGACCACAGAGCAAACTGTTCTGGGAATGGGTGAGGGTATGGAAGCTGTGCAAGCCCAAATACTTCATTCTGGAGAACGTGTACTCTATGCCCAAAGAAGCAAAGGATATCATTACTGCGGAGCTGGGCGTTCAGCCGATAATGATTGATGCTTCTCTTGTTTCTGCTCAATCACGAAAGCGTCTGTTCTGGACCAATATCCACGTTCAAGGTCTTCCTGCCGACCGCAATATCCTATTGAAAAACATATTAGAGCCAGAAGCAACTGTAGATGAGCGTATGACCACAAAAGGGAAAGCATTTTGTATTGATGCGTCATATTTTAAAGGCTCAAACCAAACTCATTCTATCGCCAAGAAGAATAGGACACTCGTTCTTGGTCATATAGGCGAAAGCAACGGTCAAGCCAACCGAGTCTATGATCCTGACGGAAAGAGCGTAACGCTATCAGCCAACGGCGGTGGCAGTGGAGCGAAGACTGGGTTGTACAAGACGGAGACACGTATCCGGAAACTTACGCCAGTAGAGTGCGAGCGCCTACAGTCTCTACCTGACAACTACACGGCTGGAATTAGTAATACCCAGCGGTACAAGTGTTTAGGCAATGCGTTTAACGTTGAGGTGATTAAGTTTATTCTGTCGTTCATGGTGTAGGCGTGTCTGTTTGTCTTTCCAAGCGTTCATCTCGCGAATGTATCCTAAATATTTCGGCCACATTTATTATAATGGATATAAATTACAAAATCCCAAAGGTCTGTCCATGTGGGTACAAATACTTTGATTCGGTATCAAAGACCCACATGTATTCCAACGCACACAACTTTGCTTTGCTTGAACAACGCAAGGCTGTGAAACAGACGACCGAGAAGTCCACGAAAGGCGATTGTGACGCATGTAAGGTTAAGAATCTACGTAATTTAGAACGGCATTTACTTACGAATGCTCATATACGGAAATACGATACGTACACAACACATAAGTTTATTGAAGATAGAATTTCCCAGCTAAAGTTAAATGAAGCTCCTAAAGATAGAGCCTTCAACACATAAGGACAAGAAAATGATGGCGGTATTTGATAAAGGTGATGGACGAACAAAAACTACGCATTTTGGGGCAGTTGGGTATCCTGACTTTACTATTGTTCCTCACGATGCGGACCGGAAGGAACGGTATTTAGCAAGGCATAAAGCTCGTGAGGACTGGAATGATCCAACGTCCGCAGGAGCGTTATCTAAATTTATACTTTGGAATAAGCCGACCATCGCCGGCTCAATCAGGGATTACAAGAAACACTTTAATCTTTGATCTTTTGACTCGGTCTCGTCATGGCATCCTTAAATCCAGCCATCAATTCACGACTCGCAGGTTTTAAAACCTTATATATTTCCCCACCTTTTTTGATTACAACCTGATTTGCCTTATCTTTCGTAAATTTATATGTCTTGGATACAAAGTTATACCGCGTCCATTTGTAGTCTGCTTTTTCTGCAATTGTACTCCCTCCAAAATCTCTAATGGGATAAAGTTTTCCAACTAATTTGATTTCAGTTGGGCTTATGATTTCATAGACAAAGGAATATCCTGAAATAGCTCTCTCGTAATAATACTTACTCATTTCATCTGCCTTTTCGCGTTCTGCTGATTTTGCGATCTCTTCCAACTTCTTGGGGGTGAGCAGGAACTTTTTTCCAGCATCAGCTCCGGACGCACGAAGAGCATTGTAGTACGAAGCCATCTTTGTCCTACTATTATATATTATATTCACCCTATATTTAAATGCCTAACAATCCGTTTTTAGGTTTTAACCCCAATACTACGTTGTACAGCCTTCCAAAAGAACTTACTATCCTTCTCTATACCAATAGCGCGCAATCCCATGTCCTTTGCCGTAAAGACTGAATTGAAACTTCCTGCAGTTGGGTCAAGCATCGTTCCGCCTTCAGGACAGTACCGTTCAAGAAGCCATTTATAAAGCTCTGCAGGTTTCTGTGTTGGGTGTTGACCCTTGCCTCTCTTGTTTGCGATCTCAATGACGGATTTGACACAGCGAATACCAGTTCTATCGGTTTGTAGAATATCTGCCACTCGTGGAGTAGTATTTGAAGTTCCACTACGCTTATGATTTGATTTAACAGTCGCAGGGAAATCGCCTTCAATATCAATACGCTTATAATTAGCGCCTTTCTTGGAGAAGACATAGATGAGTTCATGGGATCGCATGGGAGCTTTATTGGCTTGTAGAAATCCTACACCCAGTCCTTTATTCCAAATTAAATCATACCTGAACCAATCAGGATTGGATGCGATAAGTTCAGCGCCGAATTTGGTGGAGCAGAACATTAGGACTGGAGTATGATCATTACGAGCCAAGCGCTTCACCTGTTCCCAAAATAAATTCAAATCTATCTTAACGTCCCAAGCACATCCCTTCATCGTCTTTGTACTCAAACATCCATATGGCAAATCGCAGATAAAGCAGTCAACTGACTTATCTGGGATTGATTTCATCTGCACTAAACAATCACCTTGAAGAAGTAGAGCCATTGTTAGAAACGTATATATTAAGTTTGCCGAGTCGCCGGCGCTGTTGGGACTGGAGGAGGAACGTAAACTGTCTGGTCACCATCCTTCTCATCCAGGTTAAACGCCAAATCTACAAAATCACGACCACAGCACGCGGATCTACAATGCGAATGGACCAACAGCTTATAAACTCCGTACCCTATCATTGCGACCAATGATATGATACCGGACGTAGTTCCTACGGCGGAATATGCATCCATATCCTTTACTCTACAGCAATCATTCCTTTCTTGACAGGCTTTTTCTCCTCCTTCGGCTCTTCGGCCTTCGGCTCTGCCTTCGCTTTCTTCTCTGCCTTTGGTTTGGGTTCAGCCTTCGCCTTCTCTACCACAACCTTCTCGGCTTTCTTGATAGTGGGGACTTTGACCTTGACTTCCTCCTCCTTCTTCTCCTCCTTCGGCTTGGTACGCGCCTCACGAGCCTTCGCAAGCGCCGCCAAACGTCCAGCCTTCAGGGCGCGAGCCTTGCATGCGGTCTCATGATGCTCAATCTCACTCTGTAGTTCAGCCGGAGTCATACGACCGATAGCCTTTCCTGCATGTTCATCTCGTAGCTTCTTGAGCTGATCGCGAAGTTCCTTTGCTGACATTGTGTTTTATGAATACACAACATTCTTTTTACTCACTGACTTGCGACGGCGCGAGTTTGGTCAAAAAGCATTCGCCCTTGATGTTATCAATAAAGAAGAACTGGTGATTCTCGGTTGCTTCCTTACAGAATGCGATCATCTCATTCATATTCAGTCCCATTGGCAACCACATCTGCAGATATTCCTTGATCACGTTCATCCATTCCATTGGAGTCTGTTGCTTGAAGACGGCAACGTAGTTTACATTCATACGACCGTTGGCGGACATGAGTGTACGACCCTGAAAGCTCCAAATGGAGGACAGGTTCGCATTACGATAGATCGTTAGGGCGCGAGTAACTTCTTGGTCATTCTTGATTTTGCGATCAACGTAATCGTCGCTGATAAATAGAAAAGGAAACTTGTTGTTCATTTTGGAATTGATCTTGTGGATTTCAGATAGGATCTCTGGGCAGAACTTATCAGATACAATCACTTTAGATGACAAGTCTTTGTAGATATCTGCTTGGGGATTCATAGAACACATAATCGTGATGTACTTCGTGAAATGCTTTTTGTACATGTATTTCATTAGTGTGGTCTTACCGGACCGTGAAGCTCCAATCAAGGCCAAACTGACTCCGCCGTTTTCAGGGAGTTCAAGCGAGAATCGTTTAGTAGTGAACGACATATTGTTTCTTTGCTATATAATAAATGGATTTCAATAGACTTAAGGGAATGCCGTTAGCCATTCGTGGCGCTTTGCCCATTGGAGCGAAGAAGACGATGACGGATCACATTTTAGATAGGGCAAAGGGGACTGCGACAACCGTAGCTCCAGAACAGCCGGAACGTAAGAAGCGCGAGTCTCGTAAAGAAACAGAGAAAAAAGTTAAGAAGATTTCTGATGATAGTTTGGAGGCTTTTATTGACTCTGAACCGTCCAAAAAGGACGTGTACGAATACTTCAAAGCCAAGATTGAAGCACTGGACGATTAACCGCGAAAAACGGTAGGAATATTCTTTTTGCCGTGCTGTTCCATCGCAATCGCTCCAAAGAAACGCTTTGTCGCAGGCGGATGAAGTCCCTTCTGCAGATCGCGAGGGACTTTCGGCATGGGCATAGGCATCATGGGCGCAGACGATACCTTCGGCATCTGGGGGTGTACGTCGCTACCGCTTGGCTTAACCAGCGGAATCGTCGCCTCCGTGAACAGCCCAATATCGCCATGATGCCGGACCGTGTGGGGCATCGTCACGTTCTCGCGATTGATGAGTCCAGCCTCAATAGGAGGAAAACGTTGCATTTCAGTCGTAGGAGCAAGAGGTAGACGCATAGCCATTTTATAAAATAGACTATATAAATTTATTCCTCGCAAAATTGTCTTGGCTTTTAAGTATAAACAAATGTCGTCCGCCCATGCCCTTGTCCACATCGGCGAGCCCCACGATCTCTATTACACCGATGAGAAGAACGCAATGAAGCAGTCCATCCCAGTGGACTACAACACGCGCTACAGCCAGGAGTTCAGCAACAAGTCCAGCGGTGTGTCCGTTTTCGTCATTCCCCCAAATCAGGGTGTTCGCCATGCGCTCATCGTACTCGGCTACAACGCTGCCTCCCTTTCCACCGCCAACGGCTCGTATGCCCTTGAGCGTGGCTGGGGCTACAACGCGATCCAGCAGGTCTCGTTCCGTATTGGTGGCTCAAGCCAGTACTTCCTCTCCGGCGCACAGCTCCTCGCGCGCAATCTCCGTCTGTGCCGTACGAAGGAGCAGCGCAACTCCATCCTGTCGCTCGGTGGTAGCGAGGTGATCTCCACCGGCGCTGGCTCAATCACGACGGACCAGTTCGCCTACATCCCTGTCTCCGTCTGGGCTGCGCCTGGCGAGGATGAGCTCGGTGTACCGCTCCCTACGGATCTGCTCTCCCAGCAGGTCCAGATCACCTGCCAGCTCCTACCTGCGACGCAGTTCTGGGTCAACTCGGCGTCTTTTGCCTCGCAGGTCCTACCGCCTACGTCCTTTGATACGGCGTACTTCCAGATTGAGCAGCTGGAGATGAAGGATCGTGGCATGGCGCTGGCGAACCGCGTGGACATGAATTCGCACATGTACACGATGCCCCTGCCGACGTTTGACCAGCAGGAGGTTGTCTTCCAGCTCGCGACGACGGCTGCCTCCCAGCCTGTAGTGCTCACTGGCTTCCGCGCCGGTGAGGTCAAGAAGATCCAGATCTGGCTCTCCAAGACGGCGGATACCCCCAATCCCCTGAACTGGGTTCTGCCAAAGGCGGTCACGCTCCTGTACGCTGGTCTAACGTATGCTGTCTACAACAGTGGCTCGTCCGCCATCTGGAATCTAATGGACGGCACTGCCCCTGCGGCGGTTGATCAGTCCAAGCTCGCGATTGCTGGTACTTCGCCTTACGCCATCACCTCTACGCCTGTCCTGTCGCAGTGGGTAGAGCTACCGTTCGCCCAGCCCACTGGCTCGGACTACGAGGCGGATGTGCTCGTGCACGGCAAGGAGATCACGAACGGCATCGTCAATCTCCAGGTCACTGCGCCGGACGGCTCAAACGCCTACACGCTCCACGTCGTATACGTCTACAACGCGTCGGTTGGCTTCAGCAAGGGTTC
>Ga0136644_10001704_pt1 | contig 17270 bp, 22 predicted proteins | sample C_130820_EF_Meta_FD_94780 | JGI IMG/M metagenome (GOLD analysis project Ga0136644, IMG submission 94780) | Freshwater microbial communities from Lake Croche, Canada to study carbon cycling - C_130820_EF_MetaG (v2) (version 2) | ecosystem: Environmental > Aquatic > Freshwater > Lake | place... | reverse complement strand
CCTATGCTTATTATTTTTTCTATCGTAACAAAACGAATATATTATTTTTATTGACAAGACGATAAAAATAATTTATGGTCACAAAGAATATTTTTACCAAACTATTTTCTCCCTTTTCAAAAAGGGACAAAAATAAATGTCCAAAAATGAAAACCAAAACACTTTTGAAACTACCCTTTTTTCTTATAAAAGTTATAATAAAGTATTTGAAAGTATATGAAAATATTTGAAAGAATAAGAAGGTATGGAAATGTGTAATACTCTTTTTGGGTTTTTCTTGATTTGTATATTACTTTTTATTTTTTGTCTATAACTTTACCTTTGTCTGTAACTTTACGTTTGGACATACCTTTATGTTTATGCGTAACTTTACCTTTATGTGTAACTTTACGTTTGGTCATACCTTTACGTTTACGTGTAACTTTACGTTTGGGTTTAATACCACCAAACAATGAACGTGAAACGCGTCTTTCATCTTCATCTTCATCAGAACTCTCATCATCATCATCATCGAACAAACGTTTTGTAAATGATAATGGCGGAGGTGAAAAGGAAGACGAAAGCATAACTTTTTTCGAAACAGGCGAATCCTCATTCAAAAAACGTTTTTTTCTCGTCTGTTTTAGATTTTTACTTAATTCATCAAATTTTGTTTTTTCAATTATTTGTAACATTTTATCATCTGTTGTTACTTTTCCTAAATAATGAATACCATCCATCTTGCATATCATAAGCTCATCGTGAAAAGTTCCTTCGAAATCGGTCTTCATATCATGAATCCCATAACCATCATAACCTTTTTCACACAAATATTTTGATAACTCACTATCATTATCACTCTCTGAATTACGTATTCCTGTCATATGTCCATAGTTGTGTTGTAAAATACGTTGAATAACTTCTGGAGAAGATTTATATATCATTTCCTTAGTACTTTTTTCATCCAATGCTAACAACTTGTATTCACGGGTTGTAACAAATTCAAATATAATACCATATAGTCTCTCATATTCTTCTATGTATTCAGGAGACATGTTTTTAATACCAAAAAAATAATTTCTACTTGGGTCTAATTTTAAACCACTCTGACTTTTATCATACGTTTTTGTCGCCTTAAATAAACCAAAATTCGCTGGTATGATATAATAATATATACCATTCTCCTCTACTTTGTTTTTAAACCACTCCATATACTATATATTTATATTTTTTCCATTCTTAATTAAATAATATTTTATCAATTGTTGTGCGAACACAAAACATACGATGTAAAATAATTCCTAATATGAATAAAAATATTACTATATATATGTATTTATATTTTGAAAAAAACATATGAATAAATAATCCGAGTAACAGTGTCAATAAAACATCTACAATTGCAATGTCATATATTCTATAAGAATGCGCGCCTTCACCAACCTTTCCAAATATATATTTATATTTACAAAACATATATAATATATTCTCATAAATTTATTTTTTAATTTTTCTTGTTCCTATATGTTAGTTCTTTAATTGATGCTGGTAACTTAGGTAAAGTTTTTAGACGAAACCTGACACATTCTAATGAATTAGGCAACACAGTTGTTATGGATTTTAGAAAAGGGTTATTACTAATAAGTAATTGTAACAGTAATAATAACAAATTCTATAATAAAAATAATAATGTCAGACACTCAAACTCAATATCATCCAAAATATTATTTTTCAGTAGGAGCAATCTTTAGAAATGAATCTCATAGTATAAAGGAATGGATACGGCATTATATACACCACGGAGCAGACCATTTTTATCTAATCAACGATAATAGTGATGACAATTTTATGGAATGTATTCAAGAGTTTATTGAAAAGAATTATGTTACTCTTTTCAATGTAAACGAGCCTTATTATTTAGGAAGACAGCGTAATTTATATAATAGACACATTTTACCTCTACTCAAAGAAAAAGAAACAAAATGGCTTTTAATGATTGATTTAGATGAATATGTATGGTCTCCAAGATGTATTGATTTAAAGGAAAATCTAATACATTCAGAACATTTGGGACAAATTCAAATGAGACAAACTATATTTGGTTCAAATGGTTATATAAATCAACCCAAATATTTAGTACCTTTTTTCATAAAAAGAAGATTAGATAATTCTCAAGATGTAAAATATAAGTATTTTGTGAATTCTTCTTTCGAATTTACTTCTCTCAATATTCACCACGCAGACTTTGAAAAAAGTGAATATGTGACAAACGCAAACGTTTTTATGGTTGTTAATTTTGATTGGTTTACTCTAAATCACTACTGTTGTCAATCTATAGATTTTTGGCAGAATGTAAAATGTAAAAGAGGAGACGGTGACCATTATTTTGTAAGAACAATGGAACATTTCTATCATAATGATATAAATGAAATTGAAGATTTGGAATTGTATAATCAAAACAAAGAACTTTATTACATTGACAGTTCCACATAATTGTGTAAAATAAATATAATTATTTAATCTGTGTCCATCATAAATGGAGTAACTAATTTGTTTATTTTTTTACTAGTTGGGCTGTTTAGTAATATATTACGCTTCAAAGGAGTATTCACGTTAGCTTCAACAAAATAGATAGGTGTTTCATCCATAAAAATGTGCAAATCTCCGAATTTACTTGCATTAGAATAAACATCATTATTTATTTTTTTGAAGTCATCAGATACCAATACATCTTGTAAATATTTGCACGCATCTGTTACATTATTTATGTTGTTTGGTAAGCCCGTGGCTTTTGATTCTTTTTTTCCGTATGCCGTATCAAGGACTAGTTGTGGTTTATTAATCAAACTTAAATGATTATAATAATAGTGTAATAATCTTAAATCTTGGCTTTGATTTTTAGTAATCAATTCTAAGTAATGGTAATCAGAAGTATTTCTATTATCTTGTAATAACCAATAACCTACTTCAATACCACTATCTGGCTCACACGCATTTATTCTGCCTAATTGTTGATGTATTTTTAATGAATAACCGTCAATGTCAGAATTTGTTTCATCCTTGAAAAAACATCTACCATAATCTATGATTTTTGAAACATAATAAGATTTAAACGATACAATAACATTATTTTTCATATGATAATAAAATTCAATATACTTATTTTTGGACGGTTGAGTTAATAATGCGTTACCTGGATGTAAATCATAATGAGTAAAATTATTTTTTAAACACATCAATGGCATATAAATTTGAAAAAGGTTTGAACATAACTCACACGTGTCATTTATATCAAATATATTGAGTGTAAGAGGATATTTATCTTTAAAACTTACAGCTTTCAAATATTCTACTAATATTGTGATATATTTAGATTTGCTACAAGATATTTCCAAATTGTTTATAATGCCAGGTTCAGAAGTTGCATCGGGTATTGGAATTAGATTACTATTTAATTTACTTACTTGTATGTTTTCTTCTTTTACATTTTGCCACGATTTATCATTATTATAATAAAATGCTCCATAAGTATTAATAAAACACGGAAAGTATTCTAATTGTTTGTTTAAAAATTTGCCTACTAAATATTCATAATATAAGTTATCTGTATTTGGTTGCACGGATGATTTTAAAACGGCATATGCAACATATTCTTCTTTTTCATAGGTTAGTAAATTCACAAAACCATTCTGAGAATCTTCACCAATTTTTTTTATATGTTTTAAATATTGAAAGTCGTGAAAATTATTAAAGTAAGTTAATATTGCAATGTTCAATAAATAATCAAAAGAAATGCAGTTGGCAGGGTCTGGGCAACGTTTTTTTAATAACAAATTCATAGTTGGTATAATAGTTTTTTTTGCGGTTTTCGTATTTTTGCGTGTTTTTGAAGAGGGTTTAGACACTCTTTTTGTTTTAAGCATTCTTTTTGTTTTAGAACTACTAATCCATGCTTTTATTCCGTGAATATCCCCTTTCTTTCTAGTTTGCGCGTTCATTATATATAGAGTAAATAATATTATTTGAAATATATATCATGAATTATATATTTGAAGCGTTTTACGTAGGTTTATATAGTGTTGCATTATATGTTTTATTAGAAAAATTACTAATTCTATTTAATAAAACCAATATATCTATATATTTTCTTTTATTTTTTGTAGGCTTTATAAAACATTTTTTTGGTTATTTACTTAATATACATACATTATATTGTAATTATGTTTGTAATAAAAAAGTAGGTCAAGTATTTATTTCTAGTTATTCTGATTATTTATGGTTAGAGAGTATTATAGAAGGAATATTATACTTATTTATTGGCGCAATATTAATGAGATTTATATCAAATAAAATGTTATTGTTTTTTATGATTGGTGTAGTATTACATATTATTTTTGAAATGTTAGGATTGCACAAATTATTTTGCAATATAAGATGCATCCGTATTGTTGAATAAAAATATAACGTATCAAAATTTTATTTTTATTTTTTTAGTATTATTTTTTTTAGTATTACGATGGTTTAATAATTTATTCAAAAATCCTTAACTGCGTGCTCAGTCAATGTTTTCACATTTTCAAGTAATATACCAAGGTCTGTTTTTCTGTCATGCTCATGAACACTTTTCATTTTGCATTCTAAATGTGTTTGTAATCTCTGTAATGAATGTTTGTATACTTCAACCTTATCAGTCATCCCTTTCTTTTTTGCTAATACAATCCATCCAAGTTCTTCAAACATTCTTTCATACCACTTATTCAAACCGTGCATAGTTGCTTGACGATGTTTACAACTTTTTGATGTTGAGCCTTTCATTTTTCTACCTTTAAGTGTTTTTACCATTATAGTATAACTAAATATTATATATAATAAAAACACTTAAAAAAAATTGAAATGAAAATATTCAATATAAATAAACATAATACAATACAATAGTAATACAATAGTAATACAAACGTGAATAAAAATTTATTGATAATATAATATGTTACAACAGTTAGTTGATAATTATGAAAACGTGTATATTTCAATTGGTGGTAAATATTATGATAAAAGTCCTGTGCCAAATTATATAAAAATAAGTCAGATGATACCTAAATTTTTAAACGGAGTATCTAACTTAGTTATTATTGTAGATTCTTTTGAAAATGCACAAGATATTGAATTACAAAAAGAATATATAAAAAATGATTCAAGATGCACATTTTATTTTATGAATGTGGTAATAAATGAAGATACCATAGATATGTTACATAATATTTTATATAATAGATTAGAATACACAACAAATAATACGTGGATATGCAACTATGTAAATCCACATAAAATAAAATTACATAAAATATTATATAATTCAAAATATGAAAAAATGAAACGTATTACATATAGTTGGTTTGGACATATACATAATTTGTATTTTGCAGACAAATTATACCCGGTTAAGTACATTTCATTATTTAATGATGTAAATATAAATAAATATTTCACTTACAAAGAATACGGAAAAAGAATGGATATTGATTTATTACGTATTATGGAAAAAAATATGGTTTCGTTTTGTCGCGTTTGAGTGTTCTTTTAACAGTGCTTTTTATTAAGCGAGAGTCGAGTATAAATTTATTTATTTTTTCTCTTTGTTCCAAAATAATCTCAATAATGTTTTGAAAATAGTTTCTGAATTGAGGTTTCATTTTATCTAAGTCATCTATACAAACCCAGCGGATCTCTTCCTTTTCAAATATTTTGGTTTCCTTTAATATATTTTTATCTAAATAAGATTTTAAAAACTTGTGGTTATTATTATAATACATAGGTAACTTGTCATCATAGACCATTGGGAAAATATGCATTCTATATGTGGAATGTGACTCGCTTTTATAGTCTATATTATATGTCCCACGTTTTAATATTTTTTTAAGGTCTTTTTGAGAACCTAAAAATCCAGTTAGTTCTTCTGTTCCTTCGCGAATTGCTGTCTCCAAGTATGTTTCATTGTTATCTGTACCGCCTCCAAAATCGGAGAACCCTTTTGCAGAGTCTTCATATTCATTTTCTTTACCAAAAAGAAAATACAACTTACCTTTATGAATTGTAGTAGGAAGAATACCCGCGCCCATGTTATAATATAACATATTATATAATTTTATCTATGTAAAAGTAGAAGAAAAAGTTTCTAATATTTGTTGAACTATTTTACTTCCTCCTTGATTAGATGGTTCAATATCAAATGTAAAATCTTCTGGAGTTGTTAATAATCCGCTAATTTTAATGACTTGAATATTGTTTTCGTTGCTGTAACTATATATTTGTTTATTCCATTCGCTTATTAAGTCTTTATAAGGTGCAAATTTTAAGTTAGTAGGGTAGTATAAGTCTAATAAAATAAGGTTTGAATTGTCCATTTTAGTTCTAATTGATTTTATTAAATTTTTGTATGCACCAAAAATATGATTTAGTTTATCTCCCGTAGTGTATATATCTAATATTTCTAAAATATTATTTCCACCAACAGAAAGAAAAATAGTAGTAGTTTTATCATTCATATTTAGTGATATTTTTTGAAGTTGAGAGAATACATCTACTATTTTTGAATTATTTTGTGCAAAACAAGTTATATTAGCATTGGTTGATTTTTGTAATAGTTTTTCAATAGATTCGTTTTCATCAACAAAAGAATTATTTTTTAGAATACTATCACCTAATAATATAATATTGTTACGCGCGGTAAAATATTCTTTTGTAAAAGATGCAAAATATAGAATGATAAAAATGGTAAATATGGTAAAAATGAATAATGATAATTGTGAAAAGTTCATATATATATTTTCTCTATTCTTATTTTATATAATGCCAACTAAACATAAATTTTCTGTATGTAAAAAATTATCTAAAGAAAAATGTAACGAGAATAACAAATGTGCCTTTACAAATGGTAAAACGCGTAAATTTTGCAGACTTTCACCAAAATATAAATTAGTTTCACGTTCAAAAACTTTAGGAAAAAAAACAAGTTCTGTTTTTAATCCTAATATCAACGTTAGTAGTTATGGAAGTTTTCTGTCATCTAAACAACTCCAAACACTTGCTTCCATTGAGAATAGTTTGTTAAACGAATACTTCCCAAAAACACAAACTCAATCACATCACAAAAGAAAAACATCATTTAGTCGCAGACTTTAAGTGTTATTTATACAAGTCAATATTTATATAAATTTGTAGTTATTGTAGTTATGATTTGCTTTTACTATAGACGATAATTTTTTTTCTGGGAAATAATATGCAACATATGCGAGTAATGCTCCTACAATAAATCCTACTACAATTTGTGATACGGTATGATGATTATAAGCAACTCTTTGGAACATTGTTATAAATGAAATAAGCACAAACCAAAATGTCATTTTCATATTACGAAAAACAAGATAGTTATAAATTGTCGAATAAATAACACTTTGAGTATGACCAGAAGGCATACCGAAAATATCATACGGGACTCCGTCTCTTTTTATAAAACGTTCGTTGTTTTTCAAAGTCATATTGAATGTGTTTAAGTCTATAGAAGGTCTTGGTTGTTTAATCAGTTGCTTTAAAAAGAGATTAATTAAAATACTTATTAGAATGAAAATAACGTAATAAAACAAAAAATGTTGTTTACCAAATAATAGCCATATATTAGTTAAAATTAAAATGATTGGACCATATTCTCCAATAGTTTTCATATGATATATTTATATTTATATTATAAGTTTAGTATTGATATAAACAAGTTGCGATTAAACATACACTCCAGTCGCCTCCATTTAAATTCAATATATTACCTTTATCATCAAGCAATTTTACAGCCATTCTATCTATATTTACTGGACCAAAATAGTTTCGAATATTGTCTTGTAAAGAACCACTAAACTCTACCAACATTGTTCCTGTAGTTTGATTGAAATGTTTTGTTGGTATTATTGCAAGAATATCTGAACTAGTTGGTGCCTTTGCTCTATAATTTGTCAAGTTATTATTATTTTTATTTATTTCATTTATTGTATAAATTTGTGATTGTGTTAATGTTCTTGGCGCGCTTGGTAAAATAATTTGGGTTTTTGTGTAATCATTTGCATACTTTTCTGCAATTAATAATCCGTTATTACTTATGTTTCCTTGGGAAGATAATAATGAAGTTGTATTTGTTTCATTTACAATGTTGGTTAAGTTTGAGTTCAACGGCATTGAATAAGTATATGGCAAATCCGGGGAATAATAGTTAGGTACCTTTAAAACATTTGATAACTCAGTAATAGATACCAAACTTTGATTTACACGATTTTGGTTGAAGTCGTCGATCACTAAAATTAAATATTTTGTGCCATTTAAATCTAGAATAGAAGTACCAGTATTACCGTTTATATTTACATTTTCATATGGAACCCGATAACCCATTAACCAACCTAATGATTGGTTGAAATAGTGTGAATTATTTATGCAATTTGTGTTGCATATTAGTTTTGCAGTAAAATCATAGAAAGTAATAACTGTGTTTTCATCTATTATAAAGGTTACATATTGGTCATCAATTGTATTACTATAAACACCTCCATATAAATTCATTGATAATTTACCATTATTTGTATTGTAGGAAACTGGTATAATTGAAAAAGTAAAACCTGCAGTAGTAAAAGAAGTATTTAATACAGTTACAAATTGAGAAGGAGAATAATTTCCGGAAGGCATAGTAATGGGTATATTATACGTAGCACCGTTTGTTATCCAAAAACAAGTATTATTATAAGCAGTATCAATAACATACCAAGTATATGGTATTTGATATGAATACAACCTTAAGCTCAACGTGTTATTTAACCGGTCTGATAAATCTAACGTGTAGTCCGTTGAAGTTGATTCAAGATTACTATATTGTCTAAACTGACTATCTAAGTTAATAAAACGACTTGTAGTATTCTTCAAATTTGGATTTAGTGAGTCTTGCTTAACGGAAACATTAAATGTATCTGACACACCTAGTTGTTCGCGATTCATCGGTGCGTGTTCATTTCCAAAAACCTTCACTTTTTGTTTTCTTTGTGTTATTTTATCAACTTGATTTTCATCGCCTTGTGTTAAATATTCATTTTCATATATATTATCTACCTGTTTTTGACCTGCTGGATAAATAGAATCACTTGTAACATTTGGGTCGTATAAATCTGTAGAGTACTGTAATAATTGGCTTTGTATGGTTTTAAAAAAAGTAGAATAAGGTGGGTTACTTTTTTCAAATTTATTAATAAGTTTATTTGTTTGTTCTTTAATATTTGTTGGGTTCAAATCACTTAAACTTACTATTGCCATTAACTCAGATAATGTATAATTATCTGTATTTAAATCAATTGACTTCATTATAATACATAATATTAATATTTTTATGTATTTTATGTATTTTTATGTATTTTTATGTATTTTATGTATTTTTATGTATTTTTATGTATTTTATGTATTTTTATGTATTTTATGCATTTTTCGTATTTTTATGATAATAGTAGCGAAAACAATTTATGATGTCTTTTCTTACATTTATTGTGGGGTTTTTATTTTTTTTTAGAATGTGTTCTGTTAATGTTGTAAAACCGTATCCGCGTTTTAAATGTGAAGACCCTTTAAAAACGATATTTTCTAATGTTTCCAATAATAAACTATTTATTTCTAAGAGGGCTTCTCTATTGATATAATATTTACCAATATACACATATCTATTATAATCTCCATTACTATAAATATTATAATATTTATCATTATATATTTTGTTTTTAATAAGTGAAATACCTTCAATTTTATTTTGAGTGTTATTCATTTCAATAACAAATATTTTTGAGTTTGTAAATATTTTTGCAGACATTTCAACAGAAGAACCATATATACACTGTATATTATGATTCGTGCGATATTTTTTATTTTCTCTCCAGGTATCATCATTAAATCTAGTTGATACGATTGGTATCATTACTTTTGTTTTGGTTCTTTTGCCTGTTAGTTCCTTTATTAAGTTAAATACTAAACTATAAAGATGTTTCATTTTTTAATTTTATTTATTTATGTAATTAGGAATGAATACAATCGAATGTTGTATATGCGGACCTGTCAAAAATTGTAGCGACTATTTACCAAAAGTATTTGAAAATATTGAGAAAATAGGAAGCTTATTTAAAGATTACAAAATATTGATTTTTTACGATAAGTCAAGCGACGGTACTCTTCAAAAGTTAAGAGATTATAAGAATAAAAATCCAACAAGGCTGGAGTTTTATGTAAATAAGAAACCAGTTTCTAAATTTAGAACACATAATATTGCATATGGACGCAATATGTGTTTAGAAAAAATAAGAGAGAATAAAGATAAATACCCTTTTTTTATAATGATGGATTTTGATGATGTTAACTGTAAAAATATAAATCTGTCTATATTGCCAAAGTATTTTGACAGTTCCAAGTATGAATGGGACGCATTATCATTTAATACATATCCAAAATATTATGATATATGGGCCCTTTCTATTTATCCATATTGTTTTAGTTATAATCATTTTGATAATAATACGAACAACGGATATTATGTAATTCAAAACTATATAATGAATAAACTGAATAATCTAAAAATAACAGAAGATAATGTTGAACTATTAAGTTGCATTTCTTCATTTAATGGATTTGCCATATATAAAACAAGCAAGTTTTTACATAGTTATTATGATGGTAGAGTAAGATATGATTTATTGCCAAAAAAACTTTTATTGGCGCATTCAAATGTAGCTAACTCGCTTTTAATGTTTAAAGATTATGGAAATGTAAATGGATTATACGAGGATTGCGAACACCGCGCTTTTCATAATATTGCTATACAAAAAACAAATGCAAAAATTAAGATATCTCCTGAAATTTTATTTACATAAACTATATGGAAAATGTTTGTTATTATGTTAATAGTCGAGGAATATTGAAATCGTGTGATTTTCATTCACAACATCCAATATCTAGCTGTAATAACGATTACCAATATTTGTTGAATATGATAAAGAATTGCGATTGTATGTTTGATGGTATGTCTATTTATGTATGTAGCGACTTATTGCAATTTTTTATAAATGTAATATTATTTAAAATTAAAAAAAGGTTTGTATTAGTTTCTGGTGACTCTGATTTATGTGTTCCATATGAAGCATTAACCAAACAAGATACAAATATATTACTTAATAATACTTATTTAATTAAGTGGTTAGTTCAAAATACGCGAATAGATAATATTCCGAAAATAATTCAGTTACCTATTGGGTTAGATTATCATACAATCGCAAATTCTCCGGATAGTAATTGGAGGTCAATAAATGAAGGTCATACACCGCAAGAACAGGAAACTATATTATGTAATTTTATAAATAATGCTACGCCATTTTATGAAAGAATAAATAAGATTTATGTAAATTTTACGATATCAAATGACCGTTTTAACCAACGAAAAAAATCTTTAGAAATAATACCAGATGAATTAATTGTAAAAGAAACTGGTTTTGTAAAAAGAACTGTTCATTGGGAAAATATTAGCAAATACGCTTTTGTTTTATCACCATTTGGTAATGGGATGGATTGCCATAGGACGTGGGAGACATTATGCTTAGGCGCTATTCCTATATTGAAAGCCCCTTCTTTCAAAAGTATGTTTACTGATTTGCCTGTATTAATTATTGAAAATTGGGAAGAACTTAATCAACAGCTTTTAGATTCTACAATTGAAGAATATAAAACAAAAACATTTAATTATGATAAATTAAGCTTAAGTTATTGGCAAAAATTAATTAAATGTTACAATATATAAATACAATATATAAATATGAATAACCAAATCATTTCACATATCAGAAAAAGAAAATACAAAAAACAAGCAAATCAAGTTATATATGAAACATTCATTTATAACTGTTTAAATAGACCATTTACCCGTTTTAAACCAGATTATAATAGTATTATTCCATTAGATATTTATCAAACATGGTTTACAAAGGACTTACCTGATAAAATGAGAGAAAGAGTTGAACTACTCAAAAGGTGCAACCCGAGGTTTAATCATTATTTATTTGATGACAATGATTGTCTTGAATTTATTAAACAAAACTTTGATAATTCTGTGGTAAATGCTTATGAAAGATTAATACCCGGTGCATATAAAGCAGACCTTTGGAGATTATGTATTTTATATAAAAAGGGCGGATATTATTTGGATATTAAACTTGCGTGTATAAACGGTTTTCGATTAATAGAATTATCTGAGAACGAACATTATGTTAAAGATAGATATGGTAAAACAATATTTAATTCATTTATGGTTGGAATAAAAGGGAGTGGTTTTTTATTGAATGGAATAAATAAAATAGTGGAAAATGTGCAAAATAATTTTTATGGAGTTTGTCCGTTACACCCAACAGGACCGCGTATGTTAGGAGATATTATTTTAAGAAATAATTTTAATGTTAATGTAGATTTACTGCATTATAAAGGAGGAGGGTTTATCATTTACAAAAAAAGGTTTGTTATCTCTACAGAATATCCAGATTACAATGATGAGAGAACTTCTACATATGTTAAAAATAACACAAAAAGATATGATAAATTATGGGGCGACCACAATATATATCATTAGTTATCGCGAGGTGTGTTAAGCATATATTTGTCGATTTCTCCAAAGGGTCGCATAATGTCCTGTTTTTGAATACGTCTCTTTTTCATCGTTATGACCATTATAACTTTTTAATATCAAATAATTCTTATAACTGATAAATTTTAGGTCGTTATTCTCTATATAATATTCATGTTTTAAATCGATATTTTCATTATTACTTGGTATTATTTTTGATAATAATTTTGGTCCTGTTGGCTCTAAGTAACAGTTGCCATAATACTTGTTTTTAACGTTTTCTACTATTTTATTTATTCCATTTAATAAATAGCTGTTATTTGGTTTGCAAACTAATATAGCATTATAAATACTTACCCCATCAACATCAAACGCATAATGTTCGTTTTCAGCCAAATTGATAAATTTAAAATTATTCAATGGACGATACTTTATGTCTAAATAAATGCCACCCTTTTTGTATAAAATACATAATCTCCAAAGGTCTGCTTTATATGCACCGGGTATTAACCTTTCATAAGCATTTACCACAGAATTATCAAAGTTTTGTTTAATAAATTCAAGACAATCATTGTCATCAAATAAATAATGATTGAAACACGGATTTAACTTTTTTATGAGATTGATAGTATCAAACATCCTAGGTGGTAATATCTTTGTATGCCACGTTTGAAATATATTACACGGAATGACTATATTATAAGTTTGTTTTAATGGATAAATTATTTTAGTTCTTTCATATAAGTGCAAAATAGTATTTACATTTTTTCTATTTGTATTATTTTTTCCTTTTCTATCTTTAAAGATGATATCCATTGTATAATATATATTGTATATTTATATATTATATACTAGATGAGTTTGAATAAATATAGTAAAACATTAAAGAAATATTCTAATCCTGTAATAGCACAAAAAATGGCTTTTAAATATTTAGGTAAAACAGCAAGGCTATATCCATCTAATCATCCTGAAAAAAAATATAAAATTTTTGACCCAAACAATGAAAAATGGATATATTTTGGACAGATTGGTTATGAGGATTATACCAAACACCACAATACAAAAAGAAGGAAAAATTATTTAACAAGAACAAAAAATATGAGAGGTGAATGGAAAAATAATAAATATTCTGCAAATAATTTGAGTCGTAATATACTATGGTAATTTTTATGAATTTATCATTTTATGACCTTATAATTGAAAAGGAAAAGGAAAAAGAATTTAGAAACAACTTTTCAAATAATTATCTATATAGGTATTAGTATGGTAGAAAATATACCTTTTACAGAACAGCGTGAAGCGTGTTTTAATTTGGTTCAGATGATGCTATCTTTTATTCATGAATATCCAAATAGTAATGTAAGCAAAGTATTGAGTGAAAGATTGCCAGAATTAGCAAGGTGTTTAGACCAGGAGTAAAGGTTAATAATTATTTAACAAAAAATGAGAGGAGTTAGGAGAGGAGTGAGGAAAATGGAAAAATAATAAATATTCTGCAAATAACTTGAATCGTAATATTCTATGGCAATTTTTATGAATTTATTATTTTACCAATAGATGTCTTCATCATAATCTAAATAATTACTATTTATGTCATCATTTAATTCTTCTTCTTCATTTAAAATTTTCATTTCTGTTTCGTATTTTTCATCTAATTTATCAAAATAAGAATAATCATAATTTGGAAAATTGAACAAATTGCAAAAATCTTCTTCTCCCCACTTTAATATATATTCTCTATTTCTTTTTTGGTGTAGGTTTGTTAATGTATTTAATAATTCGCGCATAACTTCGTCTGTTTCTTCAAGTTCTGTTTTTTTGTTATCTAAATTATTTTTACTTTTCCATATAATTTTATGTTTGATGTTTTGTAGTTTTACCCAACCTGAAGGTATGTATTCTTCTTTATTTTTTTGTTCGCTTTTATTATTTTGAATATTCAATTTATTTAAATAACTTATTTTTTCTTGCATTTAAATCATTTAATTTATTATATTTAAATGATTTTATTTTTTCATTATATATCATCTACATTAATTTCATCATATTCTATTTTTTTACTCTTACTACTGATGTTTTTGTTTAATGCTTCTTTTTCAATGAGTTCTAAATAATCAGTTGTACTTTCATCAGCAAAAACAATATCTGTTTTTTCTAATGTTTTATCATTCGCATCAAATAAACTCCAGTTAGCATGAACTTTTGACTTTAAATTATCTTTATCTGTATCGAGATAAACTTCTAATAAGTCACAAGCCTGCATTTTAGACGAATTTTTATTATCTAATTCCCATTCTCTCAACCCAACTAATACCCAACTATTTATTGTAATAAAGTTATCCCTCTTTCCACGTCCTCGAAATTTCCCACGTATGTAACATAACCTTATTTCTCCATCTATACACAACACATGACACATTCCATTTCCCAACATTTTAAATACTTGTGCATAAAGCTCAAGCTCATCATTCTCTGATAAACGTATTGTAGATGGTTGTTTAATCATTGTTTGATTTTTTCGAGCTTGCCCTTTTGCTTTATTGCCACCAAACGCATTTTTTACCATTTTTTATTATACTTGTTACAATGTATATTAAGTATAATAAATATTTATTTTTATATCATATTCATTTATTTTATTTGTATGAAATAAAATAACCAAAATATAATATAAATTTTATTTATAATGATTACTGATTTTGATTTTAATATATCAAATTATTCAACTGATGAATTACTTAATTTTTTTGGTTTAAACAAACACAGCACTTATTCTGAAATCATACAGTCTAAAAATAATATGAATGCTATTATAGATGAAACAAACAGTTATGATGCTAATCATAAAATGAAATTAAAATATTTTATAGAACAAGCTGTTAAAAATATTAGTCAGGGAATTAGTCAGGGGGTTAGTCAAGGAGTTAGTCAGGGTATTAGTCAAGGAATTACTAATGAGATTAATGATAAATTAAACAATAAAACAAATATTATATATGTTGACGACCATTACATTCAAACAAAAGAATCTATTCCATTTAATAAAAGGTTAGAAGATAAGTACATTGAGCCTTTTGAGTCTTTTCCTACAAATATTTCAAGAAGTGCAATTAATAATTTAAAAAGAAAAACAATTAAACAAACTGTGATATTCAATACTCTTTATCGTGAAGATTATTGCAATACATTATCGACTGACATAAGCATTTGTTTGCCATATCACTTTAAAAACGTGTTTTCTATTAAACTATCTTCCTTACAGTTGCCAAATGTTATTTATTGTATTTCTAAATATAATCGTAATAATACTATTTATATTGAAGAAGATAATACTGGATTTACAGGGGTTGTTATAATGCCAGATGGAAACTATACACCAGATAATTTTTGTTCTACGCTCCAGGCTCTTATTTCTAAGGTTCTTAATAGTGGTACAAGATTTACTGTTAGTATTGACCCCGCAACTTTTAAACTGACTATTTCAAATAGCATAAATACATTTAATATGAATTTTTTAAAAGACTATAATTATTTACTTGACCCAACTTCTCAATATGAATTAATTACCGAATACAAGACTATTAACTGTATTGATATTGATGTTACTGAAGTATATAAAAGACTAGGATGGTTAATGGGGTTTCGATGTCCAGAGTATAAAGGACAACTTTATTATACGTCAGAAGGTATTTATAATGGGATTTCGTCTAATTATATATACTTTACTATGAATGATTTTAACAAATCCCAATCACAAAATATTATTGGGATGTTTTCAAAAAGTATCATTATTGATAATATATTAGCGATGGTTCCTTTGAACCAAAGTATTAATTCGCCTAATATTAATTATAATATCTGTTTTTACAATAATACTGACTTTATTGACAAAACGCGCGAATATTTTGGTCCTGTAAATATTCAAAAACTTAAAATTCAATTACTGAATCAATATGGAGAACTTGTGTTTCTTAATAATATGGATTATTCTTTCTCTCTTGAATTTGAAATTGGTTATGATTGGTAATGAATTCATTTATCAACAACCATAATCTAATATTTTTTTAGTAATGTCACTATAACTTATTCGTTGCTTACCTATTCTTGTTGTAAAACAATACCATAAATCTTCTTTCTGATAAACTTTCCATATTTGGTCATTACAAAACACCCAGTCATAACGTGTTTGTTCTAATAAAGGTAAAGCCCACTCATATAATATTATTAACTTATCGTAATAATTTGAATTTACTATATATCCAGATGCGGTTTGGACATTTAATGCTTTTAATATTATATCGTGGTCAGTTACGGTATGATTTTTTAAACTATAAGCTAACATACAAACATTATAATCTATATTCAAATTAAAAAATGTGGTCAATTGATTTTCAAACTCTTCTTTTGACACTAAAAAAGTAAAATCATCCTCAAGTATCAAAATATTTTTATATTTTCTTTCTTTTGCTAATTTGAGGACATTTAAATGGGATAACCCACATCCGAGTGTTCCAAAATTTTCGGTTTCAATGGCTTCATATCTCTCATAATTTAAATTAAACGAGTTTAATTCTTGTTCAATTTGTTCTCTTCTATCTCGTCGTTTATTTAAATTAAT
>Ga0136644_10001701_pt1 | contig 17301 bp, 7 predicted proteins | sample C_130820_EF_Meta_FD_94780 | JGI IMG/M metagenome (GOLD analysis project Ga0136644, IMG submission 94780) | Freshwater microbial communities from Lake Croche, Canada to study carbon cycling - C_130820_EF_MetaG (v2) (version 2) | ecosystem: Environmental > Aquatic > Freshwater > Lake | place: Lake... | reverse complement strand
TGCAGCGGCTCATCGACGCCGATGCGGCCAGCGATATGCTCCGCTGGGAGAACAGCGGGTTCTCGGTGGACGCCAGCGTCCGGATTACACTCATCGACCGCGACGTGCCGAGCTATTTTCAGAGTCTCGAGCACCTGCTGCGATACTGTGCCCGGCCGCCCTTCGCGCTGGAGCGGCTCTCCGTGATGTGCGGCGAAGACGGCCGCATCGCCTGCGTCCGCTACGTGCTCCCCCGACACAAGGCGGCCAACTGGGTCGGCCCGGGACGCGGGCGTAAGTCCACACGGCCGGGCGCCAGCGGCGTCGTCGAGCTTTCCCCATTTGAGTTCCTCGACCGGCTCGCTGACCTCGTGCCGCCGCCGCGGAAGCACCGGCATCGCTATCACGGGGTGTTCGCCCCGAATCACAAGCTCAGGTCCGCCGTCACGGCGCTCGCCATCGGGAATGTCGGCAAGCCGCGTGATGCCGCGACTGGTGGGCATGCGGTCGGCGGACACGCGGCGGACGGAGATGCCACCTGCCACGGCTGCGACTCATGCGACAAACTGCCCTCCCACGACACCTCCCGGATTGCGTGGGCGAAACTCATGGCGCGCGTGGGGGAGGAGTTTCCGCTGGAGTGCCCGGGGTGTGGTGGCGACATCCGACTCATCGCGTTCATTACCGATCCGGGGCCGATCCGGAAGGTCCTCACGCATCTGGGCGAACCGCTCGAGCCTCCGCCAGTCTCTCCCGCCCGTGGCCCGCCGACCGACTGGGGAGAGCTCGTGCAGGTCCACGACGACCGGGCAATCTTTCAGGGACGGATAGACGAGCTGCCCGACATCGATATCCATAGCCTCTGACGGCATTCCATGCCACAGAGCGGACGACCCGCGAGAAGAGCGGTTTCAAGACCGGCCTGCGCTGACGAGACAAATCTGGCCTTGAGCGTGGATAGGAAGCTCCTCGGCACCTCGAAGCGAGCGTCGCATCCAGCCCGGCCAGTCCCGGCTGTTGCTCCTCATGGTCCTCGCCGATCGGCCGACGCTTGCCGAAGTGCCATTGGCCGACCTATCCTTACGCGGGTGAAGTTCGCCAGCAGCGTGCCGTCGGTCCCCACGGCGCGCATCACGGCGGTCACCCGCCGGCCGGGGTCGTCGCGGACGATCGCCGCATGGCACTCGGCGCACCGCGCCGCGTGGATCGCGCCGCCGCGGCGCACCCTCTCCGGGTCGAGGGGCCCGAAGGCCGCGGGCCATCGCGGCGACCAGAGCCTCTCGATCGACTCCTCGAACGCGAGCAGATTCGCTTTGTCGGCGGTCGATTCGTAGATCCGCGGCAGGAGCAGCTCGCGCTCGTCCACGTGCGCGTACCCGAAGACGCCGAGCACCTCCCCCGTGTTGCGGCCGAGGGCGCCCGCCCGCGTTGTGCCAAAGAGCGGCTTGCCGAGAGGGGTCTCGAAGTTGAAGGCGATGCCGTTCCACTGCACGCGGTCGTGCTGCGGCGTGTCCCAGAGGCAGGGAAAGCTCACGGGAGCGTCGGCCGGCCGCGCGTTCGCCGGGATGGCCAGGAACGTCGACGCCACCTCGTTGAAGATCGCCCCGAAGGCGTCCACCCGGCCAAAGCCGTGCGGCGTGCCCCCCGCCGGCGACAGATTCCGCGCGTCGTACCCGGCCCGCTGCCGGACGACAGCACGGACGGCGTCGCGCAGCGTCGCGGACTCGTCGGCGGAGCCCTCCGGGATGACCGCCCGGGCGAAGGCGGCGAACCGCGCGTCGTCCGCGGCCGTCTCCTCGAGCGCGGCGGTGAGCGCGCGCAGGAACGCTTCCACGTCGGCCCCCGACGGACCGCCGTCGACGACCCAGGCCGTGCCTCCGCGGGTGACCAGCCGCGTGTGGCAGGCCGCGCAGGTCACGCCGAGCCCCGGGGTGCCGTCCGCGTACGCCGCGTCGCGCACGAGTCCCACGGGCAGACCATCGGGATTGCCGGGGGTCGGCACGCGGGCGATGAAGCCGAGGCTCCGCATGTGCCCGACCGAGCGGAAGGGCTCCGCCGCCCCCGGCCGAGCGAGGTGGAGAAACCAGTCGTACGGCACGAGCCGCGAGCCCTGGCCGGTGTCGTAGAACCACGCGGCCTCGTCCTCCGACCAGTTCTGCTCGAGCGTGGCCACCCGCGTGACGCCCGGCGGGGGAACGATGCCCCGGGCGGTCTCGGCGGCATGGCCCTCCCGGCACGGGAGCATGCCCCCGGTGACGACCGCCACGACCGCCACGACCGCGACGAACGCCACGATCCCGCCCATCCGGGCGATCCGGGCGGACGGAAAACTTCGCTCAAGTGGCCGCCGCGTCATGACCGATCCAACCGGGGGGGGTGGTCAGCACGGCGGCCGGGGTCACGCATTCCGGCGCCGGCCGCACAGCATGGCCAAACGGGGTCGCCGCCATCAACGGCCGCCCCGCGGGAGGGGCGAAACGCCGGCCCCGCCCCTCGATTCGCCAACGGGCACGAGGGGAGGAACGCCATGTTCACATGCCGGCACATTGCGGCTTTCGGGGCGGCCTTGGCCGTGATGCTGACGGCCGCACCGGGGTCCGCACGGGCCCAGTTCGGCGCGCTGCTCTCCGGCGTGGGGCCGGTGAACCGCTCGATGGCCGGCGCCTCGACGGCCGCGCCGCTCGACACGCTCGGCGCCTTCCTCTGGAATCCCGCCACGATCTCGGCGCTGCCCGATCAGGTGGATTTCGGCCTCGAGGTGCTCATCCCGCAGTCCACGCTCGCCTCGAGCGTCGCCGCCGGCAGCCTCGGCCCCGGCATCCCGGGGGCCGATCTATCGGGCGCCACGGCGAGCCGCGCCGGGGCCTTCCCGCTGCCCGAGTTCGGCTTCGTGCACCGGCCCGAGGGGTCGGCCTGGAGCTACGGTGTCGGCGTGCTCGCCGTGGCCGGCTTCGGCGCCAACTACCGCGGCGATCCCACGAACCCGATCCTCTCCCCGAATCCGCCGGCCGGGTTGGGAGTCGGACCACTCTTCTCGCAGTACGCGCTCCTGCAGCTCGTGCCGACGGTCGCCCTGCAGGTCAACGACGAACTGTCGATCGGCTTCTCGCCGATCGTGGACATCGCGACGTGCAGCCTCGATCCGGGCTTCGTCGCCGCGCCGGATGCCGCGGCGGGGGGCGCCCCGACCTATCCGCCGCTCACGCACGGCGCGTATCAGTGGGGGGGCGGCTTCCAGCTCGGCGCCTTCTGGTTGACGCCCTCGGGCTGGGCCTTCGGCGCCTCGTACAAGAGCCAGCAGTGGATGAATCCCTTCGGCTACTCGTCACGCGACCAGCTCGGCCGGCCCACCGAGCCGCGGTTCCTGCTCGACGCGCCGATGATCACCTCGGTGGGCACGTCGTATTCCGGCTTCGACCGCTGGCTCTTCGCCCTCGACCTCCGCTACATCGATTACGCCAACACGCCCATCTACTCGGGCTCGGGGATCGCGCCCGACGGCGCCGTCCGCGGCCTCGCCTTCGACAGCATCTTCGCCCTCGCCTTCGGCACGCAGTATCGCGTCTCCGAGAGGATCTCGCTGCGCGGCGGCTACTCCTACAACACGAACCCCATCCGCGGTTCGCAGGCCTTCACGAGCATCGCCGCGCCGCTCGTGCTGCAGCACGGCCTCACCTGCGGCGGGTCGTATTCGTTCACCGACTCCTTCCTCGCGTCGGTCGCCTACGGCCACTATTTCGAGAACTCGGTCTCGGGCCCTTTTCTCGGCCCCGCCGGTCCCGTGCCCGGCACCAGCGTGCGATCCTCGGCCTCGGCCGACTCGATCATCGCGGGCGTGAGCTTCCTCTACTGACGCCCACTGACGCCGGCCCGGGAGCGTGAGCCCCCCGCGGCCGGTGGCCGACGCCGGCGGCCGCTTGTCGGCCGGCACACGCCGTCTTAGACTCCCCCTTCGGCGGGTGTCGTAAGGTCTCCGGGCGCATCGCCGACTCCCGTGCGGCTGGGCACGGGTCGGACCGCGACGGCCCCGGCCCGCTGCCGACATCGCCGCGGGCGCTCCGCCGGACGCCCGATCGCGCGTGCCGCCCTCGGGCCCCGTCGCCTCCCTGCCGAGACGCGTGCGTGAACACCGACACCGAGAGCCTGGCGTTCACCGGCACCGCCCGCTTCCATCTCGTGCGCCGGCTCGGCGCCGGCGGCATGGGGGTGGTCTACGAGGCCGAGGACCGCGACCGCGGGACGCGGGTCGCGCTCAAGACCCTGGCCGGCGTCGATCCCGCGCTGCTCTACCGCTTCAAGCGCGAGTTCCGCAGCCTCGCCGACGTGGTCCACCCGAACCTCGTCACGCTCTACGAGCTGCACTCGGTCGGCGCCCACTGGTTCTTCACGATGGAGCTCATCGAGGGGGTCGATTTTCTCGCCGCCACCCGCGGTTCCGCGGAAGTCGTCTCCCTGCCGATCCGGCTCGACGGCTCGCAGTCGCGGCTGGACACCTCGCGGACCGGCCTCGACACGATGGACCTGCCGCTTCCCGGTGGCGGCGATTCGCACCTCGACGCGCCGCACCCCGGGTCCGTGGCCGAGCCCGCGCTCGTGACCTCGCCCGAGCCGACCTGGCGCACCGACCTGCCCCGGCTCCGCGCGGCGCTCGGCCAGCTCGCCGCCGGCGTCGCCGCCCTCCACGCGGCGGGCAAGCTGCACCGCGATCTCAAGCCCAGCAACGTCCTCGTGCGACCGGACGGCCGGCTCGTGATCCTCGACTTCGGGCTCGTCACCGAGCTCGAGGACGGACCGGTCGATCACCGCACGGAGCAGATCGCCGCCGGCACGCTCGCCTACATGGCGCCGGAGCAGGCGGCCGGGGAGACGCTCACCGAGGCGGCCGACTGGTACGCCGTGGGCACCATGCTCTTCCAGGCGCTCACCGGCCGGCTCCCCTTCCCCGGGCGGTGCAGCCAGATGTTCCTCGACAAGCAGTCGCGGCCGGCGCCCGCGCCGGGGTCGCTCGTGTCCGGTCTGCCCGCCGACCTCGAGACCCTCTGCGTGGAGTTGCTCGCCACACGCCCCCGGGATCGCCCCAGCGGCGGGGCGGTGCTCGCCCGGCTCGCCGCCCTGTCCCCCGGCGGCGCTGCCCGCGGTGTCACGGACGGCGGACCCGGCCCCGCCGCCGGCGAACCCGTGGCCGCCGCGCCGCGGAAGTCGCTCGTCGGGCGTCGGAAGCACCTCTTCGCGCTCTCCGAGACGCTCGCGGAGGTGAAGCGGGGGCGGGCGGCCACGGTCTACGTGCACGGCCGGTCGGGCGTGGGCAAAAGCGCGCTCGTGCAGCGCTTTCTCGAGGAGGCCGTCGGCGCGGGGGCGGTGGTGCTCGCCGGCCGCTGCTTCGAGCAGGAGTCGGTGCCCTACAAGGCCCTCGACAGCGTCGTCGATTCGCTCACCCGCTACCTGCGCCAGCTGCCGTCCACCGAGGCGGCGCTGCTCATGCCCCGCGACGTCGCGGCCCTCACCCGGCTCTTCCCGGTGCTGCGGCGCGTGGAAGTGATCGCCGACTCCACCTTCCGTGGCCGGTCGATCCCCGATCCGCAGGAATTGCGCCGCCGGGCCTTCGCCGCCCTGCGCGAGCTGCTCGCCCGGCTCGGCGACCAGCGGCCGCTCGTGCTCGCGATCGACGACCTGCAATGGGGCGATCTCGACAGCGTCGCGCTCCTGCAGGACCTGCTCCGCCCCCCCGACGCGCCCCACTTCCTCCTCGTCGGGTCCTACCGCAGCGAATACGCCGACACGAGCCCCTGCCTCGCGGCGCTGCTCGCGGGGGGCGAGGGGCGGCCGCCGCAGGTGCTGGCGGTCGAGCCGCTCGACGCGGACGACGCGGTGGCGCTGGCCGCCGACCTGCTCGGCGTGGCGGCCGACCCGCCCGACGAGCGGGCCGCCACGATCGCCCGCGAATCGCACGGCATCCCGTTCTTCATCCACGAGCTCGCCCGCCACGTCCGCGCCGGGCACGACGTCGGGGCGGCCGGCGTCGGGGCGGCCGGCGACGGGGCGGCCGGCGACGGGGCGGCCGGCGACGGGGCGACGGGCCTGAATCGCATCTCGCTCGACGAGATGCTCTGGGCCCGGGCCGGGAGCCTGCCCGCCGAGGCGCGGCGGCTGCTCGACGTGGTCGCAGTCGCGGGGCGGCCGCTGCGGCAGGCGGACGCCTACCGCGCCGCGGGGCTCGCCGACGGGGCGGCGCAGGCCCTCCACGTGCTCCGCGTGGGCCACTTCGTCCGCAGCACCGGCCCGGAGACGCACGACCAGATCGACAGCTATCACGACCGCGTCCGGGAGGCGATCGTGCAGCGGCTGCCCGAGGAGCAGCGTGTCGGCCTCCACCGCGCGCTCGCGACGGCGCTCGAGGCCTCCGCGCGGGCCGACCCCGAGGCGCTCGCGGTGCACTTCGAACGGGCGGGAGATCGCGACAAGGCCGCCCACTACGCGGCCGTGGCCGCGGTCGTCGCCGCCGAGGCGCTGGCCTTCGACCGCGCGGCCAAACTTTTTCGGACCGCGCTGGAGCAGCGGCCCCCCGGCGGCGTGGCGGAGCGGGATCTCCGCGTGCGGCTGGCCGAGGCGCTCGCGAACTCCGGCCGCTGCCTGGAGGCGGCCCGCGAATACCAGCGGGCGGCCGCCGGGGCGCACGAGCGGCAGGTGCTCGACCTCGAGCGGCACGCCGCCTTCCACTACACCGTCAGCGGGCACGCCGCCGAGGGGCGGGAGGCGTTCCGCAGCGTCCTCGGCTTCCTGGGGATCGCCCCGCCGTCCACCCCGCGACGCGCCCTGGCCCACTTCCTCTGGAGCCGGGCGCGGCTCAAGCTGCGGGGCCTGCGCTTCCGCCCGCGGGACCCGAGCGAGGTGGCGCCGGCCGACCTGCTCCGCATCGACACACTGCGGAGCGTGGCGGTGGGGATCAGCATGTTCGACCCGGTGCTCGGCCGCGACTTCCAGACCCGCAGCACGATCGACTCCCTGCGGGCCGGCGAGCCCGGCCGGATCGCGCTGGCGCTGGCGTGGGAGGCGGTGCATTCGGCCTGCGACGGCGTGCCCGCCCGGCGGCAGACGGCCCGCTATCTCTCCACCGCCCGCGAGGTGGCCGACCGCACGGGGCAGCCGCATCCGCTCGGCATGGCGGCGATGGCCGAAGGGGGCGTCGCCTTCCTCGAGGGGCGGTTCCGCGAGGGGGTGCGACGGAGCGACGACGCCGAGAAGATCCTCCGGGAGCGGTGCACGGGGGTGACCTGGGAACTCGACACGGCGCACAACTTCATGCTCTGGTCGCTGCTCTTCTCGGGCGACCTCGCGGCGCTCCGGCGGCGGTCCGCCGTGCTCCTCCAGGAGGCGCGGGCCCGTGGCGACCTCTACGCCGAGGCGACGATCGGCACCTACATCGCGATGCTCGCGGCGCTGCCCGCGGGAGAGTCGGAGGAGTCGCGGGAGCAGATGCGGCAGCTCATGGCCCGCTGGCCCCGGGAGGGCTACACGGTGCAGCACCTCGACGCCGACTACGCCGAGTTCTACGCCGACTTCTACGCCGGGCGCGGGGGCGACGCCTGGGCCCGGGTGCCGGAGATGTGGCGGCGTGGCAACGAATCGATGGTGCTGCGGGTGCAGTTGTGCCGGATCGAGTCGCTCTCGCTCTCCGCGCGGGCGGCGCTCCTGGCGTCGGGAGAGTCGCTCGAGCCGCAGCCGCCGCTCGCCGCCGCCGAGCGGTACGCCCGCCGCCTGCTTCGCGAACGCACGGCCTGGGCCGTGCCGCTGGCCGAGCTGGCGCTGGCGGGCGTGTGGGCCCGCCGGGGCCGCACCGACCGCGCCGTGGATCACCTTTCGCGCGGCGTCGTCGCCGCCGACGAGTGCGACCTCACGTCCTTCGCCGCCGCGGGACGCTGGCGGCTGGCGACGCTGCTCGGGGGGGTCGCCGGCCAGGCGCACCGCGACCGGGCGGCCGCCTGGATGACGGCGCATGCCGTCCGCGATCCCGACCGTTTCGTCGAGTGTTTCGTGCCCGGATGCGCCCCCCGCTGACCCCCACCCCGCCTCCCTTTTCGGCCCCGCCTCCCTTTTCGGCCCCGCAGCCATCGAGGACCCCGCCATGCCGCTCGCCCGCTCGCCCGGAAAAGTGTCCTTGCGATCCCGCCGGCCGTTCGGCCGCAGCCTGCTCGTCGTCCTCGCGCTGGGCTGCTGCGGGGCCGGGGGCGACGCCGCCGCCCAGACGGCCGCGGTCAGCTGGCCGATTCCGGCCGGGAGCGGGCTCTCCGCGGAGGAGCGCGACCGCTTCTACCATCTCGACGAGGGGGGCGAGATCATCCCGCTCGATTGGCTGCGGGCACTCGAGAGCAAGCGCACCGGACGGCCGTGGATGGAGGGGCTCGAGCGGCTCGGATTCCTGCCGGATCCGACCCGTGCCGACGGCCTCCCGGTGGGCATGACGACGCGGCGGAGCGGCACGCTCCCCGGCCGGCCGACGATGGTCGGCGTGACGTGCGCCGCCTGCCACGTGGGGCAGATCGAATATCGGGGCCGGGCCCTGCGGATCGAGGGGGGCACGAACCTGCTCTCCTTCGACGACTTCCTCGAGGACATCGCCGACTCGGTCGCCGCCACGCTCGAGGACCCGCGGAAGGTCTGGGCATTTCTCCACCGGCTCATGAAGGAGCGGGAATCGCGGAGCCTGCTCGGCGACCGGCGGGGCGGGGCGGCGGCCCTCTTCGCGGAGATCGAGAGCCTCGACGCGCTCGAGCAGCTCGGCGGCATCGAGAAGCGGCTCGCCGACCGGCTCGGCGGCCTCTTCCGGGAGGAGCGGCCCCGCCCGGCGATCGATCTCGTGCCCCTCTCCACGCACGCCGCCGCGGAGAAGGGGCTGCTCGCCCGCCTGCTCGATCGCGGCCGCGAGGACGTCGACAAGCTGCTCGCCGGCGGCGCCGCCGCGGGCCGCTTCTTCGGCAAGCTCGATCCGGCCGCGTCCCGCCGGGCGCTCGAGGAGGCCGTGCACGAGTTCCACGACACGCTCGTGCTGCTCAAGGCCCGGGCCGACCTGTTCGTGAAGCTCTCCGGGCAGATCGCCGGCCCGCGCAAGGTCGCGCTCACGAAGGGGGGCCCGGGACGGGGCGACGACTGGGCGATCATCCGCAACCAGATCCTCCCCGCCGAGGCGGCGATCCCGGTCGTGCAGCCGCTCAAGTTTCCGCCGCTGTGGGGCTTCGGCCGCCTCGCCTGGCTCCACTACGACGGCAACACGACCTCCGTGATGCAGCGGAACGTCGGGCAGTCGATCGGCACGGGAGCCATGTTCGATCCGACGACCTACGTCTCGACGGTCGAGGCCCAAAACCTCCACGACCTCGAGCTGCTCGCCCGCGAGCTCGTCGCCCCCCGCTGGCCGGAGGACGTCCTCGGCGCCGTGGATGCCGCCCAGGCGGCCCGCGGCAAGGAGGTCTTCGCCCGCCACTGTGCCGAATGCCATCGGCCGGAAGCCGAGCCGACGCTCTACGCGGTCGAAGAGATCGGCACCGATCCCAACCGCGCGAAGGTCTTCAGTCTGCCCGTCGGGGGGCGGCCGTTCGTTGAAGTGCTCTCGGAGGCGGCGAACAAGTATCTCGACGCGGCCTACGAGCGGGGGGAGATCGGCCCCGCCCAGCAGCAGGCCATCGAGCCGGAGAAGCCCCGGTGGCGGGCCACGGGACGCTACGGCACCCGTGACCTCGCGGCCTGCTGGGCGTCGCCCCCGTACCTGCACAACGGCTCCGTGCCCACCCTCCGTGACCTGCTCGAGCCGGCCGCGAAGCGGCCGAAGAAGTTCTGGCTGGGCCGCCGCGAATACGACCCCGAGCGGCTGGGCTACGCGGCCTTCTCCCCCCCGGCCGACCTCCGCTCGGCCGGGTATCCCGTCTTCGAGTTCGACACCTCCCTCCCGGGCAACGCAAACACCGGTCACGAATACGGCGCGAGCCTGACGGAGCGGGAGAAGGCGGACCTGCTCGAATATCTGAAGACCCACTGATCGCGGCGGCGCGCCCCCTCCTCCCTCCGCTGAAAGGAGCCCTCCATGTCCATCGCCGGTCGCCTGACGCGGCAGCAGTTCGGTAGCTCGATGCCTGTCGACGCCCCCGCCTACCCGCGCCCCCCCTACGCCTACCGGGACGCCGAGCTCGTCGTCTTCCAATACCTCACCGACGCCGACGCCGCCGCGGCGGTGCTTCCCGCGCCACTGTGCCTCACCGACGAGCCGACGGTCGAGCTGACCTTCGCCCGCTACCCGTGGAGCACGCTCGGTCCCTACAACGAGGTGATCGTGTCGCTTTTGTGCACGTACGGCGGTCAGCCCTACAAGCACTCGGTGGTGCTCTACGTCGACTCCGACACGGCGCTCATCTCCGGCCGCGAGCTCGCGGGGTTTCCGAAGAAGCTCGCCCGGATCGACGTCCGCCCCGGGGCGGCCTACGCCTGCTCACTCGAGCGGCCCGCGGGGGTGGGGCTCTGCAGGGCCGTTTTTCAGCCGGCCGGACCGGTGCCGCTCACCCTGCCGACGACGCGGCAGCTCACGAGCCTGCGGGTGTTCGCCGACCCCGAGCGCGAGGGGGGCTTCTCACTCGCCGAGCTCGTGCAGACCGACTGGATCATCGAGAGCGGGGAGGCGTTCGCCGGCACCGGCTCGTTCAGCTTCACGGGTGTCTCGGCGCTCGATCCGCTCCACCTGCTGCCCGTCCGCAAGCCGCTGTACGGCATCCTCATGCGGTGCAACATGACGGTGGCCGGCACGGGGCGGATCCTCGAGCGGCTCTGATCCACCCGGGCGGCCCCGCCCGGCCGCGACTCCGCGCCCTCAGGAACTCCGCCATGCGTCCCCGCCGCGTCGGGCTCCGGCCGCTCACGATCGCCCTCCTGGGGTGCCTGCTCCCCTGCGGTGCCGCCCCGGCCGCGGAGCCGGAGCCGCACGCGTGGCTCGAGAACGGGCTCTCCGCCGCGGAGCGGCGCCGGTTCCATCACGTCGCGATCGGCAGCGAGATCCTGCCGCTGGCCTGGCTCGACGCGCTCGCCACGGCCGACGGCGAGCGTCGCTTCCGCGACGATCTCGGGCGGTACGGGTTTCTCCCCGACCCCGCCGACCCGCACGGTCTGCCGATCGGGTTGAGCGTGGCCGAAGGGGGTGATCCGCTCCTGCCGGCACAGGTCGTGGGCATCACCTGCGCCGCCTGCCACGTCGGTGAGATCACGCACGCCGGCCGCACCGTGCGGATCGACGGGATGCCGAACACGCTCTTCATCGAGGAGTTCTCCAAGGGGCTCACCGACGCGATGGCCGCCACCGTGGAGCATCCCAGACGGCTGCTCGAGTTCGTGAAGCGACTCGCGGCGGAGCGGTCGGGCGGGTTTGGTGGCCGGCGGCCCGACGGGGCCCGGCTGGCGGAGACGCTGCCGGGGTTCGACGCGCTGCGCGGCGGCGGGGAGCTCGAGGCGGAGCTCGCGGCCCGGCTCGAGCGGGCGGTGACGAAGCTCGGCGAGGAGCCGGCGATGGAACTCCGCGGCGTCTCCGCCGCAGTGCGGGCCGCCGGCGCGGAGGCGGACAAATCGTGGCGGCATCTGGCCGGCGAACTCGCGCTCGACGCCCGCCGGCTCGCGGCCCGGGCGCGGAGCCTGCCCGCGCTCGCGCGGGAATCCGAGGAGAACGTCGCCCGGGGCCTCGAGGAGCTGTGGGCCGAGACGATCGAGACCGGCCGCCTGCTCCGGGGTCGCGTGGCGCTCCTGCGGCGGCAGATGCAGATGGCCGGCGTCCGGGCGGTCGTCGGCGGGCCGGGCCGCGTCGACGACTTCGGGTTCGCCCGCAACCTGCTCTTCACCCCGGCGGACATGCGGCCCGTGGACGCCCCCTGCAGCGTGCCCGTGCTCTGGGGCACGGCGGGCGTGCGCTGGCAGGGCTGGGACGGCAACAACGACTCGGCGATGGGCCGCAACCTCGCCACCGCGATCGCCTCCGGCGCCATCTTCGACGCCCCGAGCGCCACGAGCACGGCGCTGCCGCGAAACCTCGCCGCGGTCGAGGAGCTCGCGTCGCGGATCACCCCGCCGCGCTGGCCCGAGGAATGGCTCGGCCGGCTCGACGGGCCGCGGGTGGAGCGCGGCAAGGCCCTCTTCCGCGCCCGCTGCCAGGACTGCCATCCCGCCGATTCCGCCGCGCCGCCGGACCGCGTCGTGCCGTTGGCGGAGATCGGCACCGATCCCGCCCGCGCCGCCGCCTTCGCCGTGCCGCTCGGAGGGCGGCCCTTCGCGGCGGCGATCGAGGAGACGCTCGGTCGCTACCGGAAGCTCGCCTACGAGCGGGCCGGCGTCGACGCCGCCGAGGCCGACCGGTTCGGGGGGGGCCGCAGCGAGCGCTGGCGGACGACCGGCGGGTACGCCGCCCGGCCGCTCCCCGGCATCTGGGCGAGCGCCCCCTACCTGCACAACGGGTCGGTGCCCACGCTCGACGACCTGCTCCGGCCGCCGGCGGAGCGGCCGCGGTCGTTCGCCGTGGGGGGGCGACACTTCGACCCGGTGCGGGTCGGCCTGGCGGTCGACGACGGACGGCCGCCGATCTTCGTGCTCGACACGACGATCCCGGGCAACCGCGCCATGGGGCACGACTACGGCACCGACCTGCCGGAGGCCGACCGCCGCGACCTGGTGGAGTTTCTGAAAACGCTCTGAGCCCCGACGCCAGGGCCCGCGTTCTCACCGCCGCCGCGGCTTCCGCACGGCAGGCTTCCGCACGTCCGGCTTCCGCGCAGGGGGCTTCCGCGCCGGCGATCCCCCGGCGGCCGGAGGCCCCGGCGGGGAGGCCTCCGCCGCCGCGCGGAAGAGCTCGACGAGCGCCCGCTGCACCTCGATCGGCTTCCCGGTGGCGACCGCACGGCGGAGAAGGCTCTGCGGCTTCGCCGCCTGGATCCAATCGAAGGGGCCGGCGTCGGTGCGGCCGAGGCGATACCTGAGCAGGTACACGACCAGGCACGCCACGGTGTCGGCGGCGGTGGCGTCGCCCCGCTGCCGGAACACCCCGCGCCGGAGCATCACCGCGAGCCGCGCGAGCAGCCGGATCACCCGCGGCGCGGGGCCGGCGGGCCGCGCGGACCAGGCGGCGAACTCGTCGAGCACCCGCCGGTCCGCCGGCTCCCCGGCGGCCGCCCCGGCTGCGTCGAGCGCCGGCACCACGCGGCGGGCCACGTCGGCCGCCTTGATGAGCAGCTCGCGGCCCCCGACCTGGAAGAAGGCGGTGGGCCACTCCGCCCGGAAGCCGGCGCGGCGGCGGTTGCATTCGATGGCGATGCCGAAGAGGTCCATCGGCGTGATCCGGGCGAGCCGCCGATCCGCGTCGCCGCCGGAATCGTCGAACTGGAGCATCCGGTCGGAGCCCGTGTCGTCGAGCACCAGCCAGACGAAATCGTGGATCAGCAGCTGGTGCTCGACCTGCGACTCGTAGCGGTGCACGCGGGCGAGCGTGGCGACGCCCACGTCGTCGCGGGCGAAGGCCCAGCCCATGCGGGCGTCGTCGGCGGCGATCGTCGACTCCTGCCGGCAGTCGTTGCGGTAGTTCGTGCCGAAGGTGTTGACGAGCCGGCTGATGCGTTCGGCCCGCAGCCGCTCCTCGTCGGCCGCCGGCCGCGACGCGTCGCCCTCGCGCGGCCCGTGCCCGATGCAGTCGAACGACTCCACGCCGCGGCAGAGGAGCTGGCCGATGTGCTGGCCGAGCTGCCGGAACGATTCCACCTGGTCGCGCGAATAGAACTGGTTCGAGATCGGCTCGTCGGGAAACCGCGGATTCGTGCGGCGGAACTGCTCGATGTCGATGTCCTCGTCGCCGGTGAGCGACATCTGCACGTAGACCAGCAGCGCCTCCCGGGGCGGCGGCGGGTCGCCGAGCGGCGAGGGTTCCGCCACCGCCGTCCGCTCCGGGTAGCGGATGCGGCCGAGGATGAAATGCTGCGCCGTGCGGCCGCCCGAGTCCTCGAGCCGCCTGAGCCGCTTGGTGTCCAGCGGCCGGTCGTGGTCGAGGTCGCGCACCTCCACGCCGTGGTCGAGGCGGAGCTTCCGCACGAGGTCGGCGAGCACGCCGAACTCGTAGAGCCCGTTGTTGCAGCCGGCGTCGGACACGATGATCAGGCGGCACCGCCTGGCCACGAGCTCCTCGACGCCGAGAAACTCGCGGAAGCCGCCGTCGGCCACCACGCCGTAGCGCCAGGCGTCGACGCCCCAGGGCTGCTGGCTGAACAATTCACGGCCGAAATCGACCATCGAAAACCGGCCCGTGTCGGGCTGCCGGGGCAGCCGCGGGTTCGGGAGCCACTGCTCGAGCCGCGCGTTGAACACGTGCATGAGCACACGCAGGCTGAAGTTCTCGGCCATGTAGGGCGTGATCGCCGCTCCCGAGAGCACGATCGCATCCTCGACGCCGAGGGTGCCCCCGCGATACTCCGCCGTGGGGCGGTAGGAGGCGATGCCCTGCGGCTGCACCGAGGGGCCGGTGGGCAGCCAGCCCACGTGGAGCGGCGAGAAGAGGAAGGAATACCAGTTCGACGCGACGGAATGGTCGAGCTTCGAGGGATTGGTGCCCTCCACCGTGCCCCTCTGCCGATCCGCGGACTTGCCGTACGCCGGCGCCTGCGGGAGGAACAGCCCCGCGACGAACAGCGGGTAGGGCTGGCCGTGCCGCGTCGGATCCAGGCACCGCAGCGGCATCGCGCCGTCGACGTGCGCCTTGCGGAGAAAGGTCTGTGCGACACGATCGCGGTAGAAGTGGAACCAGGCGCACACCCGGTTGAGATCCAAGACGAGCAGCCCCGTGAGGCACGTGAGCACCGCCCAGGCGCAGATGACGCGGCGGGCCCGCTGGTCCTCCGCCACGACGACGCCGCTCTCCAGGGCGGTCCGCGGGCGGATCACGTGGGGAAAGGCGATCTCGAGCAGCATGCGATTGAAGGCCGCGTGCTCGACCGGCGACAGGAGCGACAACACCGGACGGGCCGGCGTCATCATGACCACCGCGAGCAGCCGCCGGAACGCGGTGAGCTGGCGGTACTGGCGGGCTGCGCCGCCGGCTCCCAGCCGCACGCCATCCCACGCGGCCAGCTCGCGGAGGGCCGCGGCGAGCGCCTCGTCGGATGCCTCCGCGGGGCCGCCGGCGCCGGGGCCGCCGGCGATGGGGCCGCCGGCGCCGGGGCCGCCGGCCTCCGTGGCCGCGATCGTGGCGAGCTCCTCCGGCAGCCCGATTCCGTGCCGCACCTGCGCCGCCGCCAGCCGACAGAGGTCGATGGTCACGGCCATGTCGGCCCGGGACAGGACCGGCTCGCCCCGGCCCCGTTCGTCGGCCCGCGGGTCATGCGCGGGCAAGACGAGCCCGAGCGCCCGGTTGAGGGCCTCGACGAGCGGCCGGCCGCGCTCGGGCAGCAGCCGCTCGGCGTTCACCAGCGCGAGCACGCGTTCGTGGGGGTCGATCTCGTCCCCGCCGGCCCCCAGGCCACCCACGCCGACGAAGGCCCCCGCGGCCCGCAGCCATCGCGAGAGCGTGGCGCCGCCGAAGAGCCGCCAGCCGGTCCAGCGGCGCCCCGACGGCCAGAGATCGAGCCGTGCCTCCTCGCGGATGCGGTCGAGCCGCAGCACCTCCTGAACGGTGCCCTGCAGGTCCGCGAGCGCCCAGGGGCGGTCGCCCGTCGGCGCCAGTTTGTCGCGGTGTCCGGCCTGCACGACGTGCCGCAGGCCGATCATGTCGCACCGCATCGAGTTTTCGGCACGCGGATCCTCCTCGACCTCGAGGAGCCGGGCCAGATCGCCGTAGTCGCGGACGTCGTCCGCGATCAGCGTCGGGGGGCGGCTGGTCGCGAAGCCGGAGACGTTCGCGCGGCCGATCAGGCCGACCACCGCGAACCAGAAGCCCCACGTCGTGCCGATGAGCACCGCCCGGAGCGCCAGCCGCTGCCACGGCGAGGCCGTGGCCCGCTCGCTCTGGAGCAGCGCCCCCACCCGCAGCAGCGGCGAGAAGAGCAGGATCACGGCGATCGTGATCGGAGCCTGCAGGCTGCGCAGGTCGACGTTGCTGGGCAGCCAGCCGTGCCCCTCCGACACGGTGAACTCCGCGCTCCCGATCATGACCGAGATGCCGAGGATCACGGCGAACCCCAGGACCACGGCCCAGCGCCCGGGCGAGCGGTGCACGCGAAAGCCGAGGGCCGTCTGGACGCGGCGCACCCCGTGGCCCAGCAGCACGAGCAGCACCCCGAGCAGGACGCTCGCGAAGATGCCGGTCGCCAGGTCGGTACGGATGTCGAAGAGATCGAGCCAGCGACGGGCGGCCGGCCAGTCGAAGGCCCGGAAATAGAGGGCGACGATCGCCGATGCCGCGACCTTCCCGGCCACCACCGTGGTCAAGAGCAGCAGGGTCGAGAGCACGTAGGAGGTCAGGAACTCGACCGGCCGGTTGAGATACTGCCCCTCGAGGAGAAACTGCGTGTCCCGCGGCGAGAGACCCGCGAGCGGCGCCGGCTTCGCCTCCGACTCGGGCGTCGAGCCGCTCGCGGCGGCGGCGTCGTCGGCCGCGAAGTGCCCCAGCGTCGAGAAGTAGCCGTTGGTGTAGCCGCCGCCGGACACCGACGAGAGAAAATCGACGTGCTTCATGAGCCCCGCGGCCTGGAAGGCCTGCAGGAGCCCGAGGTTGAACATCGCCGAGCGGATCCCCCCTCCCGAGAGCGACACGCCGACCAGGTCGGTGCCGTCGGAAAGGGGATAATCGACGGGGCGGTCCACCGCATCGGCGCCGCGCCGCCGCGCCGCCCGGCGCCAGAACAGCCGCCGCTGCTGCACCGGCCCGCGGACCTCTTCGTCGTGAACGCACGCCGCAGTGCGGCACTCATGGTCCGGCATGGATCGCGTTCTTCTTTCGCGGGCCGCCGCGGCCGGGCGGAATGGCCCCCGACCGCAGGAATAGTCTAGTTCGCGCTCCGGGCCACGGCAAAGCACCGCCGGAGGGCCGCCGACCTTTCCACACTGGCGGCTGTCAGAAATCGACGGGTTCCCGCAGTGGTGAGACGAGTTCCCGTTCGCCTGCGGCTGGCGGAACGCACCGTGAAAGGCGGAAAACCGCCTTCAAAAGCACCCCCCCACGGGGTGACCGGCCCCGTCTTGCGATGCCGCCGGGTGGAGGTCTGGGTGGCACGGAAGGCGGACGGGCCGGATCGGCCGGGGTGAACGTCGGCGGTCACCCTACCGGGAAGGCCGCGCCGTGTCGACGGGCGCCGGATCCCCGTCCCCGGCCGGATCGTCGGCGAG